>ERZ837910.787-NODE-787-length-48607-cov-5.915575_pt1 | contig 48607 bp, 35 predicted proteins | sample MGYA00519940_ERZ837910 | MGnify/ENA primary metagenome ERZ837910 (study PRJEB31850, sample SAMEA3708825) | human gut metagenome | biome: human gut; feature: human-associated habitat; material: faeces | place: China | collected 2014 ... | reverse complement strand
TTTCGACAAAATTCGACATCATTGTCCGATAATTGCAAAAAGTTTCTTGGCTTTCATCCCACGGTTAAAACCGTGGGCTTTCCCGCCCGACTTTTGTAATTACCCAAGTTGCATTACTGCTTTTAAAAGCATCTGAATCATCAGCCAAAATGATATTCTAAAGTTCTTTGCTGCAAGATCAGTTACATTTAAAAATACACTCGTTACGGTTCCTATGAAATCTTTTTCGTTGCCATTATTAACTGGCTCAATTTGATTTGTCTGATCAGCTTGATTAGTTTGACTTGGCAACTTTGCAAGCTCCTCCGTATAAGAGTGTCCACACTTCGTACAGGTATAGATTCTGATTCCTGTGTAAGTTGTGGTCGCCTCTCTTGCTATTTTGCTTTCATAACTATGATCACTAATTTTCGTGCTGCAAGCATCGCAGAGATGATCGTTGTTGCTGTCTTCATGACCTAATGCTGGCAGTTCCTTGTAGGTGGTGTACTTGCAGCCGTCGCGCTTACAGATATCATAGGCATCCCAGCCGTTTTCTGTGCAGGTAGCAGCTTTTGCTTCATGATGCTCTAAATCATGATTCAATGCTGGCAGTTCCTTGTAGGTAGTGTAATTACAACCTTCTCGCTTACAAGTATCATAAGCTTCCCAGCCAATTTCTGTGCAGGTAGCTGCCTTCGCTTCATGATGCTCTAAATCATGATCCAGTGCCGCAATCTCCTTATAAGTGCTGTACTTGCAGCCTTCGCGTTTGCAGGTATCATAAGCTTCCCAACCTATTTCTGTGCAGGTCGGTGCTTTCTTTTCTACCTTTTTAAGGTCATGGCCGTTTGCATTTATCTCTACTGGGTTATTGATTTCATGTGTTCCGGCTTCATCTGAAAACAGCTTCGCACAGTTCTTGCACCTCCAGTATGCTTCATGTCCAGTTTCTGTACAGCCGGCCTCTTTCTTTTCTACCTTTTTAAGGTCATGACCGTTTGCATTTATCTCTACTGGGTTATTGATTTCAATTTTTCCAGCTTCATCTGAAAACAGCTTCGCACAGTTCTTGCACTTCCAGTATGCTTCATGTCCGTTTTTTGTACATGTAGGAGCTTGTGCAGCATGATACAAATTTTCATGCTTATTAAAGTCTTTTTCACCATATTCTATACCACAAGTTGTGCAGACTGCCTTTGCGATACAAGTCGCGGTTCCTCCTGTATGATTACAAATATATCCACACTCGCTGCAAATTCCATTTTCCCACTCATGCTCTTCTCCTGCAACTGTCACTAAATTACAACAGTTCCACTTCTTTTCATGTGTCTTTTCGGTCTGAATCCATTCCTCTTTTCCTGTATGATTACTTGAATCAACTTTTCCATATAACTGATTGCAAATTGTGCAGACTGCCTTTTGGGTACAAGTCGCTTTTCCTCCGATGTGATCGCTAATCTTTTTGCTACAAATATCACAGAAATGATCGTTATTATCATCCTTGTGCTGGCAGACATACTCACACTCGCTGCAGACTCCGTCCTTCCACTTATGCAAATCATAGCTATCTTGTGCTTGTGGTTCATCTTTTACAGAGCATGCCTCATCCGTACACTGATACCAATGATATGTAGCGTTAAAAGAAAAATCGTTCGCGGGTATATGAACATGAAAAATTTTAGTAGCTTTTAAACAGTAGTCATTGTCACTTCCAATCGTCAGATTATTCCATTTTTCTTCGGTTCCAAGGTAAATAACCCTTGTTAGACCACTACATCCCCTAAATGCCTTTGCTCCAATACTTGTTACACTATTCGGGATCGTTATACTGGTTAGTCCACTGCATCCATCAAATGCACCCCATCCAATACTTGTTACACTACTCGGGATCGTTATACTGGTTAGTCCACTGCATCCATCAAATGCATTTGCTCCAATACTTGTCACACCATCTTCAATCACCACTGATTCTATTTTATCTTTGTTTGCATACCATGGCGAGCCCTTCCAATTCCAATTCGCCATCGCTCCCGTACCGCTTATGGTTAGCACACCTTCATCATCCAGTATCCAGGTCAGGTTATCCCCGTTATTTCCTTCTGCTCCGCAGGTTCCACTATCCACAATATTGCTACTATATAATACAATACCATTATCCACACAATCAACCATGACATAGATCTCTGGCAAAATTGCTTCTTCTGACAGAATATAGTGATTGCCATTTTCGTCGGTTTCTGGGATATTTGGCGTATATATGTAAACTGCACCAGCTGACTCTTCACTGCTGTCAAATTCTGGAAGTGAGCTTTTCTCTGCATCTAGTTTCCACGTAATATGTTCGATAGTCCACTCTTCGCCTTCTTGACTATCTTCTGCACCATTGCCTTCACCTGCACTGTAAGTAAGATGTTCCTCTGCCGCATATACTTCCACCGGAGTAAAGAGACCTTTGATGCTATCTATCAGAGAAGCCACAATACTACTTTCCTCTTCTGTAGTATCAGACTCTAGCTGTTCGGTAGATTCCGTCTCAGATTCTGATGCTGTTGTCTCTGGTACTTGTGTTTGAGGTTCTGATGCCGCTGTTGTTTCAGGTACCTCTGTTTCTGTCATTGGTACTTCCGTTTCAGACTCACTTTCCAAAGTTTCATTTTCTACTTCTGTCTGTAACTCAACTTCTGTCTGTAACTCTGATTCTATCTCAGTCTGTGACTCAACTTCCGTCTGCGGCTTAACTTCCGTCTCGGTCCCTGATTCCACCTCTGATTCTGCTTCAGTCTGGGATTCTGCCTCTGTCTGAGATTCCAGAGCTTTTGAAGTCGTTCCCTCCTCCGCTTCTGTACTAGCTTCCTCTTCAACTGCTTCTGTACTCGATTCCTCTTCATCTGCTTCTGTACTTGATTCCTCTTCAACCTGGCGAATCACTTTTACCTTTAATGTATCAGGAAAGTTGATTTCGCTTTCTTCTGCACCGATTGACAGTGCTTGATACGCAATCTCTTCGTTCAACTCATCAAATGAAGTAACCATATAAGTTGGCTTCATGTTCTCTGTCTGAACCTCTTCTGCATGCAACATCATAGGAAGATTGCATGTAGAACCTGCCATAATACATGACATACCAATCGACACCATTTGCTTTATTTTATTCAAACTTCTTTTCTTCATACACAATACCTCTCTTTTTTCCGATTTTTCTTAATACTATTCTTATATCTTTTCGCTTTCTTTTCATCTTCTTTAGTATAATTATAGCACAAACAATTGTACTACATAACCGCCATTTCGACACAAAAAAGGCGGAACCGCACAGCACTCTATGCGATTCCGCCAAACTTTTTTCTTTAATTTTTAAGCCTCAAAATCATGAAAATAGGGTTAAATGTCAACCAATATTATTAAAATAATGGTTGAAAGTCATATTTTTCACTTTTAATGGCTTATTTTACTTATATTGTTTCTTTTGTATATCAATTCTTATTTTCCTATTATGCCTATTTTTCTTTTCCAAGTTTGGAAAAAGCCTCTCCTATTGATTCGAGTGTCTTGATCAGGCATTTCCTTGGTGTTGCCATGCACACGCGCGTAAACAGTGGACTGTCGTAATCGCTTCCCTCGCCGAGGCACACATGAGCTTTTTTAACTAGAAATTCGTTTAATTCGTCACCACTTGAAAAATATGCTGACCAGTCGATCCACAAAATATAGGCGCCTTCGCCGCCGCACACTCTTGCTTTTGGCAGGTGCTTTGCAAAATAGTCGCGAAGCACACACATATTTTCCCAGACATACGCATTTGACGCATCGACCCATGCCTTGCCATCCCTTGTATAAGCAGAGAGTACACACTCATACACACACGGATCAAGACTTCCGTAGTGGTCACGAGTCCGCCTGTCTGTAAAGCGCGCGCGAAGCTCATCATCTGTGATTATAATGTTTGCATGGTTTACTCCTGTAAATCCAAATGATTTTCCCAGTCCTGTCGCGACAATCGCATGTGACTTTGCACCTTTAATATCAAGGTAGCACGGACATGTCAGTCCCTGATAGCAGTTATCTGCAAAAATCTCATCCGAGTAAACAATAACACCGTAGCGATTTGCTAACTCTGCCAGACGCACCAGATCTTTTTCTTTCCAGATCTGACCAATTGGGTTATGAGGATTGCAAAGCACAAACAGCTTATTATTTGGATTTGCCATAGCTGACTTGATTGCGTCAAAATCCATTTGATAGCTGCCATTTACACTGTCGTATATAAGCGGACATTCCACTGTCTTTTTATTGAGGCGATCAGCCGCCTGACGATAACGATTATAAACAGGTGTTGTCACTATTATACCATCATCAGGATCCGTACATACAAGACGAATCGTGGTTGCAAGCGAATAAATAGTTCCGAGTGTTGTAACGATCCACTCTGGCTTAATTTGTGTTTTTCGGCTCATCTGCATCCATTTTGTTACTGCACTTTTGTAAGCTTCATCCGGCAGTGTAAAACCGTATAGTCCATTCTTTGCAAAACGAATGACTGCCTCCTCGATGACAGGCGCACTTTTAAAATCTGGCTCTGCACCATCCAGACTGATATTTCCTGCTTTGATGACTTCTGGCGGCGTCATCATCAGCTTTAAATTTGCGCCAGAGCGCTCCACAAGTGTTTCAAAATCAAATTCCATTACAAAGCTGCCCTTTCGTACACATATTTTGCGCTTGCCACATCCTCAATAGCAAGACCTAGTGCATCAAAGATGGTAATTTCATCATCAGCTGTTCTGCCTTTTGCTTTGCCTAAAAGCACTTCTCCGATAGATCCAACAATATGATCTTCTTTAATCAACCCTTCTTTAAGCGGAATTAGATATTCGCCGCTCTCGCGCTTTGCTGCCTCTGTCTGATCAGAATACAGACGCGCTGCTGCTACCAGATCAGAAGAGACCTCTCTTGTAGTTGGTGTAAAAGTACCCACTGCATTGATATGAGTGCCCGGCTTTACCATCTCTTTGGTCAAAAGCGGCTCTTTTGACGGTGTTACGGTGCAGATGATATCGGCATCTGCAACTGCCTCTTTGACGCTTGCACATACGGTAACCGGAATCTGATATTTTTCCTGCATTTCATTTGCAAAGCGCTCTGCTGATTGTGGGAACAAATCATACACGGTCACACAAGTGATCTCTCGAATCTCACGAATCGCAGCCAAGTGAGATCTAGCCTGCGCACCTGCTCCAATCAGTGCAAGTGTATGCGCGTCCTTTCTTGCCAGACAATCGGTTGCTGCCGCACTGACAGCACCGGTACGAATCTCTGTGATGCTTCCAGCCTCAATCATGCCTGCAACCGTACTGTGAGCTGACTCAAATAACATTACATAACCGATATGAGACGGATATTTTGTTCCCATATTCGGTGCAAATGCAGAGATTACCTTTGCGCCAAAATAGTCGCCTACATATGCCGGCATAAAGCCAAATTTTGCTGTGTTTGGCATCACCGTAATCAAACGTGCTGGCTGAGCATAAGTACCTTCTTCAAGACCAATCAAAGCCTCCTTCATCAGCTCAATACAGTCTTTTGGCTGTAACAGCTTTCTTACCTCTTCCTGCTCGATAATCTTCATATATATTAAAACCTGCCTTTCTGATTTTCCTAACCTTTTTATCAGCCGCTAATTTTCAGTGATTTTACAAGCATCGCAGGGCCAGATACAGTATAACTGTCATACATAACAAGCGGATTAATAACTCGGTCACTTCCGACTTGCTCTACTCTGGCAAACAGCTCTGCCACATTTCCTGTCATCGTCAGTCCTTCCATAATGCCAACCGGCTTTCCTTCCTTAATGCGCACTGCCTTGCATGGGAATGAGAAATCGCCTGATACAACATTTAATGCATGAAACTGGTCATAATTTTCAAACACATACACACCATCATCGCAATCATGAATCATTTGTTCTAAGCTTGCCGTTCCTGACTCGATAGTAAAGTTTTTCGGCATGATTGCCATATCAGTATGAATATTTCCGCTTAAAAGTGTCTTTCGGCCTGCATTTCCTGTAGAACGAACCCCGGCTGCTGCTGCACTTGAAAGATTATGCATCCAGCCCTTTAACACGCCATTTTCAACAAGTGTTAAGTCACGGCTTGGCACACCCTCGCAGTCCATTTTCCATGAAAAGCCACACTGTACGCTGTTCTTTGAATCAGCGCCGCCCTTGTAATCACGTATCGTAATGCAGTCTGAAAAGATCTTTTTGTTTTCCTTTCCAGCAAGTGGTGTCGCACCGCTTCTGGCACGCTTTGCGGTAAACATCTGCCACGCTGTAATCAAAATGTTATTTACTGCCTGTGATGAAAGCACAGCGCGGTACACACCAGGCTCAGCCAAAATTGTCGGCACATCTAAGAATCGGCGATTTGAAAATTCATGAATAAAAGGCTCTGGTGACAGCTCATCAAGCTTGAGTGCACACGCATAGCCCTCATATCCATCTGCCGCTGCCTCTGCCGCAAAGCGACAAACTGAAGCTGTTTCTTCTATATTATTGGTGTTCACAATGCCCATAGTAAGGATTGTCTGAGAAAGATTAAGACGCACTTGACACCCAAAGCTTTCCTCTAACTGTCCGGCAAGTGTTTTTGCCTTATTCTTTAAGGTTTCGATAGAGACAAGTGTTTTTGCCTGCTCATAATTTGAATCCTTTGCCTCATCCATTTCCCAGTAATCTGCTGCCGCCATCGGCTCTGCCTTTTTGGCAGCAGAAGCCTCACTATTTGTCAGTGCCTGTGCAATCACATCACTTGCGTTTGCATCCAGCTTTTGCGTATAAACCATACCTGTCTTTTGACCTGATGCACGCACAAAGAGCTCCGTCTGTTCGCTGCAGCTCATCGGACCAGTCTGTGAACCTGTTATCTCAACAGAAAGCTTTTCCTGCTTTTCTGCCTCGGCCTCAGCTGCCAGACATCCACTAGGAAGAAACTGCATAGCCGCCTTATATGCTTTTAGTTCTCTCATACATTCTTTCATATGTTTGCCTTTCCTCGTTATATGCTCTTTAACTCAAAATCACCCAATCGCCATATGGGAAATGCGCACCATTGGCTGCGGTGTTGTCGTTGGAATCAGACCTGAGCTTGCACCGCAGAAGCCGCCTTTTTCATATTTCATCTTTTTTCCAACGCGATCAATGCGCTTAATCACATCAATTCCATTTCCCGTCAGCATAATGTTTTTTACCTGATGATCACGGTCGATCTGGCCATTTTTAATCCAGAAGCCTTCTTTTACTTCAAGAGAAAACTGCATACCGCCGAAGCCTCCTCCGATGCTCTCAACATACAGGCCATTGTCCACACTGCGCACAATCTCATCCTCATCGTCACTGCCCTCTGCCAGACATGTATTCGTCATTCTTGATACTGGCGCATATGTATAATTTTGTCTTCTTCCGCTTCCTGTACTTTCCATTCCAAGAAGCTTTCCGTAATAGCGGTCACACATGTAAGATTTTAAAACACCATTTTCAATTAAAATATTTCGCTGCATCGGATGACCCTCATCATCAATCGCAGCAGAACCATACTGACCTGGCAGCGTTCCATCATCTACAAGCGTAACCTTATCACTTGCTACCTTTTCTCCGATCTTATCCACAAATGCACTTGAACGGTGGGCAATCGCAATGGCCTCAAGCGAGTGGCCGCAGCTCTCATGCCACAGCGTTCCGCAGCCGCCTGCCGCTAACACAACTGGAACTGTGCATGGTGAAATGCTTCCAGCCGTGCGGATGCGATCGGCTCGCTTTACCATATCCTTTGCAAAACTCGTATAAGAAAGCTCATCATCATAAGCCTCAAAGCCGGAAGCCTTTGTATAATCGTCCCATGTGCCATATGCACTGTCACCATCTGCGACAACTGCCTGCATGCGCATTCTCGTTGTGACACGGCGGTCTGTCGTGTAAAGGCCTTCGGTGTTTGCGATCAGCACGCGCTGATCTGTATCAAAATAGTTTACATTTAATGAACGCACATTGACGCCTGCACTTCTTGCGGCTTTATCTGCCTCCAAAAGCACATTGATTTTGTCCTGATTACTAATCTGTGACGGGTACTTTACAACAGGGCAGGGATTATGGTAGGACTTCTCTGTTAAAACAATTCCAGCGGCAGCTGCTCTAGCTTTTATCTCAAGCATTTCTGCTCCCTTTTTAACTAAATCAAGAAGTGCTTCCTTTGTCACCTGATTTGTATAAAGATAGACATTTGAAAGTCCTTGTATAAGATAGAGACCTGCTCCGCATATGCGAAGACTCTTCACGCCTTGGATCACAGTTTCTATGCAGGGAATGTTCGTCTCCTCTCTATCTTCAAAAAACAGCTCGGCAAACTCGATTCCAAGCGCCTTTGCAGACTCTAATACTTGTCTGATCTCGTCCTTTTGAATCATCACTTTCTCCCTTCTTTTACAGCGTATTCTTCTTTATCTCACCGCCGATCATTACGAGGCGCACATGATCTGCGTTTGCAAGCAGCATGATATCCTCTGACGGATCACCATCTACTACAACAAGATCAGCAAGCTTTCCTGCCTCTAGGCTTCCAAACTTATCATCAGACTTCATCAAATACGCACCGTTAATAGTTCCTGCTTTGATGGCTTCCATATTGGTATATCCGCAGCGCGTCAGGCTGTAAAATTCTTTTCCGATTTCATGAAACGGTGTATTTGGTGAGTTGGAATAATCTGTTCCAAGTGCAACTCGAATGCCATATTGATGTGCAAGTACAAATGAATGCTTTGATGCATCGCCAAGTGCTTTTGCTTTTTTCGTCATAAAATCTGGCAGCCCCTTCATATCAGCAAGGCCAAGTGATACAGAAAGCGTGGTAACAAGCGGAATGTTCTTTTCTGCCATCATCTGTACGCACTCCTCATCTAGTAGAACACCATGCTCAATACATTTAACACCGTTTTTAATAGCCTGCTTTGTGCCCTCTGTTCCTGTGCAGTGTGCAGTAACGTATGTATTGTGACGCGCTGCCTCTTCCACGATTACACGAATTTCCTCTGGTGAAAATTCAATATCATTAAAATCATCGACTGCCGATGATACACCGCCAGTTGCACAAATTTTGATAAACTGTGCACCCTCACGAAACTGCTGTCTTGTCTTTCTATAACAATCCTCCGGACCATCCACCAGGCAGCCAATAAGATCACGCTGATTCGATTCCTCTGGTGACAGCATCGGATTCATATCGCAGTGGCCTGAAGAAATGCTCATAACTCTTCCGCCCGGCATGATACGCGGTCCCTTGATCAATCCAGCTTCAATCGCACGCTTTAATGAAGCACCAAATGCGCTCATGTCACGCACACCTGTCACACCGGCATCCACCAGATCTTTAAGATCACAAACAGTCGTCAAAAGCAGATCATATGGTGTGTCACCAGTCTTATGAATGCTCTCGCTTCCACAAAGATGGGCGTGTGCATCAATAAATCCAGGCATAACAGTCTTTCCTTCTAAGTCAAAAATCTGTGCATCAGAGTCGGTGCTTTCACGCTTTTCTCCGACATACACAATATGGTCATCTTCAATCTCGACCATTCCATTTTCAATTGGTTCATCCGATACTGAATTGATAACTCTCGCGTAAATTACTGTTTTCATGTCATTCTCCTCCCTAATCTATTGAAATTTTCGCAGAAATCACTTACACTTGTCTGACAAGGAGGTTTACTTTATGACTACTGCAAAAGATTTATTATCGCTGCCTTCTCTCTCCCACATGAAGCTGATTGGCGGAGCTGCGGGACTGTCTAGGACTGTCACTTGGCCTTACGTGATTTTATGTCCTCCAATCGGTGAATGGGTAAGCGGCGGTGAATTTTTAATTTATTATGGTGCCAACGCTGTTGTTGAAAAGGTGGAGCTTGCTCAGCTGATTCGCGATGCGGCACAAAACGATGCCGCTGGCATTTTATTTCTTGTCGGCCACCATTACATTCTTGAAGAAAATCTTGATGATGAGATCCGACAGCTTGCTGATGAGCTTAAGCTTCCAGTCTTCTCTCATACAAGTCTTGCCTATGTAAACTCCATCACAAAAGACATCATAAATCTGATTCAAGATCGCGAAAAGGACGTAGCAATCGCTAATACCTTCTGGTACTCACTCTTTTTCCAGAATACAAATGTAGATGATATCGCAACACTCAATCAGGCATTATTTCTGGGATATCTGCCAAGCTATAACTACTGTGTGTACATATTTGAGATGATGAATGCATCTGCTTATTTTCAAAAGCTTGAAGCGATGCACGGACCTTCCTTTACAGAGACACCATCTGAATTTTTCCGTATGCTTGCGACAAAGCTTAGCTATATCACGCAAAAAGAAACTGGAAGCACATGGCATGTTGCAAGAAACAGCGCTAACGTATTTGTACTTCCCATAAATACCAACTCACAGGAGCAATCATCTGATCATTTCTTTGAATCACTGACGATACGTATGGAACAACAATATCCCGGCACAAAATTTTGTGTTGGAAAAGGCAATGTACGTTCACGTCTTTTTGGCATTCGCGAATCATATATTCAGGCAAAACGAAGCTTGCTTTCATGGAAACTTCTTGGTGACAATCGTCACTTAATCTCTTACAGTGATCTAGGCTTTTATCAGCTTCTTTTTGAAATTCCGACGGCCTCTGTTATGCGCGAATATACTGCTCGTTTTCTTGATCCGATCCGCGAATATGACAAAACACACGATGCACATTTATATGAAACTCTATGCACGTGGCTCGACTGCCGCTGCAATAAGGTACAGACTGCAAAAGCACTCTTTCTTCACCGAAATACACTTTTGATGCGCTTAGAAAAGCTTGAAAAGCTGCTTGGTGTATCGCTAGATGATGCCGACATCACCTTCCAGATCCAGGCCGCCGTAAAGATCGAGCGGTTTTTGTCGGAGACGTAACCTACATCTCCTCAGCACGATGACACGCCGTAAAGTGTCCCGGCTCGATCTCGCGAAGCTGCGGTTTTTTCTCTTTACAAAGCTGTGTCGCATATGGACAGCGATTACAGAAATTGCAGCCCTGCGGCAGATTGACCGGGCTTGGCACATCACCTTGAAGAAGTATTCTTTTTCGCTCACGCTCAATTGTCGGATCAGCAATCGGAATAGCAGAAAGAAGTGCCTTCGTGTATGGATGACGGTTTTTAATATAAATATCCTCGCTGTCTGCAATCTCAACAAGTGAACCCAAATACATTACGGCAATACGGTTTGATATCTGGCGCACCATTGACAGATCGTGTGTGATAAACAAATAAGATAATCCCATCTGCTGCTGAAGACGCTTAAGTAAATTTACGACCTGTGCCTGAATAGAAACATCCAGTGCAGAGATCGGCTCATCACATACGATCAGCTTTGGTTCAAGCGAGAGCGCTCTGGCAATTCCGATACGCTGGCGCTGTCCGCCTGAGAACTCGTGCGGAAACCTGTTTGCATGATCCTTATTTAAGCCGACCATTTTAAGAAGCTCCAATACACGCTCCTCTAATTCTGGTCCCTTATACATCTTGTGGATCTTCATGCCCTCTGCAACAATATCACTTACTACACTAAGAGGATCAAGACAGGCATACGGGTCCTGAAAGATCATCTGCACATTTTTGGTGTACTCTTTCTTTTCCTTTTTGTTGTAGCGCCAGATATCTTGTCCCTCAAACATTACCTGTCCTTCATCTGGGCGATACAATCGCATAATTGTTTTTCCAAGCGTACTTTTTCCACATCCTGACTCACCAACAAGTCCTACTGTCTCGCCCTTATAAATAGTTAGATCTACACCATTTACAGCCTTTAAAATACCCTTTGGCACCTTGAAGGTTGTTTTTACATTTTTCAATTCGAGGATTGGTTCTTTTGTCGTTCCCATCATTCCTCCTCCTTTATGTTCTGTGCTTCAACAGGACTCTTTGGTGCGCCATTTTTCTTGATGCACGCTGGATGATTGAGCCAGCAGGATGCATAATGGTCTGGTTCTGAAAAATCAATACACGGCGGCTGGCTTGTGCGGCATATGTTCATTGCATATTTGCATCTGGCAGCAAACGCACATCCGACAGGCGGTGCCAACAAATCCGGCGGTGTTCCCGGAATTGAATAGAGGTCTTCGCTTACTCTCTTATCAAGACGCGGCACGCTGCTTAAAAGTCCCCATGTGTACGGATGCTTTGGATGATGAAAGATCGTATCGCAGTCGCCATGCTCTACGATTTGACCAGCATACATAACGTAGATTCGGTCTGCCATATTTGCAACAACGCCCATATCATGTGTGATTAAAACAATTGACGTATCAATCTTATCCTTCAAATCATTCATTAGTTCAATGATCTGTGCCTGAATCGTCACATCAAGCGCTGTAGTTGGCTCGTCAGCAAATAATACCTTTGGATTACAGATGAGTGCCATTGCAATCATGATACGCTGGCGCATACCGCCTGAAAGCTGATGCGGATAGCGCTTCATATTTTCCTCTGGTGACGGAAGTGAAATCATCTTTAAGATCTCGACTGCCTTTTTTCTTGCTTCTTCTCTGGAAACCTTGTAGTGCTGCATGTATGGCTCCATGATCTGCTCCCCAACTGTCATTGTCGGATTTAAAAATGTAAATGGATCCTGAAAAATTATTGAGAGCTGATTTCCCTGCAGCTTTCTCATCTGTTTAGGTGTCAAATCAAGGAGATTTTCTTTGTTAAAAAGGACCTCTCCGCCCTTAATACTGCCGTTTTTCTTTGGATTTAATCCGATAACTGTCTGAATTGTAACCGTTTTTCCACAGCCAGACTCACCTACGATTGCAATCGTTTCTTTTTTATTTAAATGCCAGGAAACGCCGCGCACTGCCTGAACGCTTCCCTGAAAGGTCTGAAAGGATACTTTTAAATCCTTTACCTCTAAGATTTTTTCCTTTTCCATGATTCCTCTCATTCTGCCGAAATACAAAAATACTGCGGCTCTGCTCGTTTCACTTTTTCTATGACGAATGCATTATCTATTTACGCACGAAGCTTTGGATCAAGTGCATCTCTAAGTCCGTCTCCAATCAGGTTAAAGCAAAGCATTGTGATGCTAACGCACAGACACGGAATGATAAATTGGTATGGATAATAACGGAAGGTCTCTCCTGCTGCCTTGATTAACTGACCCCAGCTTGGCTGCGGCGGTGTCACGCCAAGTCCGATATAGCTTAAAAATGCTTCGTAGAAAATGACACTTGGAAGCGACATTGTAATGCTGACTACGCGAATGCCGAGTGTGTTTGGAATCAAACGTCTTGCAATGATCCATCCAGACGATGCACCAAGCGTCTCTGATGCTACTACAAACTCACGAGTCTTTAGCTGTAAAACAAGACCTCTTGTGCTTCTTGCGGCACCCATCCAGCCGGTAATACTCATTGCAATTACAAGCGTTGCAATATTTCCGCTTCCCATTACAACCATCAAAAGAATCATATAGATTAAGCTTGGAATTCCCATCAACACATCGATTGTGCGCATAATTACTGTATCTGCCCAACCGCCAAGATAACCTGAGATGCCGCCTACTGCCATTCCAATAATCTCTGGAATAAGCGTAGCTAAAATCGCAATGATAAGGGATACTCTTCCTCCTGCCCACACGCGTGTCCAAAGATCACGTCCAAGATTGTCTGTTCCAAACCAGTGAACGGCATTTGGTCCTTGATTTGAACAGCTGTAATCATTAGAATAATAATCAAATTTTGTCATCATCGGTCCAAACAGGACAAAAAATATCATGATGGCAATAACCACCAAGCTGATTACCGCCGGCTTATTCTTTTTGAAATTTCTCCATACATCCTTAAAATAGGTTGTCTTTTTCCTTGCAATCTGATCCTGATCAAGTGCTCCCTCTGGAAGTGGAGAAAACGCATCATCTGCAAATGTTACTTCTGCAGCTTGCACTTTTTTTGTTGTATCAGTATTCATCTTTTCTCCTTTACTTTACGCGGATTCGCGGATCGATTAATCCATACAGTACATCAACTATTAGATTCATTGTAACTAGAAATGCACCATAAAATACTGTAAGACCCATGATCAGCGGGTAATCAAGATTAGTGACTGAATCGACAAAATATCGTCCCAGTCCAGGAATTAAAAACATGCTCTCTACGACAAATGAGCCCATCAAAACACCTGCGATCTGCACACCAAGATTTGGAATGATTGGAACAAGTGAGTTTTTAAACTGATGCTTTAATACGACGCGAATTGGCGAAAGACCTTTCGCTCTTGCCGTCTTTACATAATCCTGTGTTGTTATGGCTAACATACTCGCTCTCATATTTCTTGTATTTCCTGCAACTGTTCCAAGACCAAGAACAAGTGCCGGAAGTATAATCTGATTTGGTTTTCCCCATCCTGTTACTGGAAGGATGCCAAGCTTTACACCAAAAATCATACGAAGAATCGGACCTAACACCATACTTGGAAGGGCAATTCCTAAAACTGCCACTACCATCAACAGATAATCCGGCCATTTTCCTCGAAACTGAGCACATAAAATACCAAAGAAAAGACCAACTGCCTCTGCAAAAAGTAATGAAATCAAACCAAGCTTTGCAGACACAGGGAAGGCTTCCTTAATGATATCCACTACTGTTTTTCCTGTCTTTTTGATGGAATAACCAAGATCTCCATGCAGCAAGTTATTCATATAAGTCAGGTATTGCTGCGGTACTGGCTTATCAAGACCATAAAACGCTCTTTGCTTATCCTGCACGGCCACCGGGATCTTATCATTTAAGAATGGATCACCCGGAATCAGCTTCATTAAAAAGAATGTTGCCGTTGCCAGCACAAAGACTGTCGCGATTGCAATCAATACTTTTTTTCCAATATATTTGAGCATATTTCCTCCTAAAAAAATAGACGCCTCTCTTTGGAGTTTCCGCAGATCGGCGTCTTTTATTTTATAGCTGTCTCTTTAATTACTCAGCAAAGTCCAGATAAGTAAAATCAGTCTCAACGGTATTGTAGAAACCTGTGTAACCACTCTTATACTGGAAACCTCCATCTGCCCAACCAAGGATCAGATTCAGTGTGTTATCACAGAAGAATTTTTCAACCTCGAAGTAGTTTGCCTTTCTCTCCTCAATAGTTGGGGAAGCAATTGCTTCATCATACAGCTTATCATATTCCTCATTTGAATAGCCTCTAAGTGCAGACTGATTTGAACTTGTGTAACTGCTTAAAAATCCTGACAATGCATCCGGAATCTCAAGAAAATTTCCGCCGTACCAGAAATCGTATTCACCGCTCGTTGCATTTGATACCATTACCTGAATTGTCTGAGAATTGATAGTTGTCTCAATGCCAAGATTTTTCTTTAACATATCCTGAACAGCTGCCAGTACATCGATGCTTCCCTGTGACTCATAGCAAAGAAGCTCGAATGTTGGAATCTCATCAGCTGTCTTTCCAAGCTCATCAAGTGCTGCATTTAAGTACTCCTGTGCCTTCTCTGCATCTGCACTTGCCGGCCATCCCTCGTATTCAAACTCCTCGTCAAATGTACCAGTTACACCTGCCTCGGACGGTGCAGTCAGACGATTTGCCGGCTCGTCACCTGTCATAACAGATGCACAAAGTGCAGTGCGGTCGATTGCATAGCTGACTGCCTTTCTAAAGTTTGCATTGCCAAGGAACAATCCTGTTTCCTCTGTCTTTCCTGCATGGTTGATATTCAGGCAGTGATAAGAGGTAGTGTACTTGCTGCTCTCAAAGCCTGCATCTACCAGTGTCTGCTGCTGCATAGCACTTCCATTTGGAACAAAATCAAGCTCATCTGCAAGCATCATATCTACGCCAGTATCACCTGTTACGTTAAATTTAAAATCCATCTCGTCCATATTGATACTGTCTGCATCCCAGTAGTTCTCGTTCTTTACAAGTGTCATGGTAGAATCAGATACCCAATCTGACACGATGAACGGTCCATTTGTCAAAATTTTATCTGCTGAAGAACCATACTCTGTTCCAAGTGAATCAACAAAGGACTCCTCAAGTGGTGCAAATAAGCTTGCAGATGTAAATGTGCTCTCATACTGTGGATTCTTGAAGGTATACTCGATTGTCAGATCATCTACTGCCTTTATACCAACCTCGTCCCACTCACACTCTCCTGCATAATATTCCTCGCCATTCTCCAGAATATAGCCATTCTCTGCATTGTAGTGACCTGCCTCTGGATCAATCAGGCGCTTTGCTGCATAAACAAAATCCTCGGATGTAATCGGTGTCTTTCCATCGCTGTAAGTTAAGCCTTCCTTCAGCTTAAAAGTCCAAGTCTTTCCATCCTCGCTTGTTTCCCAGCTATCTGCTGCTCCTCCAATGTACTCACCCTGCTTACTGCGAATCAGGGTATCACTGATTAAGGTATCAATATATGTTGCCGGATCTACATTTAATTCTGCATAATCCATAGTAACCGGATCATATGGTGCTCCAATTCTTACACTCTTTACATCTGTCTCATCTGCCAGTACGGCTGCCGGAAATGATGCTGCTACCAGCACTGCTGTAAGTCCCATTGCTGCATATTTTCTCATATCTGATTCCTCCATTTCACCATTGTGCTGTTTTGCTTTAATTCATTAAAGTATTTTGACTATAGAAATAGATCGGCAGGGAAATGTTCCTCATCGAACTTTGCTTTCCTTTAAATGCCTCTCTTTCCTCTGTCAATCTTGAATGTAGTTTATCATAAAATCAGTATTGTATCAATGTGCACACTGTACCTATATTAGATATTTTCAGTGTGCACATTGTAATGTTATAATTTATTTCGTCAGCATTGTTCTGCAGCTTCCTGTCTTTTCCATCTGCACAATGCCCTCTACGCCGCAGCGTACCATGCTCTCTACTGCTTCTTTTGTGTAGAATGCCATGTGCTGTGTCATGATGACATTGCGAAACTGATGAAGATAAAACCAGTTGCGGTTGGAGATGATATCTGTTCTTCTGTCTTCGTGCACAATACCTTCTTCGCCCTCTACGGTATCCATGCCAAGCGCACCAATCTTCTCTGATTCAACGCCATCTACCAATGCATCAATGTCAGTCAGTCCACCTCTTGCGCAGTTAATTAAAATTACGCCATCTTTCATCTTTGCGATTGTTTTATGATTAATAATGTGATACGTAGAATCAAACAACGGCATATGAAGGCTTATGACATCGCATTCCTTATAGATTGTATCCTGATCTACATATGTTGCAAGTTTCTCTGCCTCTGGATTTTTATAAATATCATAAGCAAGCAAACGACAGCCAAAGCCTGACAAGTTTTTTAATACTTGAAGGCCAATTCGTCCAGTACCCATGACACCTATTGTAAGTTCATTCATATCACGCCCCTGCAGTCCCTGCAAGGAAAAGTCATTGACCTGGCCTCTCCATAGTGCCTGCTTATACTGGCGAAGGCACATTAAAATCATCATTACCGTAAAGTCTGCAACACCGTTTGGCGGGTAGGCTGCATTGCAGACTTTAATTCCAAGCTCTTTTGCTGCCACCAAATCAATGTTGTTATAACCGATAGTTCTTGTAGAGAGAAAACGCACACCATTCTCGCTGTAGCATCTTAATAAATCCCTGTCAATATTTCCCATGCCAAGCACTGTAACACCCTCATATCCCTTTACAAGATCGGCATTCTCAAGTGATGGTGTCTCATCTGAAAGCGTAACCTCTACACCACACTGAGCAGAAATCTGCTCAAATGCCTGTTTTTCATCTTCTCTTACTCCAAATGCTTGAATTTTCATAATTTTTACCTTTCTTTTTACATGTATTCGTGAACCATAACTCAACAGTATAGCATCTTTTCCTGTTTGTCAAGCTTGACATCTCTCTTTATTTTTGCTATTCTATGTTGGTACTAAAACCGGATTCCGGCCGTGGACTTTTCATAAAGACTAATTAAATTAAGATATCTTTATTTTTCGCCACACAACAATACTACGTTCTCTGTGTTCCCGTATTTGTTGTGCGGTATTTTTTTGCGCAGCAAAACCAATAAATGTTTTCGTGAGAACGCTTTAAAGCAGAAAGGAGTTCTTTTTTTATGGATCAAACTTACATGAAGCAAAAACCAGTGCTGCCGCTTGTAGTTTCTATGGCACTGCCTATGACTCTGTCTATGTTTGTCAATTCTTTGTATAACATTGTTGACAGCATCTTTATCGCAAAAATAAGCGACAATGCCATGACTGCACTCTCTCTTGTTTATCCAATTCAAAACTTGATTATGGCAATCACCGTTGGCTTTGCAATTGGAACAAATGCTGTTATTTCCATCCACCTTGGTGCTGGAAATAAAAAAGAAGCCGACCGTGCTGCCTCACTTGGCACATTATTAAATGCATTTCACGGACTGCTTCTTATGATTGTCTGTCTAACCTTTATTCGACCTTTTTTGGAGCTGTTTACAACTGATCAGGACGTGATATCTTTAGGTATTCGTTATGCAAGAATCACCCTTAGTTTCTCAATTCCAATTGGAATTTCAGTATCTCTTGAAAAAATTTTTCAGGCAACAGGACGCATGAAGGTTTCGATGGTTGCCATGATGGCGGGCTGTATCGGAAACATCATTCTGGATCCGATTATGATCTTTGGCATCGGACCTTTTCCAGCAATGGGAATTGAAGGTGCTGCAATTGCAACTGCCATTGGACAAATGCTGTCTCTTGTAATTTACCTTGTTTTCTGCGTTGTTCGTCCACTGCCTGTAACATTTTCTCTTTCCTGCTGCAAGCCAAGCAAGCAACTATTACTTCGCCTTTATACTGTCGGCATTCCTGCCACATTAAATTTGGCGCTTCCTTCACTGCTTGTCTCCACATTAAATGGAATTTTGGCTGCATATTCCCAGTCTTATGTGCTTGTTCTTGGTGCCTACTATAAGCTCCAGACCTTCCTTTATCTGACTGGAAATGGTGTTGTTCAGGGAATGCGTCCTTTGATTGGCTACAATTATGGTGCAGGTGAACATGCTCGTGTAAAGCAGATTTTCTTTGATTCTCTGATTCTTATATCTGGTGTCATGGTAATCGGTACTGCACTTTGTCTTGCTATTCCAAGCTCCTTGATAGGACTTTTCACCTCTAATGCAGAAACGATTCGCCTTGGTGCTTCTGCTCTTCGCATTATTAGCATCGGCTTTATCATATCCTCGATTTCTGTCACCGTTTCCGGTGCACTTGAAGGACTCGGAAAAGGTGCTCCATCACTTGTGATCTCACTGATGCGCTATATAGTTGTCATCATTCCAGCTGCGCTTATTTTAACTAGATTCTTTGATGCAAATGGTGTATGGCATGCGATGTGGTTGACTGAGTTTATTACTGCCGCTGTCGCATGTGTGCTGTATCGCAAATTTATTCATAATTGTTAATTTAAAAACTGAAAGACCAACTACTCAGAATTAATTTTGAACATTAAATTTGATTTACACATGTAATGGGCTAGGAAAAGTACCACTTTTCCTAGCCCCACCGTTTATTCAATTCCTTTTATTCTCTGAACCAAGGAACCATTCTTTTCTAAGATCAGCCAAGTAACTGCTGGAACCACGATGCAAACTAAGAAGCTTACAACTGCTGCAACCAAAATAGCTAATAGTGGGATTGAAAATGGGACTTTTCGATAGTTCATTGACTGGTAGATCACATAGGTCACACCCATTCCCACTGTTAACGTAACCATCCATACACCCCCAGCGTACAAAATGCCTTCCTTGATCAGCATCAAAAGAAGCTGCCTTGGCGTCATTCCAATGCTCTCCATGATGGAAAATTCTGTCATACGATTTTGCACATTTACTACACATGTATTGATGTAATTCATAATTCCAATGAATGCCAAAATTAGGACGATTCCCATTCCGATCTGTGGCATATAACCTTGTGCATTTTTGATTTCATCTGCCTCCTCAATTTTAGAATCCCATGAAAAATCTTTTGCATTAACATTTGCTTCTAGCAATTTTAAAATTTCTTTTTCGATATTTCTGTCATATTCTTTTGTATATTTCACGCCGATTTTTAACGTAATGCTTTCATTTGCAAAATTTTTCACCACCTGATCACTTGTGATAATTGTAGGTGGATAGCCCAAAATTGCCGTATAATAGCTCTCGTCCGTCACACCTCCTATCGTAAATGTTTGTGTCACTTGTTTGTCACTGTGCAAAGCACAGGTCACTTTACTTCCAATTAAATCCGAATTCGATAAATCCAACCCATTTCGATAAATAATGCAAGTTTTCCCTAAAAGAAACTCCTCTTTATTGATTGGCTGTTCCAAGTTTTTATTTAAAAAATCAAACTCTTGTTCATCAATTCCAATCAAAGAGGACCCAAAATTTTCAGGGTGATTTTGATATTCTTCTTTTTCCTGACTGTATGGAACCGTCAACCATTTTTCATAGAATTCTTTCATCCACATGTCAGAAAAATCTGGCTCCCATGGTACTGTAATCTCGGCAAATACCACCGGATGTACTTCTGACACTCCGTCAAGGTCTTTGATTGACGTTACGATTGATTCATCCAGAATATCCTTTCTGTCTTTTTTATGTTCTTTCGTTGCAGTGTCATTTTTGATCTCGATATCCGCATCCATATTATTTGACACAATCGTTCTTGCCGCCTGACTGTCTAGCATCATCACAATACAAAGATACACAGACAAGCTTGCTGCCAATGACAATAATACAACAGTAGTTCGTTTTTTATCCTTTACAAGTTGCTCCAAACAAAGTCTATTTATTACCTTCGACTTTCCTGCTCGTTTTGTTTTTTTCAATTTTGAAGCAGATCGATACCCTAGCGCTTCTATTGGTGAGACTGCTGTTGCCATTTTAACAGGTTTTCTATTTGCAGAAAAGATCGTAAATCCAACTAGCAAAATGGTGGCGAGTAAAACAGTCGGGTGAAAACAAACCATACTAGAATCCACATAATTCTCTTTGATTCCAAGCGATTTTACCACTATTGGAATCAGAGAAAATGACACAAATACACCTATTAGACATCCCACGATTATTCCGATAAAACCAATTATTAACATCTGTTTTTGTAGCATTTGTTTTATCTGTTTCTGTGTCATCCCGACTGTCTGAAGCAGACCGTAATAGCGTACTTTTCCAGAAACTGAAAGATGTAGAATATTATAAATAAGCAAATAGGCACACAGGCAAGTAACAACAACAAGTCCAATCAGCCCTACAAGCAAGGAAAACGAATTGCCGAGACCTGCAATAAAGAAAACATTCTGCTGCTTTCCAAGATTCATACTTTCAATAAAGGCATTCTGTTCTTTTGTCGTCATAAATTTTTGCTTGAAATCAATAAAATAACGACCAGAAGCAGCCTGTGAGAGTTTCCAGCCCGACTTATCATAAAATTCTTTTGATACATAAAATAGTTTCTTTGGTCCGTATCCATCCCAAATTCCGCTAATTTTAAAATTTCCTGTCTGAATGCCATCATAAGTTCCATAGGACATCGAAAAGGTATCACCCACCTTAAGAGTTTCGTATCCACATTCCTTTAATGCTTTTTTTGTTACCATTATTTCATTGAAAGCTGTAGGATACGTTCCTTCTAGCTTTTCTCTCACAGGCGCCATCATCTGTGTCCAATAGGCATCATCCGCCCAGATCAGCCCTACATTTGGAGTAGAATCCTTATCGGTCTTCTCTACCCATCCACAACTTCCCGCTGTACCTGTCAGTGTAATATTCGGATTTTCTTCACATAGTTGCTTCTGTTCATCTGTCACCCCATATAGAATCGCATCAAACTCTGCTCCCGACATACGAATATTTTGAATTTTCTGGAGTTTAAAATAGGAATTTCCAACCGTAAATATCGTAAAAATCAGAAATGACGCAAGAACGACTGCAAAAAGCAATGTAATTGTTTTTCTCGCATTTCTCTTTAAATTGTTCCATGCCATCCTTTTTATTATTTTTTGATTTGGATTTTTCAGCATGACAATCACATCCCTTCTTTGGTATCGCTGACAATTTTTCCATCTTCAATATGTACAATACGGTCTGCAAGCTGTGCAATATCTCTGTCATGTGTAATCAAAATGATCGTTTGGCAAAATTGTTTTGCGACCATTTTTAAAAGCCCTTGCACCTCATGACTGGTCGCAGAATCTAGATTTCCAGTCGGTTCATCTGCTAAAATAATAGCTGGCTTTGTTGCAAGAGCCCTTGCGATCGCAACTCTTTGCTGTTGCCCACCAGATAATGTTCCCGGAAGCATATCTTTCTTCTCCGATATCCGCAAAAGCTTCAATATTCCATTCACATATTCTGTGTCAACTTTTCTTCCATCAAGTTCCACTGGGAGAATAACATTCTCATACACGTTAAGATCTGGAACCAAATTATAATTTTGAAAAATGAATCCAATTTTTCTTCTGCGAAAGATCGCCAACTGTTCTTTTTTCAGCTTCAAAATGCTCTTTCCCTCTATCAACACTTCCCCTTCTGTCGGTGTATCTAGCCCGCCTAACATATGCAAAAGTGTGCTCTTTCCCGACCCACTTTTTCCGATAATTGCAATAAATTCTTGATCCTTCACACAAAAATCAATACCATCCAATGCCTTTACCGTCGCATCACCCATTTGATAATACTTTTTTAAATTTTTTGTTTCTACAATATAGTTCATAGCTTTGTATCCTCCTTTGCTGTAAAACAGAATACCTCTTAAAAATCACAAACTGATCTCATTCTCAAATGATCTCATAATTGTGATAAAGGTCTCATTCGTTTTTCACTGGAAAATATAGGCAAAAGCATGAACCATTTCCTATTTCTGATTGAACCTCTATATATCCGTTTTGCAGTTCGATTATTTTTCTTGCAAGATAGAGTCCAATTCCAACTCCCGGCTGATCATGCACTTCCGGCTCACGATAAAATCGTGTAAAAATCTCCGCCTGTCTTTCTGGCGCAATTCCTTTTCCAGTATCTGAAACACTGATTTTATAAAACAATTCCTGCTTTTGCACTTCAATATGGATGCTTCCGCCAGATTCGGTGTATTTTAGTGCATTGTCCAAAATATTATAAATTGCTTCCTCGGTCCATTTACTGTCATGAAAAAAACATATCGTTTCATCACAGTCCACATACAAATCAATCTGTTTCAACGCTGCCTGCGGTACAAGGCTTGCAATTGCACGCCGAATGGTCTCGTATATTCTTTTATTTTCTTGATGAATTTGAAGAATTCCCGTTTCCAGCCTCGACATTTTAACCATATTCTGCATCAGGAAATCTATTTTTTCCATTTGCTCCTTCATTTTGGTCAAAAAAAACGAACCATTTTCGGATAGCGTTTCCTCTTCAAGAAGTTCCATATACAGCTTCATATTGGCAATCGGTGTTCTTGTCTGATGCGACATATCGGAAATTAAGCCTTTCACGATTTCTTTTTCGTGCAAACTTTCCTCTGCCTTTTTCAAAAATACAGCTTCTGCCTTTGCTAATTGTGTTCCTGTTCTTCCCCAAAGACTATCCTCAAGTTCTTCCTTTACCTTCCATTTTCTCCCTGACAAGATTGCATCCAAAGCCTCCTCCACCTGACTTGCAAACAACTCCGCTTCTTTTTGCATTTGATGCTTTTCCCATAATACAATTAACAATATTACCAATAAGATTCCTATTATTGCAATCGTCAACCAATCCATTGATATCCCATCCCGTATACATTTGAAATATATCTATGTTTTTCATCTTCAATTTTTCCTCTAAGGCGGTTCACATTTACCGCCAATGCATGTTTATCTACAAACTGACCTCCACTGTCCCACAATCGTTCCAATAGCAAATCATAAGTAAGAAGTTGACCTTGATTCAGAAGGAATTGGCGAAGCAAGCGAAACTCGGTTGGTGTAATCGCGCATTCTTGCCCCTCTACCAACACCTTTGCATTCTCTAAATCAATATACAAATATTCATCTGTAAAAATCATGCGCTTACTTAGAACTGCTCTTTTTAAAATAATATCGATTTTTTTTAGTAAAACCTTCATTGAAAATGGTTTTATCACATAATCCTCTGCTCCTGAATCATATCCTGCCAAAGCATCTTCCTCCATATCTCTGGCCGTTAAATACATAACTGGAACTTCTCTTTTTGCCTTTACCCACCGACAAAAAGAAAAGCCTTCTCCATCTGGAAGATTCACATCCAAAAGAATCAGATCAATTTGATTCCGATTAAACATTTGCTTCGCCTTCTCAATGGAAGTCACACCACAAACGGCATATCCTGACTTTTTCAAAGAATATCCAATTGACTGATTCAAATCATGATCGTCTTCTACCACCAATATCGTTTGCATCTTTTCCTCCAATCCAGTCTTTTGATGCCTGCAAGTTGCTCTGCCCATTTTGTATATTTGTTTTTGGTATCATTTTATATAATACCATATATTTTCCGTGGATATGGTAAAAAAAGGAACTATCTCAATTTTGTGATTCTTGATCTGAGTGACCAAAGGGACAGGTACAGTGGCCGAATTAGTGTCCCAGATGGCACACTCACATTTCTAATTGCTTTACCACCTTTTCAAGGTCATAAAATAAATCAATATATTTTTCTACAATATTTCAATGTTCTTCTAACCGCTTTTGACTATTTTTGATACTTTTATGTTACCATAGCTTCTCTCTTTTATCAAGCAGCAAGCCTAAACCGCTTGGAACTTTTTAATACTTTACAGCACGAAAACGTATTCTCACGTAATCAATATACCAGCTGCCGTCATGATATAATTTTTCTTTTGATTCTGCTTCGGCTTCTTCAATGATCTCATCTTTTAATGCTTCATCCATTCCTTCAAACGGTGCCTTATCAAACATATTTACCCAGTCTTTAAAGCCATCTTCTGTTTTCTGCTTTGTTGGACGGTCAAAAAGTACCGCATATTCAACGCGAAAACCTGCTTCTTCTAAGAGTGGTGCATATTCTCCAATAGTTGGAAAATAAAAGACTCTTGGATAGACTAGGCCTCTCTTTGCAAATGCGCGCTCTAACGCAGCGTGAACGGTCTCTGCACAGCCATTTCCGCCAAACTCACATACAAGCTCACCGCCTGTCTTTAACTGTCCAGCGAGATGACACAACATATGAGGGTGCATCGAAGCATCAATCCAATGGAACACTGCATTGGAAAAGATCGCATCCAATGGTTCCTTAAGATGAAAGCTGCATGCATCGCCTTGCAAAAATGTCATATGCGGATATTGTGCTTTTGCAATTTCAAGCATCGCCTCTGATGCATCCATTCCAATTACCTTATAGCCTTTTTCCAAAAGTTTTACACTTAATGCTCCATTTCCACAGCCTAAATCAAGCACAGCAGCTCCCTTTGGACTCTTTAACAGACTGACCACATCCTCGCCATATTCATGTACAAATGAAAAATTTTCCTTATAGCCTTTTGCATCCCAGTTTATATTCATGGTACACCTCTCTTTTTGTATTTCTTTGTTTTGTTTGTGCCTGCCTCCCCTTTTATTTATTATATCGCTTTTCCACATTACGGCAAGATGCAGATTTATCGAAAGTACAGCTTATGTCGAATCCTGCGTTCTATTTTTCTTGCTTTTTGGCCTTTTTTCTGGTATTACTGTAAATACGACAAGAAAGCAAAAGAAACGGAGACAAAACAAATGCGGGATATTCCAAAATTTGACTCCAGAGAAATCGGTCAGAACCTGCGCTCATTGATGAAGCAGCACGATATGACTGTAAAAGACCTTCAGAAAATATTAGGACTTTCCTGTCCGCAAACAATTTACCACTGGTTGAACGGTGATTCTGTTCCAACTATTGATAATCTCTACAATTTAAGCCATCACTTTGATATTTGCATTAATGAACTTCTTATGGGACACTGCCCGAAAGTTTGATTTTTTTGTTGCAAATCAGTAAGACTATGCTATACTTAAAAATGGCTTGTCTGTACTACAGATGGGTACTCTATTCAATACAAAAGGATTTTTTTATGAGCGCAATTTTTACAAAAGACTTTTTTACTCACATGTACCGAAGAAAAAATTTCGTTCCCCGTCTGCTTCTGGTGCTTTTCGCTGTTATCCTTATGGGGTTTTGCCTGTCCTGGCTTGTTTTATGTGACATGGGCACCGACCCTTGTACAATGATGAATCTGGCAATATCAGATAAGCTTGGTATGGCAATTGGTGACTGGCAGGCATTGATGAACATTGTTCTTCTTATTTTTGTTATCATTTTTGGCGGACGAAACTTAGGCTTTGGAACACTTGCCAACATGTTTCTTGTTGGTTACTCTCTGCAGTTTTTCTCTTGGCTTTGGGGAATTGTTCTCCCGGCTGGTGTTGTCACAGATGGCGTTTTTACTTCCATGACAGTGCGCATCTGTGTACTGTTTCCTTCGCTGATCTGCTTTATTTTCGCAGCTGCACTCTATATGGATGTTGATCTTGGAACTGCGCCGTATGATGCTGTTCCGTATATCATCTGGAACGCACTGAAAAAGAAAGCTTCTTCTATTCCATTTCGCTTTGTGCGCATGGGCTTCGACATATTTGTCGTAATAATTGCATTGATTTTTGGCGGCAAGCTTGGAGTGGTCACAGTACTCATGGCTTTTGTACTTGGACCAGTCATTGAATTTGTCGGAACTATGCTTCAAAAAGTTATCGAGATTGATGAATAAAACGTCATTAAAAATGGGTACCCACAGGTTTCATTTTCCTGTAGATACCCATTTTGTTGTATAATAATCTTTTAATTTGCCTGTCCTTCTGCCGGCATTTTCTTAAATTGCCTAAGCACAAGTATGATAGCAAGCACACCTGCAACACCATCCGAGATCGGGCCAGCAAACATGACACCTTCGATTCCAAATGCAAGCGGCAATAACAGTACAAGTGGGATCAAGAAGATGATCTGTCTTGTCATGGAAATGAAAATTCCCATCGGTGCCTTTCCGATTGAAGTGAAGAAGTTTGCTGTCAGCGGCTGAATACCATTTAAGAACGTACAGAACATGAAAATGCGGAAGTATGATACTGCAAATTGCTCATACAGCTCATCACCACTTCCAAACAGCGCCGTAATCTGACGCGGAAATATCTGAAATCCTGCAAACGCAATGACGGCAATTATGGTTGCCACTGTTGCTGCCAAACGATACGTTTTCTTTACACGGCTGTACTGAGCTGCACCGTAGTTAAATCCAATGATTGGCTGTGCACCCTGTGAAATACCTATGACGATTGACAAGAACACCATGTTTACCTTAGAGCCGACGCCAACTACTGCAAGCGGAATATCGCTTCCGTAGATAGACAGCGCACCGTAGTAACGAAGCACGTTGTTCATAACAATCTGCGTCACAAAGATTGCCAGCTGGTTAAAGCAGGCTGCTGCACCAAGTGCCATAACCATCTTAAGGAAACGCGGCTTTGGCATAAAATCCTGCAGCGAAAGCTTTACTGTATGGAATTTTGGCAGATAACCAAGCACTAACATTGCTGAGAAAAACTGTCCAATAATAGTAGCCCATGCTGCACCTGCGATGCCCCACTTGAATACAAAAATGAACAGTGGGTCAAGAATCGTGTTGATGACTGCACCTGCCAGTGCGGACAGCATAGAATACGTTGGCTTTCCGTCGGCACGAATCAGATGAGTTCCGCCTGTTGTCAATACAAAGAACGGCATTCCAAGCGATGTAATTCCTACGTATGTCATTGCATAATCCATAACATACTCTGTCGCACCAAACACCGTGATCAGCGGACGAAGAAAAATTCTTGCCACAATACAAATGATCACACCGGCAATTACCAGACTTCCAAACGCGGTTCCTGCGATTTTTTTCGCATTCTCCTCATGCTTTCGTCCCATTTCAAGATTAAAATTAGATGCTCCACCGATTCCAAGCATCAGACCGACAGCTGTGGCAAGTGTTGTCAGCGGAAATGCAACATTTGTTGCCGCATTTCCATACATGCCAACGCCCTGACCGATAAAGATCTGGTCTACGATGTTATACAGTGCTGATACCAGCATACTGATGATCGACGGAACAGCAAATTTCACAAGCAGTTTGCCAAGCGGCGCACTACCAAGTGGATTTTGTCTTACTTCCATTTCTTTGCCTTTCCTGTCTTCTTATCAATATCGTTCTTTTTGAAAGTGCGCTCCTTTCCAAACAAGCCCTTTGATTTCTTCTCAGACTTGTCTGATCTTTTTCTGTCACTTCCCTTTTTTTCAAATTTCTTATCCGATTTTTTATCAGACTTTTTATCAAATGCCTTGTCAGACTTGCGCTTTCCTGGACGGTGTTCACGCATCATATCAAGAACGTCTTCGTCAGTTTGTCTGCGGCGGCGGCCTTTGCCTTCGCGCCTGTCATCATCACCGCGTCTGTCGTCTCTTCTGCCGCTTCTTCCGCCCTTTCTCTCAGCACGCTTCTTTCTCATCTCTTCGATATAATTTTCTGCTGGAATTTCTTCCATGTCATCTCCAAGATGAAGCTTTAAGAAACCTGCACAAAGCTCCATTGCCGTGATATTCTCCTCTTCAATCTTGTCCTCTACCTTCTTTTGAAGTGATGACAGATCATTATTAGAAATCACTTCCATAACCTGATCAAAGATCTGGCTTGCCTTTGCCTGTGTGATATCTGCAACAGACGGAACCATTCTAGGCTTGATCTGTGTATTGCAGATACGCTCAATATCTCGGATACGGTAGATCTCTCTTCCGACAACAAGAGTGAAGGAACGTCCCTTTCTTCCTGCACGTCCTGTACGTCCAATACGATGAACATAATACTCTACATCCTGCGGAATATCAAAGTTAAATACAGCTTCAACATCATCCACATCGAGACCTCTTGCTGCAACATCTGTTGCAATAAGAATTTCTGTCGTGCCATTTCTAAAGCTGTTCATAACCTTATCGCGCATCATCTGGCTTAAATCGCCATGAAGTGCATCAGCAAAATAGCCTCTTCCCTTTAAGTTCTCGCAAAGCACATCTGCCATATGCTTTGTGTTACAGAAAATCAAAGAACGCTTTGGATTGTAATAATCAAGCAAACGGCATACTACCTCTTCCTTGTTCTGTCTTTGTACCTCATAATAGTACTGCTTGACAAGCGGAATAGTCAGTTCCTTTCTCTCGATCTGAATCATCTGTGCATCCTTCTGGTAACGGCCAGTGATACGAAGAATCTCATCCGGCATTGTTGCTGAAAACAATGCCGTCTGATGATTCTCTGGTACACCTGCAAGGATAGTCTCAATATCCTCTACAAAGCCCATATTTAACATCTCGTCAGCTTCATCCAGCACAACCATGCGGATGCCCTCAAGCTTTAACGTATGTCTTCTCATATGATCCATAACTCTTCCCGGTGTTCCAACAACAATTGACACCTTTCCGCGAAGAGAACGGATCTGTTTTTCAATATCCTGTCCTCCGTACACCGGAAGCACTTTTACACCCGGCAGATATTTTGCGTAGCGGCGCAGCTCATCTGCTGCCTGGATGGCCAGTTCTCTGGTCGGGCAAAGCACGATTGCCTGCACGCGCTCATCTTCCGGGTCGATCATCTGAACAAGCGGAATACCAAATGCCGCTGTTTTTCCAGTTCCGGTCTGTGCCTGTCCAATGATGTCACGTCCTTCAAGCAGTGCCGGAATAGCAGACTGCTGAATTGGTGTCATCTCCTCATATCCGATCTCTGTTACGGCGCGGATAATCCTCTCATCAATTTCAGAATTCTCGTATCGAATTGCTTCCATTCTAATAACCTTTTTTGCTGCCTCTTGACAGCTAATCCTCTCTAATTAAAATATCTTACTTTGCGTTAAATACATATTTATCCAGACGATCCATTGCTTCCTTTACTAACGCATGTGGAACTGCAAGATTCATACGGATCGTATTTGGATTCATAAACGGTCTTCCGTCCTGCCATACAACGCCAACTGCAATTCCGGCACGGATCAGATCATCCATAGTCATCTCAGGATGTTCCTTAAGCCAGCCGCTGCAGTCCAAATATAGCATGTAGGTTCCCTGTGCCTTTGCCACAGAAACACCCTCAAAATGTGTTGTGATATATGTATATGCATAATCAACGTTTTGTGTCAGAACTTCGCGAAGTTCATCAACCCACTCAGCACCTTCCTTTGTATAAGCACCCATCAGTGCACTGATAGAAAGAACATTTGCACTATTGTAATGACTGCACTTTTCTGCTTCCATCAAACGGTCACGCAGATAGCTATTATATACAATGTGGTAGGATCCTACAAGACCTGCCAGATTAAATGTCTTTGACGGCGCGTAGAAAGCAAAGGTATGTTCATGAGCATAATCATTCACGCTTTGTGTCGGGATATGCTTATGACCCTCTAAGGTCAGATCAGACCAGATCTCATCTGAAATGACAAGACACTTATTCTTTTCATAAACTTCCATTGCCTTCTCAATCTCTTCACGCTCCCATACACGGCCACACGGGTTGTGAGGAGTGCAAAAGATTGCCAGATGAATATGATTTTCCTTAAGCTTCTTATCCATATCCTCATAATCCATGCGCCATACACCCTGCTCGTCCTTCTTTAATGGACTGTAAACGATCTTTCGTCCCATGTTAGTGATGGTTCCGATAAATCCAATGTATGCTGGTGAATGAAGAAGAATTGCCTCACCTGGTGCTGTAAATGCCTGCAATACAGAAGACACACCGCCAAGCACACCATTTTCATAGTCAATAGCTTCCTTTGGAATATCTGTTACACCATTTCTAGTTTTCTGCCACTCTATAATAGATTCACTATAAGCATCCTTGATATCAAAATAGCCGAAAACCGGATGTGCCAGACGATTCTGTATTGCCTCAATAACGCTCGGTGCTGTTGCATAATTCATATCTGCAACCCACATCGGAATCTTAGAAAAACCTTCTTTAATTTCGGCGTTGTCAAAAGGAATCTTGCTGACTGCAATTGCTCCTGTTCCTTCGCGGTTTAAAATTGTTGTAAAATCATACTTCATGCTCATCTTTTTGTCTCTCCATTCTTTCTCTTTTTTCCTCAAATAATCCCAATTTGCACATTCCCTGCTTTTTTACTCAAAAGCCCCTCATGTTTTTTGCCTACAGCTTACTCAAATCTTGGGCGCATCGTTTCTTTCATTACGCGAAGCACGTTGCCTGATGCAATCTTGTCAATCTGGCGCGGTGTGATTCCTGCTTTTTCAAGCGCTTCAAATAAAAATGTAAGCTGTCCTGGCTCTCCGACCTCGAGATTTCCCCCGATACCATCGAAATCGGTGCCAATGCCAACGCAGTCCTCTCCGCCAATTTCGATAAAGTGTTTTACATGACGCACCATATCGCTTATGCGGCTTGTATTGTTTCCCTGCGTATCATCCAGAAATGCCGGTGCAAAATTAATTCCTGAAACTCCGCCTTTTTGGGCAAGCAGACGGATCATATCATCCGTCAAATTTCTTGGATGCGCTGCAAGTGCGCGGCAGTCTGAATGAGTTGCAACAAATGGCTTTTTTGAAATCTTTGCGACATCATAAAAGCCTCCGTCTGACAGATGAGATACATCTACCAAAATGCCAAGCTCATTCATGGCTTCTATGGCTTCCTTACCAAATGCGCTAAGACCCTTAGACATAATCTTTGGATCACGCGAGTTTGGCGCACCAAAACAGTTTTCAAAGTTCCATGTAAGCGCAATTGCGCGTACACCAGTCTTTGCCAACTGTTCAAGACGGTCAAAACTGCCGTTTACCATACGGCCATCCTCAACTGTAAGCACACCAGAGATCAGGCCCTGCTCCTTATTTTTCATCACGTCGTCAAAACAATATGCCTGACGAATAACATCCTTGTGAGCCGCAAAGGAATCCTTCATCAGACTGACAGCCTTTGAAAACAATTCCTCATCCGGCGGCATCTCTGGACGACCCGCCTTTAATCGTTTTTCGCGCTCCTGTGGTGTGAGCATTTCTGGACGTGGTGGAAAAAATACAGCAAAGAACTGGCACAGCACATTTGCCTCTGCCATTCTTTTGATGTCCAGCATGGCATCTGGCATGTCATATATGTCATTTACGCCTTTTCCCAAGCCGTGAAGCAATGTGTCACAATGCATATCCGCATATTGGTAATGTAAGCTCATATTAAACCTGCCTTTCTTTTATGTTGCCCGGTAGTTAATTATTTATTTACTCTTCCGCAGCACTTCTTATATTTCTTGCCGCTTCCGCACGGACAAAGATCATTTGGATAGATCTTCTTTCCGCCGATGCGGTTTTTTACGATTGGCATAGAAGAAGTTACAATCTCTGAAGCGTTTGCAATCTTCTTCTGACGTGATGGATCTGCCTTCTGTGCCTCTACGGTTGTAAAGCCTCTTGTCTCTGGCATTCTTGTATTATTATACATATCCATCATAACTGTGATGAAATCGCTCATCAGCTCCTCATTTTCCTCTGTCAGTCCAAAGCGCTCCATCTCAGCAAAGATGTCTTTTGGCATTGCACCATGGCGCATGATTAATTGGATATGAGAACCGATCACTGCTGCCTCGTTTTCCGGACGGCCAAGACGAACCTGAATGAAACGGCAGAATGCAGCGTAAGATGGTGTCTTTTCTACATAGTACGGATCTGCATAGCGAAGCAGTTCGCTCTTTGCCGGAATGTAATAGCTCATTGCACCCTGACGCTCTAAAAGCTGATGATAATCAACAACCTCACCTTCCTTCTTTGTGCGATACTCCTCGCTTAAAATATATCCGCCCTCAAAAAAGTACATCTGCTGTCCGCGAACTGCTTCACGATCCTTTAACCAGCTCTCAAGCTCTGGTCTTTTTGCATTCATTCCTGTCTGACCATTTAAGATAGACAAGAATGTTGTGATATCAATTGCACGATACAGGTTTACACATGACATCAGATACTCATCCATCACATCAATGCGTGCTCTCTTTGCTGCATACTCACTATCTGATTTAATCTCATTATATACTGCAGCAGTTTCAGATGGTACTACAACAACACCATCACCTGTTACAAATACAACTGGAAGATTTCTCCAATAGTAGAAGCGGCCAGACTCCTCTGCAATAACAACGTCTTCTGCCATTGCAAGCTCTAATTCCTCAATCTCCTGCTTTCCTGCTGCAAGAAGCCATGCAGTAAGAAGCTCCTTATCTAACAGCTTTGCAGACAAAGCATCGATAATTTCCTGCTTCTTCGCCTTGGATAATACTTTTACCTCAAGTACCTGTGTCATCTGCTTTAACTCTGCAATGGTGTGCTTTCCAAGCACCTCTGCCAATGTATATACCTTGTTTTCACTCTGGTTCTTCATAATACTTTAACTCCATTCGATTTTTTACTTTTGTCGCTCAGCGAAAAATCATACCGCTTGCGCGCTCCTCTAACTCGCACACGGTAAGCACCTGCCCTTTTACGTGGAAACGCACGTCAAATCCAGCGAAGTCTACGCCGTAACGTCTTGTCTCATCACGCTGGTAGGCTGGGCGTGGATCCTGCTTTAACACATAGATCACTGCCTCCCTCTTCTCCTCTGGAAAATGTGCCAGAAGATGAGCTGGGAATGAAACTTCAAGCTCATAATCCTTCACTGCATCAGAAAAGCCGCCCTTTGCGTCTGGGTGACTGTCCGTAAACGGGATATACGGCTTGATATCGTAGATTGGTGTCTGATCCATCAGATCGACGCCTGCTACATAGAGCATCGGTCCATTCTTCTCATCGAGGACAACTCGCTCTAATTTTACACAGGAAAGACCAATATCGTTTGGACGAAACGGAGATCTCGTTGCAAAAACTCCCATTCTCTTGTTGCCGCCAAGTCTCGGTGGCTTTACGGTAGCCGACCAGCCCTGCCTGTGATTCTCACTAAATGACCACAAAAGCCAGATGTAGCTGTACCCGTCCAATCCGTACACACCTTGAGGATTGCGGTACTTCGGCTCAAATGTAATAACACCCTTTAAGGACTCTACAAGTCCGCTCTGTCTGGGAATCCCGAATTTCGTAGGAAAATCGGTCTGTATCTTTGCAATAATCTCCATCTACTTTATTCCTCACTGATACCCACGAATTGCTCCATGATGATACAACTCTGGTATTCTATCAATTATCCTGCACTTTTATCTCTACCAAAAATAAGCTGCCGCATAAAACGGCAGCTTACTTTATTATATGGCGAAAGTATGGTTTTTGTCAATCGGTTTCGCTAGTTAAATACTCTCCAGTTATACAAAAGAAACAAGCCCAGAATTCCTCCAAACATATAGATTACAGGTTCGCTTTTCTTCATTTCCACACACTTTGTTCCCGCATTACGAAATATAAGCGAAAATACCTTCCAACAGCAGTATCCAACCAAAGTTCCCAGTGTATTCATCATTAAATCATCAATGTCTGTTGTCCTTATATTAAATAGCTGACAGATTTCTATCGCCAACGACATCAAAAATCCCATCAAAACTACTTTTTTTGCATTTCTGAAATTTTTCCAGATAAGCGGCAGTAAAAATCCAAGCGGCATAAACATAATAATATTTAAGATATATGTCATTGCACCTTCGGAAGAAAATGGAATCAGATTAATACTGTTATCCAGCTTGCCATAAGCAATCAAATCCCAAATTGTTCCAATTCCTGCGGCTTCCTGCACTGCAAGATACCCGTAAAACAGATAAATATAAATCCAGATAATATGTCGTACCTTGTACGCTTTATCTGCTATCATTCCTTTATTCCAAATCAGCCATACCGTTCCCGGCAATAAAAAACAAACTAGTGAATATATATAATATTGCATTCTCATTTCCTCCTGTTTGCTTTTTATTATATTGTTTTACTCATTAAGATTCAATTCGGTAACGGATTAAGATTTCATTAAGAACAATTAAAAAGACTCCTTATGCATGAATACCGCGATTCTCATCGCCCTTCTCATTCATTCCAAACTCATAATCATTGCCTGGAAGAATTGCATTCAGAACAATACCTGCGATTGCTGCAATTGCAAGACCTGTAAGCGTAATGGAAGCTCCACCGATTGTAAATGTAAGTCCACTTGAAAAGCCCAGTCCACTTACTAAAATCACAGCTGCGATAATCAAATTTCTTGACTTTGTAAGGTCTACTTTATTTTCAACAACATTTCTGACACCTATTGCGGAAATCATACCATACAGCATAAATGAAACTCCACCGATAATCGCAGATGGGATGGATGCAATAATCTCTGATACCTTCGGGATAAAGCTTAAGATTACTGCAAAAATAGCTGCAATACGGATAACGCGCGGATCATATACCTTGGAAAGTTCAAGTACACCAGTATTTTCTCCGTATGTTGTGTTAGCCGGACCTCCAACAAGTGCAGACAGAGACGTTGCAAGACCATCACCTACAAGAGTGCGGTGCAGACCCGGATCTTCGATAAAGTTTTCTCCAACAGTTGCTGAGATTGCTGACATATCACCAATATGCTCCATCATAGATGCAATTGCAATTGGTGCCATTACAAGAATAGCAGTCAGGTCAAATTTGCATAACTGAAATGGCGGCAGACCTACCCATGAAGCCTTAGATACCTCAGTGAAGGTAAGGATTGCAGAGCCATCTGGATTCTTCACACCAAATGCATTTAAGATCAATGCAAAAATGTAAGATCCAACTACACCTAGAAGAATCGGAATGATCTTAATCATTCCCTTACCCCAGATGTTTGCGATAATAATAATTGCAAGTGCAACAATTGCTAAAAGCCAGTTCTGTGATGCGTTAGTAACAGCACTTCCTGCCAGTGAAAGACCAATTAAAATGATCATTGGTCCTGTCACAACAGGCGGCAAAAATCTCATTACTTTTTTTACACCGACGATCTTTACAATCAGTGCCAGGATTAAATATAAAAGTCCTGCAACAACAATTCCTCCGCACGCATACGGAAGCTTCTCACCCATCGTCATGTCAGCAAAAATGCCTGTATCAAGCGCTGCAACAGCTGAAAATCCACCTAAAAATGCAAACGACGAACCTAAAAATGCAGGAACCTTCATTTTGGAGCACAGATGGAAAAACAGCGTTCCAAGACCTGCACAAATCAGCGTTACCTGAACTGAAAGTCCCTCTCCCTCAAAATAAACATTTGTTAGGATCGGAACAAGAATCGTTGCTCCAAACATTGCAAACATGTGCTGTATTCCAAGCAGCAGCATTTTCGGGATTCCGAGCGTTCTGGCGTCCCGAATTCCCTTGGTTCCTTGTGATTGTTCACTCATACCAAGTACCTTCCCTTCTTTTTTCGCCATCGAATTTTTCGACAGCCTATTTATGTTACAGTCTGTAAGATATCTACAGACGGTACATCTTACCCCTTCAGAGACTCCTCGAATGCATCGAGCTCGGCACTAGCCTGCTCCCACACATCCATCAGTCCCATCAGCTCCTCTTCTTTAGCGTCGACCTTCTTTTGTGCCTCCTGCAGCTTACTGTAGCTTGCTGCAATTGCAGGATCATTTAATTCATCCTGTAACTTTGAAAGTGCCTCCTCACAAACTTCAACTGCTGTCTCGGCCTTTTTGACCTTTGCAGATAAACGTGAGCGCTCCTTTCCTGGATTAGCATAAAGAGTCTTTGGTGACGCAGATGCAGCTGTCTTATTTTTTTCCTGCTCTATAGCAAGCTTTGCTGCCGGTGAAACAGCTGCATATTTGCCAAAGCTTATCTGATCGTCCTTATCGGCTGTCGCCTCCTCGTACTGCTCATATCCAAACGGATAATATGTCGTTACACCGCCGTCAAAGCTTAAAATCTTATCTGCCACCTGTCGAACAAAATAACGGTCATGGGATACGAATACAAGTGTTCCCTGATAGCCCTTTAGCATCTGCTCTAGTGCTTCTTTTCCGACAATATCCATATGGTTTGTCGGCTCATCGAGGATCAAAAGATTTGGTTTTTTCTTTAAGATCTTACAAAGTGCCAGTCTCACGCGCTCTCCTCCGGAAAGCATGCTGACCTGCTTAAACACATCATCACCAGTAAAAAGGAATGCACCAAGAGCATTTCTCACCTCTGTCTGCGTCAGGTTCGGATATTCTGCCCAGTAGTCATCCATGACAGTAGCATCACTAGTATAATGTGCCATCTGCTGATCGAAATATCCAATCTGCACACGAATGCCATACTGATACTCGCCGCCAAGAGGCTTGATCATCCCCATCATTGTCTTTAAAAACGTAGACTTACCAAGGCCATTTCCTCCAACAATACCAAGCTTTTGACCTCTCTCAAGTGTAAGATTCACCTCTGAAAGAACACGGTCATATCCAATCTGAAGATTTCTTGCAGTAAATACTTCCTTTCCTGTCTCAACCTCAGGCTGGAAATTAGCATGAAATGCCTTTAGATCATAGCGCTGCGGCGGTGCAATCTTTTCCATATGCTCAATCTGTTTTAGCTTTGAGCGTGTCATTGCAACCTTTGTAGGCTTATTTTTAAATTTTTCTACAATCTCCATCAGACGCGCAATTTCCTTTTGCTGTGCCTGATAATCCTTTTCCTGCTTATCCCAGGCTGCTTTTTTCTGCTCCACAAAGGAGGTATAATTTCCACTGTAGCGATGTGTGATTCCATACTCAATCTCATATACTGTATCGACAATACGATCCAAAAATAATCTATCATGAGATACGATAACAACAGCCCTATTATACGCCTTTAAATAATTCTCAAGCCATTCAATTGTCTCGATATCAAGGTGGTTAGTCGGCTCATCCAAAAGAAGAATATCCGGCTTTGAAAGAAGCATCTTGATAAATCCAAGCTTTGTCTGCTGTCCACCTGAAAATTCTCTAAGCGGCTTTTTCTTGTCAGCTTCAGTAAAACCAAATTTGCGAAGCATTGTCTCATACTCTTTTTCATAGTAATAGCCGCCCATATCAGTAAACTGCTCCTGCATCTGGGTATAGATTCTGATATTTAACTCAGATGGATCTGATTCCATGATCTGGCGCTGTGCTTCTAGCTCACGCTGCTTTTCGCGGTACGGCTCAAACACCTTTCGCACCTCAGTCTCCATAGAAATTGTCTCATCTGCAAACGCGATCTGCTTTAAATAACCGATCACCGGATTTCCGCTCTTTGCGATATAAATATCCTCATCGCTGTCTCGCTTCTCAAGTGCAACCTCACCCTCAATCAGCTTTAAAAGAGTTGTCTTTCCGCAGCCGTTTCTTCCAACGACGGCAATTTTCTGTCCGGCGTTGATTTCAAAATTAATATTCGTTAAGATGGTGTTCGCCCCGTAGGAGACGGCACCATGATTAATCATGTATAACATTGCAAAACCTTTCCTGCACAACGTCTGTTTTTATTATTGGCGGATTCTAAGAATGGTCAATGAATATGGCTCAAACGTGCGCGTAAATGTGCCGTCTGGAATAGTTTCCTCGCTCACAGCCGGAACGACACATTTTTTATTTTCCATTGTATTTTCATCAGACAATGCTGCAGCCATCTTCTCTACAAGCACGTTATGTGTACCATTTACACCATCAAGTGCAAGCTGCGCTGTCTGTGAATTTCCAGTAATGTTTACCGCCTTTACAATCACATCACCAGTTGCCTCATCAAGCGCTGCAGATACATACAGTTGCTTTGGCACAGGAATCTTGTCAATTGTATCAAGGTATTCCTCGCCATCCACATATATCTTCATCGTGCGATCCTTTACAACAAGCATCAGCTCATACTCATGATCCTTCTCTGCCGAGAACATTGCCTCACTTAAGCATGCTCCCCTGCCGTTTTTAAAATGCTCCATGCTTATATCCAGATTCTGCCAGCCGCCAAGCGTCCAGAGCATATGATCAGATTCTTCTCCAAGATAAACAAGAAATCCCTTTTTGCCCTCTGTCTCTTTTGCCTTCATGGTAAGCGTATAATTTGTCCAATCCTTTGGAATTACACCAGTCTCGACTGCATTTTCATAGGAAGCAGCACGATTTTCACTCTCAGTTCCGCACACACAGTCTGTAAAACGATGCAGCTTTCCTGTATCATGATTTTTCACTGTCACCTCAAAGAACACACCCTGTCCCTCGTTGACTAACACACGAATTGGACCGCTTATAGTCTTTGCGCTTTCGCGGATTTTTTGTTCTGCCAAAAGGCGCGCTGTCTGCTCAAGTTCTGGCTCTGTAACAGTAAAATCTAAGCGATGAGTTCCCTGATGGCGCATAAACATACTCTGAACATAATAATTAACAGAGCCATACACCTGATGATTATCAAACCAGATCATATCAGGACGCCAATTTACATAGTCCACATTTGCAAACATCGGAGCATAGCATGCCAGTCCAACTGCATGCACATTTTTCTCAAGTCCTGTCATAAAAGCAGCCTCATCAAGACCATTCTCCCACTGATTGCCCCATGATGCATACTCGCCCAAAAATACCTTTGGATCAGATGATAGGAAATTATCATAGCGATCTACATTTGCGATCATCCAGTCGGTATTCATATAGTAATGCTCATCGATCAGATCACATCCGCATTCTCTTGCACTTGCCCATCCGCGCTCATACTCACCGCCCGCGGCAAATGGACTTGCTGAACCAATCAGCTTAATATCAGGATATTTTTCACGGATTGCTTTATGAAAATATGGATAGCGCTCTGTAAAGCCCTCGCCAACCTCCTCATTTCCAATTGCCAGATAATGTAATCCAAATGGCTTTGGATGACCCATATCGGCACGCTTCTTTCCCCAAACAGTTGTCTCATCGCCATTTGCAAACTCAATAAGATCAAGTGCATCGTCAATCCAAGGACCAAGTTCATCAAGTGGAACCTTTCTTTGATGATGCGGATCGTATGCTGCCGGAAGTACTGGAAGCGGCTCTGCACCTATATCCTCTGCCAGCTGGAAATATTCATAATAGCCAAGACCAAGTGTCTGATTATATCCCCAGTTATTTCGTCTCGCCGGGCGCTCCTCAACAGGTCCAATCGTATTTTTCCAGCGATACATCGAATCTCTTGCATTCTCATCAAGCTGTCCGTCATGTACAAGACAGCCTCCTGGAAAACGTATGAACTTCGGATGCATTGCTTCGAGCATCTCGCACAGATCTTTTCTCAGACCATTTGGGCGGTTCTTATATGTGTGCGCTGGAAATAGTGATACAAAATCCACTTCCACACTGCCCGGTGTCATGCAGACAAGCGCCAGATTTGCATCTGTGCAGCTTGTGCCTTCTGCAATTTTAAGATCTGCCGTATACTTTTTCCAATCAGAAGCATCTGCTGTAAGCTCACATGATGCATAGATTTGTCCTTCTTTTCCAATCAGACAGGCCTTAACTGTCACTGACTCGTCTATTTTTCTTAAATAGCAGGAAAAATGATATGTTTCCCCACCTTCAAGTGCAATTCCACTGTTAAAGCCAAGGTTTTTTACACCTGCTGCTGCCGAATTTGCCGTTATACGAAGATAGTGTGGGTTCTTCTTCGTATAAGGACTCTCTGTCAGAATGGTAAGTGAAACATCAGCTGCGTCTGTCTGTCCATTTTTTTCATCTAACTGACAAGGCATCCATGCATACAGTGCATGATACTTTTTATTGTCAATCGGATCAAATTCAAATGCACGGTTCTGGATCAGCTCTGCATAAAGTCCGCCATCTGCCGCATGATTAATGTCTTCAAAAAAAATGCCGAAGAGATCGCCTGTTGCTTCTCTTTTTTCCTTTGTGTTAATCTGAAATGTCTGCATGGCTCACTATTTCCTTTCCTTATAATAGACTTAATAAACCATACCACATTCTCACGAAAGCATCAACATTTTTAATTAAATTTGTGCAAAAAAGGCAGTTTCAGGAAATATTCCCAAAACTGCCTTTTTCATTATTTTTTATCTGTAGTAATCAAAAATTAGTTTGCTGCGCTTGCGCTCTCAGCCTCAGAAGATGCCTCCTCAGATGCTGCCTCGCTGGAAGCTTCCTCAGACTTAGCCTCAGTTGCCTTCTCGGTAGCCTTTTCAGTAGCCTTCTCAGTCTTAGCTTCGGTCTTAGCCTCAGTCTGTACCTCTGCCTTTGTGCTAGCTGCGGTAGTAGTCTTCTTATCAGTCTTTCCGCATCCAGTCATCATTGCTGCTGCCATAGCGATTACTGCGATAGATGTAATAAACTTTCTCATGATTTTTGTTCCTCCTATTTATAACTATTAAATATGCTTAACAGTTAATGTCCTTTGCTGCAAAAGTGATCTCCTCTTACCACTTCTGCTGACAATTGCTATACTAGTCCTTTTTTTTAATAGTGTCAATAGGTAATGTAAAATTTTTGAGAAATTTAAGTAAGCCTTAAAGATTTAATGCCATTATTGTCCAGATATTGTTGGCTGATTAGCCTGTTGTGCAAGTGAATTAAGTGTGATTTTCTCTTGTGTCTGCGCATCAGTCAGCTTCATTGCCTGAATTTCTTTATCTACACTTACAGTAAAGGTACGAACCTGGTCAATATTTGCCTCATCCATTCCCTTCCACTCCATCGTAAAGGTACCATCGTCCTCACCCGGCTTGCAGCTGTAGCGAAAATGAGTCTCAATTCCTGCATCTGGTGATACAAGTGACTTAACAGTTAAGATTCTGCTGTAATTATCAAACTGATATGAAGCACTTTCTGTCATCCAGATATCCTTGATTGATTCTGAAAGCTCACGCTCCTCTACGCTCTCATATACATTTATGTAGCGTCCATCTGTAATCTTTTCACTAGAGCGAACTTGCGCTGCAATTCCATAGTCATTGTCAGATTCACTAAGAAGTACAGTCACAGCACCATCCATCATGCCTGTTGGAGCATCATAGGAATCAAAGAAGGAATAGCCGCTTCCGTTTTGTCCCTTTGGAAGATAGCCCTTTGTAAGTGTTTCTGCAAATGAAACTTCATTAATGTAATACCATCCATCTGCATAATAAACATCCTCAACGCCTGTATTAGCCGGGCAGTAATCCTGCATCCAAAGACCTGTAAGATTCAAGATAGCTCTTCTTGTGCTAAGCTCAGGTATGCGAATCCATCCTTCTTTAGCCTGTTCTGACACAATGCCAAGCATGCTGGCTGCCTCACCGCCTGCCTTTGCACTAACTCCAAGACGTCCAATGATGCCAGAATACAGAGTACCGTTTGCCTCTGATGCATTAAAATCTGGAACAAGCTTACAGATCATCTGTAAAAACGCTGCCTTTTGCTCATCATTTACAGCACCGCCTGTAAATGTAAGTGCACCAAGGCCGCTGCCCCAATCAGCTACCCATCCAGAAGCCAGCTTACTCATATATGTTGTACGGCTAAATGCACACACAATTGATGGTGATGATCCATCTGCAAATGCCTGACTTCCCATTTTTCTGACGTCAGTCGGAATAGTAAGTGATGTAAGACGCATACAGCCTGCAAATGCACGGCTTCCTATTGTACGAAGCGCTGATGGAAGCACAAGCCCCTCGCCAACGCCACTTCCCTCAAATGCATTGTCGCAGATCGTAAGAAGTGACTGTGCAAAATCAACTGTCTGAAGTGATACGTCATTTTGGAATGCTGCCGCTCCAATGTAACGAATACCCTCTGGGATTGATACATTCTTCAACTCTGTACAGTTGCGGAAGGTACGCTCTCTTATAGCCTGAATCGCCGCCGGCACCTGCGCATAGACTAACTTTGTACAATCAGCAAATGCTCCTGCTCCAAGATAAGTTACGCTCTGCGGTAAGTTAGCAGTTACAATACCAGAGCCTGTAAAGCTCTCTGCTCCAACTGCTGTCAGCGTCTGCGGAAATGTAAATGAAGAAAGTGCAGATGTTTCTGCAAATGCACGGCTTCCAATTGACGTAAGCGCACTCGAAGCCTGTACTGTTGTGAGTGAACTGCAGTTTTCAAATAAACCAGAACTAATTCTTGTAATTGTCTGTGGCAACGTCGCAGATGTAAGGCTTGTACAGCCAGAAAATGCACTTGCACCAAGATATGTTACGTTCTGCGGAACCGAAATTGAAGTAAGTGCGCTGCAATTTTGGAATGCGCCGCCCTCAATAAATGTCATGCTCTTTGGAAGTGTAATCTGTTTTAATGCAGTACAATTTTGGAATGCACCATAGCGAATCGTCGTAAGTGTTGATGGCAACTGTACTGTCTGAACTGGTGTATTGGCAAATGCAAGTGTACAGATCGTTGTTATATCTTCTTTAACAATTACATTTGTATTAGGAACAATCTGTGTTGCCACACCTGATTTTGCCAACTCGGCTGCATCCTTGTCACTTAAAGATCCAGTCGGCTGCTCTGACTGCACGATAATCTCAGTTGGCACACGATACAGCAAATCATTGATGTAAATCATCTCATGCTTTCGATCTTCATACCATTTTGTTCCGTCAAATGCGTTTGCCACAATATCTCGCACACTCTTTGGAATCTCAATCTGACTTAAAGCACTGCAATTTTTAAATGCGTTAGAGCCAATATAGCTTACACCATCCGGCACAACTATAGCTGCCAGATTAACACGATTAATAAAAGCTTCCTCAGCAATAACAGTTGTTCCCTGCCTGATAGAAACAGTTACCGCATCGCTCTGACAGCGATAGAGGATACTGTTAATATATACAAGCTCTCCAGTCAGTGTTGAATCATATGGTGTGCCCTCAAACAAATTGGCACCTACCTGCGTAACGCTTGTCGGAATCTGTACGCGAACAAGAGCACTGCATCCTGCAAATGCTTCTCTTCCTATATAAGTAACACCCTCTGGAATCACCACGTCAGTAATCATGGTCTGTCCGCGAAATGCACCTGCTGCTATGGAAGTAACTTTTGCACCGCCATAAGTTTCTGGAATCTCAACAACACTTCTTGAACCGTCAAATCCTGTAATGCTGACAGTCTGTCCATCCTCGCTAAAGCTAAATGTCAGTCCCTTTGTATCTTCCTTAGGTGCCTGCTCAGACCACTCTGGTTCTTCCGTTGTCGTCTCCTCTGGTATAGTTTCTTCTGTACTCTCTTCCTCACTAGTTTCTTCCTCACTAGTTTTTTCCTCGGTGCTAGCCTCTGCACTGCTTTGTGGTGTGCTTTCCTGCGTAGAAGATTCTTCCTGTGATGATGTCGGTGTTATACTTTCACTAGGTGCCTGGGAGGACGTTTCCGGTACACTTTCTGATGAGCTTTCAGTTGGTACCTGCAAAGACGTCTCTGGAACACTCTCTGTCGGTGCTTCTATAGTAGTCTCTGGTATAGTCGCCAAGGCCTCTGGTGTCGGACTCTCCAATATAGTCTGCTCTTCTATTGTCTGTGTCTGCGTTTCCTGTTTAATAATTTCAGTAGTTTCCTCTGCAAATGAATACTGCGGTATGTAAGAAACGGTCATCGCAGCAGCCATCGTCCATACGGACGCTTTCTTCTTCCATGATCTTTTCATAGTGCTCCCTTCCTTTCTCTTAAACAAAAAGAGCCGGTTTTTAACCGGCTCCCATAAATACTCCGGTAATAACTCTTTTCTAAGTTTATATTACCAGATATTATGTCAAATAAGTACTTTCAATGTCCTTACATCTCTTAAGAATCTCTTACGATGCCTGATCAAACTGGCTGTTGTACAGATCAGCGTAAAAGCCCTTCTTTGCCAAAAGCTCTTCGTGCGTTCCGCTTTCAATTACATCTCCATCCTTTAACACAAGGATAAGATCGGCATTTTTGATTGTGGAAAGACGATGTGCAATAACAAAAGAAGTACGATTTTTCATCAGCTCGTCCATTGCATTTTGTATTTGAAGTTCTGTTCTTGTATCGACAGAGCTTGTTGCCTCATCAAGAATTAGCATAGGCTTATCAGCAATCATTGCACGGGCAATTGTTAACTGCTGCTTCTGACCTTGTGACAGATTAACCTGATCGTTAAGCACTGTATCATAGCCATGCTGCAGTGTTCTTACAAAATGGTCAAGACCAACGGCGCGGCATGCCTCCTTCATGCGCTCATCAGAGACATTTGGCGTACAATATACAAGATTTTCTCTAACAGTACCCTCAAACAGCCATGTATCCTGAAGAACCATACAAAACTGAGAATGCACCATTTCACGTTTTACTTGATTAGTCGGAATGTCATCAATGCAGATTTTTCCGCCCTGCATCTCATAAAAACGCATAAGCAGATTGACAAGTGTTGTCTTTCCTGCTCCCGTCGGACCGACAATGGCAATTTTTTGTCCTGCCTTTGCCTTTGCAGAAAAATCATGAATAATCACGCGATCTTCATCATAGCCAAACTTTACATGCTCAAATGATACGTCACCCTTTACATTGTCAAGTGTCTTTGTCTTATTGCTCTCGTCATCCATCTCCTTTGCCTCAAGAAACTCAAAGACACGCTCACCTGCTGCTGCCGCTGACTGTAAAGACTGTGCCGCCTGCGCGATCTGAGATAATGGCTGTGTAAAATAGCGCACATACATCATAAATGCAACGATTACTTCAAAGCCAATAGTTCCCTTCATAGTCAGCACTGCACCTGCCACACAGACTGCCACATAGCCTAAGTTTCCGATAAATGTCATAATAGGCGGCATGAGTCCGGCAAGGCACTGTGCACGAAATGCACTTTCTCTTAAATTATTGTTCATGCGCTCAAATTCAGCTGCTGCCTGCGCTTCTCCATTATATGCCTTTACAACTGTATGACCCGTGTAAATTTCCTCAATGTGACCGTTGATCTCACCAAGACAGCGCTGCTGGCGCACGAAATATTTACTGGAGTGCTTTGCAATAACTGTCATAAGAACAAAGCCAATCAATGTTGCCACGATTGCAGTAATTGTCATGATCACATCTGTTTTAAACATCATAAAAAGTGAACCGACAAAAAGCGTAACTGCGGAGACAAGATTTCCTATGCTTTGGTTCATAGACTGTGATATCGTATCAACATCATTTGTGACACGTGAGAGGATATCACCTGTCGTAGAGCGGCTGTAATAGCTCATCGGCAGACGGTTAATTTTTCCTGAAATATCACCTCTAAGCTTTTTTGAAATATTTTGTGTCACTGTTGCCATAATCCACTGCTGACCAAATGACAGCAAAGCACCACACACATAAAATGCAATTAATGTAAATCCAATTTTAGAAACTGCGTCCATATCAACGCCTGTTACAAGACCTTTTCCAATTTCCTTTGTCATCTCTGACAGCTTATCTGGTCCAAGAAGCGTCAAAACCGTGCCTCCTGCCGCACAGATAAGTGCAATGATCACAACTGGAAGATAGCTTTTGCAATACAAAATCAGCTTTGACCATGTTCCCTTAAAATCAGATGCTTTCTCAGCAGGACCTCTTCCCATGCCAGGTCCACGCATACCACCTCTTCTGCCCGGGCGGTTCTGTCCAGGGGTATATTCTTTATTTTCCATTATGCAAGCTCCTCCTTTGACAGCTGTGAATATGCGATCTGACGGTATACCTCGCAAGTTTCCATCAGCTCATTGTGCTTGCCCATTCCGGCAATCTTTCCATCATCAAGCACAATAATCTTGTCCGCATCGCGTATAGTACCAATTCGCTGTGCCACAATGAAACGCGTTGCATCTGCACAAGTTTTTCGTAACGTATCGCGAAGAACACGGTCTGTCTTGTAGTCAAGTGCTGAAAATGAATCATCAAAAATTAAAATCTCCGGATGACGGCATATCGCACGTGCAATTGACAGACGCTGCTTTTGTCCTCCTGAAAAATTAGATCCTCCCTGTGCCACAAAAGCATCTATGCCGCCTTCTGTCTTATCGACAAATTCCTTTGCCTGCGCAGTCTCAATTGCATGCTTAACATCATCATCAGTAAAGCCTTTTTTACCATTATCTCCATATGCAACGTTGCTTTTAATGCTTCCTGTAAATAAAACTGCCTTCTGTGAAACATATCCAATCTTATTTCTAAGTGCCTTCTGTGTATATTCCTTTACATTAACGCCATCTACAAGCACCTCTCCCTTTGTAGCATCGTAAAAACGCGGAATCATGTTGATCACAGTACTCTTTCCACAGCCGGTTGAACCGATAAAGGCAATTGTCTCACCCTTATGAGCAGTAAAGGAAATGTCCTCAATGACATCCTTCTCTGCATCTGGATAACAAAAAGATACATTGCGAAACTCAACTTCACCCTTTTTGCCGTCAATTCCATTCTCTTTTGTGCCATCCTTAATCGAAAGCGGCATATCAAGCACTTCATTAATACGCTTTGCTGATACGCTTGCACGCGGAAGAAGCACGAAAATCATGACAAGCATCATAAAGGACATAACGACCTGCATAGCATACTGAGTAAATACGATCATATCCGAGAAGATAGTCAGCTTATCAAACATCTGAGCATTGCTGATCAAATAAGCGCCGATCCAATAAATTGCTAACATCAGTCCATTCATTACCATCTGGATTCCCGGCATCATAGTTCCCATAGTGCGGTTTGCAAACAGCTGCGTTTTCGTCAGCTCATCATTTGCATCATTAAATTTCTTCTGCTGATAACCTTCTGCATTGTAGGCACGAACTACATTTAAGCCTGTCAAATTTTCTCTAGTGACACGGTTTAAATTATCTGTAAGGCTTTGCAGCTTTTTAAACTTCGGAAGCGCAACAGCCACGCAAACACCAACAAAGCTAAGCAGTACAACAACAGCCACACCAGTTGAAGCAGTCCACTGCCAGTTCTTTGTAGAAATCTTGCACAGTGCCCATACTGCCATTATAGGAGCCTTAAGTAAAACCTCCAAACCCATAACAATCAGCATCTGTACCTGTGTAATATCGTTTGTAGAACGTGTAATTAAACTTGCAGTAGAGAAATTTCCAATTTCTTCCATTGAAAAGGACTGCACCTTATGAAAAACCTGTCCTCTTAAATTGGCAGAAAAATTAGATGAAATTTTTGATGCACATATTGATGTACATACTGCCGCAAGCAAACTTCCTAGTGCACATGCAAGCATCTTGCCTCCTGCTATCAAAATATCATTCATCTTGCTGCCCTTAGTCTGGACAAGCTTTGTAATTTCAGACATATAATCTGGCATTGTCAGACTAAGCCACACCTGCACGATAATAAACACAAATGCAGCTGCCGCCAGAATAAAATCTTTCCATGTAAGCTTCTTTAACAACTTAACCATTATCTGCTGCTCCCTTCTTTTTTGATAGGAACTATTATAGCGTTCAAAATAGAACAGTCAATACAATTTATATAAAATTTAGATTGTTTATAAAAAAAACGTAACTATTCAGAACCCCATTCGCAAAATCGCATCTTCGATGCTTCTATTTTGCT
>ERZ837910.752-NODE-752-length-49457-cov-6.998725_pt1 | contig 49457 bp, 31 predicted proteins | sample MGYA00519940_ERZ837910 | MGnify/ENA primary metagenome ERZ837910 (study PRJEB31850, sample SAMEA3708825) | human gut metagenome | biome: human gut; feature: human-associated habitat; material: faeces | place: China | collected 2014 ... | reverse complement strand
AACACTTTGTGTATGAATTAGTTGGCTGATTTTATATTATTTACTGAATGTCCCTATATAAAGAATTATTTTTCTTGTTCTGTGGTAGTTTGTGTGTTATCTTTGATTTTCGGGTTTCTCTTTTTTTTGAAAAGACGATGTATCGATTCTCCTATGCGCTGGAATAGTTCCTGAAATTTTGTAAAATCACGTTTATACATGATTCCTACGCCTTGAGTTGTCAGGGCCGATTTTATGTAGTAGTTTTTATCATTGTAGTGATTATATGCTTTTAAGCGTAAATTTCCGCTTTTGCTGAGTAAATATTCTAAGTCGAAATCACCGATAAATGTATTGCTGTTTACGGCGTCATCTCGATATCCGAAATTTCCGTTAAATATTAATCGATTGTTGAGCAGTTGACTCGATAAAGCAAGTTCGAATTCTACATCAGAGAAATCGCCTTTATCACTTCGGATATTTGTACCGATATTCCACTTGTCGCTAATTTGCCCGAGCATATTGCTTAATTGTGAAGATAAGGTCGATGAGGCTACCGAAACGAGTTCGTTATTTCGGGCCTGTCCCACGTTCATATAATCCGGAGTATAGAACTTGTTTAATGCCAACAAATATATGATTTGCCGGTTCATCATCTCGTCAGTGCTGACAATGCTACGTATCCGTCGGTCGACATCCTGGCTTAAAGTCGGAAAATTCAAATCGAATTTAAAATCGGGACGTTGTAAATCTCCGGTAAGACGTAAAACCGTTTGAACAGGAACGTTCGTTCTTGCCAGTTCCTTATCATCGGCAAAACTTTCATCCAGATCTTGTAGATTTGCTGTCAGTGCGTAATAAGCCTCGATGTTGAGCTCGGCATTCAGAGGTGTACCTCTGAACGAGATACTGCTCCCTGAACGTATGGCAAAATCTCTTGTGATAAGATCTTGCAAATTAAAGTTATAATTCCCTTTTTCCAAGGTATATGTACCATACATTTTCATGTCGGATAACGTATTATATTCTATACGCATTGCCCCAGTTCCGTTTGCCTTGATTATATCTCCTGTGGCCGGGTCCATGACCAGTTGCATCGTTATATCGGGAGTAGCATCGATTTGAAGATTTATATTTAATAAATGATTCTTTTTTTCAATAACCGGAGTAGAAATCGGAGTATTGATGCTATCCTGTTGTAATTTCTGCTTTTCAAAATTCAATGCACGTCTATTTATGAAAGTAATGAACGGGTAATCGCTTGCCGTTTCGTTTCCCGTAAGAACATAGGTAAATTTAGAGTTCGGTCCGGTACTCATATTGACATCTATATTCGTTTTTACAAGATCCCCGTTGATAGTTGCAGCTCCGCTTCCATATATTGTGCCGTAATAAATAGGGCTGAGTTTTTCTGTCATATTATATACCAGAAAATTCTGTAATCCTGAAATCCCGATATCATAGCTGAGATTCTTGAAGTTTTTATGATGCAATATACCTTTGACCTTAGCGAGTTTCCCATTTCGATCGCGCAACGAGGCATCATTAAAATATATCGAAGTAGGAGTCATGTGTACGGTATCAGTAACGGAAAATGACGTGTTCAAATATCCGATGTCGAAAGTAAAATTATCGACAAAAGCATCTCCTGTTACGTTTAAGGCTTTGAATTTCCCGTAAAAATCCAGTTTTCCGGTGGCCCGTCCTGTCGCATTGCTTAAAATATTATCCATAAACGGACGGAGAAATTCAAGGTTCAGCCGATTTGCATCGAATGACAGATGTAGCGAATCTCTGGTCGGAAATATATATCCCTCGATCCGGGTATCATCTGTGTTCGGTTGAGATATTTTACCTTGTAGTAAAATACCTTTTGTTTCTCGCTCCCATTGGCTGAATAGATGAAGATTTCCCAATAAAGAGTGATTGTATGCAAAATTAATTACATCAAACTGTTTTGTACTCAGGCGGATTTCTTTATTCAGTAATCCGGCGATGCTGAATATACCCGTGGCTTGACCTCCGAAAACGACATGTTTGATATTCAGTGATCCGAAAATATAATCAAGGTTGATGTCATTCAGTTGCAAAGTTAATTCATCTTCAGGAAGTTTTGATATGTTACCGTCAAGACGTAAAAATTGAGAATCATGTCTTACTTCGAAATGGCTGATTTGTATTTTACCATCGTTAATGTTGATTTGGGACGGGGAGACTTGCCATATTGTGTCATTCAGTATCAGTTGGGTCGGGTTGATATGTATGTCGGCATTGGCAGATTTTTCGGTTTTGATAAATTTACTTTGGGATGATAATTCTCCACAAAACGTTGCCGTACCGGAGTTGCTCCAGTTGATTTTTGTGTCAAGATAGTCGTCATGAGCTTTTGCAGCTACATTCCAATGAATCTGTTTGTCCTGCTTGTTAAGTAGCATAGCTCCAAGCTGGAAAGAAATATTTTCTTTTTGTTTTTCTGCGTAGATTCCCGCCGAAGCAAAGCGCATGTTTTTTATTTGAAATTCGGGCAAATTTCCTTCTATCCTGAAATTGCGGTTTTCATCACTGAAAAATCCTGATATTTTTGCCGGATTTTTTAAAATAAAAGGCAGTTCGAGAACATCCGATAAATGATTGCTGTTCTGAATCTCGAAGTTAAAAATGAAGTTGTTTTGTGCTACTTGTTTAGAGGTAGGTGGCTGAATGAGCGAAGGTAGTGCAGATGCTAACATTCGAGTGAAAGAGTCCTTTAGTGTATTAAAAGAATATCGGCCGGATATTCTTCCTGATATTAAGTCCGATTCGATGCTTACTGACTGAGGAGTTTGTTCATTGTGAGCTTCGATATGAAAATTTCGAGTTGAGAATATTTTTCCGTTATTGTTAAAAGAGAGGGTGTCTATCGATAAGACTCCTTCTGCATTATCCAGATTATTTCCTTCGAAATTGGCACTGAGAATGAATCCTAAAGTCGAGTTTGAGTATTGAGGGGCTAATTGTAGTTCCTGTAAACGTATATTTTCACCTCGTGCTACTAATTGAAATATCGGACGCTTATCTAATAGATCGATAGTTCCGTTCATTTGCAAGTTCCCGTTCGGATCGTCTATATTGAGAGTGCCGTCATATTTCGAACCTTTGTAGTTCCCGTTCAGGCTGATATTCTCGTATGTGTATCCTTTAAAGTCGATATGGCCTATATCTCCAATGACTTTACCTTCGGGCATTCCATTATGCGGGTGGTGTCCATCGAGATCAAATTTAAAACTGATTTCTCCCAAGGGATTCCCTTGGGGCAGGAGCTCCCTGATTTGAAGCCCTGAAGTTTCTACAGTTCCTTTATATGCCAGATTTTCTTTTGCATTCCGGGAGATCATCATGTCCGCCCGTAACTTTCCGATATTGCTGTCAAATTCTCCGAAGGTGATCAATTGAGTTATAAATCCCGATATTTCACCGTGAAAACTAACTGTTCCTAAATGAGCAAGAATCGGGTTCACATCTTTGCGGACCGAAGATAAATCGTTGATTAAAGATTGTATTCCTTTGGGAGATGCATTCAATTCTTGTATTTCACCGAATATGAACGCATTTTGTGGTGATGTAACGCCATCGAGGCTACCTTTACTTTTTAAATGGATACTTTTCTCTCCATAAGATAAATTCATGTGTTCGAGTCGTAGGTTGTTTATAGTTCCGCCGATATTACATGTCAAATCTATCGGGGTAGAAAAGTTCCGTAAGATCGGAGCAAAAGGAGCAATGTCTTTTAATACGACATGAGCTTCATCAATATTGAAATTCAAATCCGTACTGTCACAGAATTGTTTCAGCGTATTTGTCTTTGACAAGTCGATGTCTGTTTTTCGGATACTCAGGTGTGAATTTGCAAGATTGAGCCGAAAATTAGACAATGTCGCTTTATCTTCGTTCCCTTGTAACTTAAATGCCAATTTTGATAATGAAAAGCCCGATTTTTCTTCAAAACTGATGCGCCTGACATTGATGTTTATAGAGTCTTTCCGTAAAGCTTTTAGTGATACGGTAGATACTACTTTGTCCAAAAGGATATGGTTCTTGTCAAAAGTTCCCGGATCTTTGTACGGTTCGGATAAAATATCATAACGAATACTTCCCCGGCGAATCAGGATAGTATTAAGCTGTATATCGAACGGTTTATAATGATTCTTTTTTCGAGGAGTAAAAGCATCTATTAAAAATTGGAGATTGGTTTGTGAATTTGAAGAATCCCGTTGTATTTCGATTTTGAAATCGAAAAGTTGGGCCGTTGTAAATATCAATTGATGTTCCAATAAAGCAAAAGGGGAAAATCCGGCAGTTAGTTTTTGAGCATAAAGCAATGTATCGTTTTTCTGGTCATATAGACAAAGCCCTTCCAATACTGCTTTATTGAACGGGAAAAGCTGTACCTGTTTTATAGTTAATTTCGTTTCTAATACTTGAGATAGTTCACGTTCGCTTATATTCTTGATTTCCTGTTGAACAGCGGGTATGCTCAACAATAAATAAAGTCCGGCATATACGATGATTAAAATCGTTAATATGCTGATTGTTATGTATTTGAAAATCTTGAATATCTGTTTCATGACAATGTGGTACAAATTTATCATTTTTCGGAGAATAAATCTTTGACGTTGTCGAATTTTTCGATCATGCAACATTTATTCTTGATTTGGTAATTGAAATCGTAAAAGTGGTTATAAGAGTCAATCCTGAAAAATAGGAGTGCCTTCCGTGTATAATTTGCCTTTGCAATTCGAATTGTTGAATCTGAGCGGAACGGTATTACAACAAAATATGGTTCGTGATGGAGGCATGACAATCGATTTGGAAGTTTCTGTTCCGGGCATTTATATATATAGAATAATGGGAGATAAGGTCTATAAAAGTGATAAGATCGTGGTGAGGTAATTGTTACACATTTTTTATAGGAAAGACGAAAAAGGAGGCGAATTATTTGGATATTTAAAAAATAGTATTTAATTTTATGAGGTTGAGTTAAACCGAAATATAAAAGGAGGAAAGCCTATGAGAAAACTGTACTCTGTTCTTATTATATGCCTTTCAGGTATTTTGTTCCCTTTCTGCAGTTCTGCGCAGGACGAGGTTTTTCCGACGAAAGATGCGATTTGGAATATTTACATTCCGAAATACGGAGCAATGGTCACGTCCCATTATTACGGTTTTGTAGGAGATACGGTTTTCGATGGATTAAGCTATCGCAAATTGTATCTGCTGAAAGATTCTGTATTGATAGAAAATCCGGAGAATGTTTATGTCGGCGGAGTCCGGGTATCGGGCAAGAAAGTATATATGCGCCCGACAGATACGGCAACAGGAAAGTTACTGGAAGAATTCCTGATGTATGATTTTTCCATGAAAGCGGGGGATGAAATTCATTTTGGGAAATGGCCTAGATTTATTTTGGATTACCAGGATATAACATTTGCAAATGTGAGTCCTTATTTAGATGATATGACAGGATATGTGATAAGTATAGAAGAGATTGATCGGGGACGAGAATTTGAAATTGTTTCAGGAGGATATGACACATGGATCGAAGGAGTAGGAAGTTTGCTTGGGTTGTTTTTTACACCGGCTCCTATTCCTATCGGTAAACAAAGGTGGGTTGATTTACCCTATGGTCAACGTAGTGCATTATTGTGCTTAAAAGTGGGAGATAAAATTCGTTATAAAGATCCGGGATGTGAAGAATGTATGGAAGTTCTGAATGTATCGGAAAATGTTGTAATTCCGGTAACAGTACGGCAAATAGGTAACAGGCGGTTATCTATACAAAGTTCAGAGAACAGTCTACCTTTGCGATTTGAATTGTTAAGTTTGTCAGGACAGATAATGCAATCTCAAATTATTCGAGAAGCGGAAAGTCGTATCGAATTACGAGTAATTCCGGGTATCTATCTGTATCGCTTAATCGGGGATAAAGTCTATAAAAGTGATAAGATCGTGGTGAGGTAGTTTTTATTATCCATCTTTTTGTTTACTCTCGAGAGAGAAAAGTCGCGAATTATTTGGATATTAAAAAAATAGTATTTAATTTTATATGATTAAGTTAAACCGAAATATAAAAGGAGGAAAGCCTATGAGAAAACTGTACTCTGTTCTTATTATATGCCTTTCAGGTATTTTGTTCCCTTTTTGCAGTTCTGCGCAGGACGAGGTTTTTCCGACGAAAGATGCAATTTGGAGTATTCATATGTATGATGCTTTTTCCGGATTTCGCTTTGTTTATGGTCTTATAGGTGATACTGTAGTTAATGGTCAGATTTATAATAAATTGTATCTGTTGAATGATACATTGTTGCAGATTGATTCTAAAGATATTTATGTAGGCGGTATCCGTCAGTTTGGTAAAAAGGTGTATATGAAACCTGCAGATAAGAGTACAGGAGAGGTATTTGAGGAATTTTTGATGTATGATTTTTCCGTGAAAGCGGGAGATAGAGTAAATTTAGGAAAATATCCGATGATGGGGTGGGATTATTATGAGCCAACATTTGAGAATGTCCGAATTGAAGATATTGGAGATTGGAGTATATTTGTTAATGAGATTTTTGATTCAAAGTATGGACGTGCATATTATATGGAGAATGATAATATTTGGATAGAGGGAATAGGAAGCTTATCAGGATTATTTTTCTTCCCCATACGTTATACAACATGTTGTGTTGACAGTTATAGTGGTTGTGAGCTTGCGTGTTTAAAAGTAAAAGATGAGGTTCTATATTTAAAGGATGAATGTAAAGAATGTTTTGAAATGCCAGTATATATGGGATTGGAAAAAAAACATTTGTTTCCATTAAAAATTCAATATAATTTGGAGGGTAAAAATATTCGTCTTCAGGTAGATGTCGAAAATTTGCCTTTACAATTTGAGTTGCTAAGTTTATCGGGTCAGATAATACAATCACAAATTATTCGTGAAGCAGAAAGTCGTATCGAATTACGAGCAACACCAGGAGTTTATATATATAGAATAATCGGGGATAAAGTCTATAAAAGTGATAAGATCGTGGTGAGGTAATTATTACATCCCCTTTATTCTCTCCGAGAGGGGAATTTAGTTCTTTTGGAGGAGATTTATTCCCTTAATATCTAATTTCTTGTATCATGAAAAAATTATGCTTATTGGCAGGCCTGTTGTACTACATTTCTGGCAGCGCCTTTGCCCAGATTACCGGAAGTATCCGGATAGAAGAACCGGAGGTGGAGGTTTCCGAGTCGGGATACGAACCGTATGTTTCGCTCTCGTTTCCCGGTTCACAGCCTATGGCGGAGATCGGTTGTCCGCAACTGCCGTATGTAACCCGGTCGTATGTGATTCCTGTCGATGCCTGGGTGACGGGAGTGCAGGTGGTGCATCTTTCTAAGCGATTGTTTCCGGGTTATTACCGTATTGTTCCTGTACAGCCGCCTGTACCTACCAATAATGTGGAGATGTCCCCTGATTTTCAGCTTAACGATTCGTTGTATGCTTCGTCCGGCGGATATCCCGGTGAACGGGTACGGATTCTGTATGACGGGTACGATCAGGGATACCATATCGTTACGGTGGGTATCTATCCGGTGGAGTACCGTCCGGCGTCACGGGAGGTTTATCTGTGTGATATCGACTATATGCTGGAGTATAGCGTAGCGGCAGCACGAAACGGTTCTGCAACTGTGCTACCGAAACAGTCCCGGCAACGGGCAGATCGTGTTCGGAATTATATCCGGTCGTATGTCCGGAATCCCGAGCAGGTTTCGGAATTTGCTCCGGCGGCAGAGGTGAGGGAGGCGGTCAATGGAGTTACGATATGTCGGGAGGGGAATAGGAGTGTTACCCCGATGTCGCTTTCGGTTATGGAAGAGGTGGTTCCTGACTACCTGATTATAACCAATGAAGCGTTGAAACCGGCTTTTCAAAAATTGGCGGACTGGAAGACTGCAAAAGGCGTGCCGGCGATAATAAAGACTACCGAAGAGATTATGAACGAATATCCGGGATCGGATCTGCCGGAGCGCATCCGTAACTATCTGATAGCTTGTTATCATAAATGGGGAGCGGGGCTGTATGTCCTTTTAGGCGGTGATTATACTGTTATTCCGGCGAAAATATATTTAGCTAGAGATACTACAAATCGGGTTGTTGTGGATTTGTATTATGCGGCGACCGATGGGAGTTGGAATATTAGAAATCCTGCGGAATATGTTTATTGCTCTGTTAATTCTTTTCAGGGGAGGGCTTCTGTAGAAAATCTGCAGGAAGCGGAAATTTTTGTCCAAAAAGTATTGATGTATGAAAAGGCAGAAGGAGTAAATCTTTCATATTATAATAATCTGTTGGTTTGGGATGCTTTTGTAGGTAAAGTTGAATCTACAGGACGGTTGTATGATCAAGCAAAATGTTATTTTAAAAATACGATACAATATCCGGATTATATATACCGTTGGTTTATTTTTGATGATGCTTCTTGTTCGGGAGATAGTAAGTACTGGTATAGAAATAGTCATTGTGAAAGGGATGGCCAATGCGTGCAGGGAGATCAAGAGCTGAATCGGACAAATGTATTATCGGCTTTGAATGGAGGAGTTAATCAGGTAGTTAATCCGGGATCGAAAATGTTTCATATTATTTACAATATGGATCATGGGAGTCCCGGATCGATAAATACTTCCTCAAAAGATAAGGGGGAGTGTTTGACGCGGGAAGATGCCGGTAGTTTGCAGAACGGTAATTATTTACAAGTCTTTTTTTCGGGAAGTTGTCAGACAGCCGATTTTCAGAAAGATTGCATTGCCGAACGATTTTTGAATAATCCGGACGGTGGTGCAGTCGCCTATATCGGAAATTCGGATAACGGTTATACTAATGAAAATAATTTTTTGAAATATTTTATCGATGCCTGGAAAAATCCGCAGATGCCTCATAATATTGGTAATTTATTTCGAAAAGTTCAAACGTCTGGAGGAGGGGGTAGCAGTAACCGTAAAATGGTATTGCTAGGCGATCCGGAGATGCCGGTATGGAGCAAGACTCCTGAAACGTTGGACGTATAGGTGGAATCGGTCGATCAAAATGGGGTAAGTACCGTTAATTTTACGATCGGTCAGATGCCGGATTGCGGTAAAATGCGTATATGCTTGAAAAAAGGAGATGAAGCCTATCTGTCGCAGGAGATAACCGAAGCCGGAATATTTTCCTGTTCTCTTCCGCTTCGTTCCCGAGATAGCATAGATGTGGTGATTACTGCTCCTGACTGTATTCCCTATATTCAGCGACTTGAGTGCATAGCCGATCCCGAAGTCGATCTGTATGTTTCGGATATTGTAATCGATGACGGTACCGGAGAAGGCGCTATCGGGAATTCGGACGGAAATCTCGATGCGGGAGAAACGGTGACCTTATCGGTATTGGGAAGCAGTGACGGCCGAAATACGGCACATAATGTTACGGCGAGAATTTTTTGTGATTCGCCCTATATAACATTGCTTGACAGTGCGATTACGATAGGAGATATTCCGTCGGGCATAAGCAAGGAAAGCCAAAATAAATTCCGGTTTCGGCTCGATAAGGATATGCCGGAGTTGCTGAAAAACAATGTTCCGGATTCTGTTCTCCGTTTTACCGTGGTAATGTATGCCGAGGGAATAAATATCCCGTTTCCAACTTCGTTTGCCGTAAATGTGTATGCGGCGAATCCGGTACAGGGAAACAAAGAGATTATTTCCGGAAATAGTGACTGGCAGGCGGGAACGGAGGTGTCGTTTAAGGTAGATCTGACCAATCGGGGCCGGGGCGAAGCTACAGGGCTGACGGCTGTATTGACGGCTGCCGGAAGTTCGGTTACGGTGTTGTCGGGACAAAGCGCTTATGAAGATATCAAACAATGGGAAACAAAGTCGAATACAACCGGTTTTACGATCAGGCTTGCCGATAATTATGCCGGAGAAGCATTGGTTTTCAATATGAAAGTGACTAACGCCTACGGGAGGCAATGGAATTATATTTTTAATCTGAAAAATCGTCCGTCGATAGTCCGTGACGCTACGATCAAAGCAAGACCTGAAGAGACCGAAGTGTTACTGTCGTGGAGTGCTGTAAGCGGTGCGTACGGTTATAATATTTATCGGGCTACGAGTCTGTCTCCGGATTATCGGAAAATAAATCGTTTTCCGGTGACGTTGACGAATTACAGGGATTACGGACTCGCTTCACTCACTGATTATATGTATAAAATAAGTGCCGTGTCTGCCGACGGAAATGAAAGTCCGCTCTCTTCTCCGGTCTCTGTTTCTACGATATATCCGCAGATCGGGTTGTTTCCTGTGCATTTGGACGATGCGGGCTATTGTACTTCGCTACGAACTGCCGATATAGATTTTTCCGGAAAACACCGGATATTGACGACTCATCGAGCTTTTGAATATGCCAAACAATATGGTTTTGTGGAAGTGCTGAATACGGACGGGACGGAAATGTTCGACATAGATAATAATGTGACTACCCGTACCGGTTTTGCCAAATTGGAATCCCATGCACAGGGGCTGGCTGTAGGCGATTTGTTTGGTATGGGGGAGAATCAGCTTGTAGCCATGACATTGGATGTGAACCGGGCTGAGAACCGGAATCAGATCGTTTGTTATGCTTTTAGCGATTCGGTAGAGCATAATAAACCCGATTTGTTGTGGAGTCGGGATGTCGGTAATTTTGCCTATATGAAAGCTCCTATTATAGCCAATTTGGATAATAGCCCTGATTGCACACAGGAAATCGTATTGATAACGCACGGCAATTCGCCGGTGGGGTATAAAGAAATACAGATATGGAATTGTCATGGAGAGAAAATACTGGCATTGGAGAGCGGATTATCGATCTATTCATGGCTTGCCGTTTCGGATCTCGATAATGACGGTGATATGGAGATTATAGCCGGTTTGTCCGGGAAAGTAAAAGTTTGGCATCATGACGGTACTCCATATCTGGGACGAGATGTGTTTTATGCCGAATCGGCTGTCATTAATGGAGAGACGAAATATTATGATTTTAAATCTCCGATAGTCGCTGATTTGGATTGGGACGGGCAACAGGAGATTGTTATTCCGGGAACGGTAGGCGGCGATGCTTTTCGTATTTTTGTGTTGCGTGCCGACGGAACTTTGCAGCCCGGCTGGGAGAATCCCGAAACTATTTATAATAAAAACAGTTCTGTCGGTATAGATGTCGCTGTCGGTGATCTGTATAATAACGGGGAGAGAAATATTGTCGTTTTGGGGAAAGATTGTGTGAAGATATGGAATGCTGACGGAACGTTACAAAAAAATATTTCGATACCGGGGTTGGAACCGGATGTTTTTGCACCTGTTTTGGCGGATATGGATGGAGATGAGGTGGCCGATATTGTTTTCGGTAACACGGCGTCTTCCGATAATGCGATTTATGTGTACCGTCCGGACGGCATTCAAATAAAAGGTTTTCCGGTGTATGTCGAAGAAAATGGCATTGCTCAAACTTCTCCGGTCGCAGCCGATGTGGATAGGGATAATGTTAATGAGCTGATTGCCGGTTATTCAGGTAATATATATATGAGGAAAACCGGTGGGCGTGCGGATCGGATCGAATGGGGAAGTTATCGGTATGACTGTCGGAATACGGGTTGGTATCGTTCTCCACCGACTACCGGAATAAGAAATTCGGTAACATGGACCCGATGGATGGGTGCTCACGGAAATGTTGTCATCGAATCGGGAGGAACATTAACTGTGACTTCGCGTTGGACAATGAATAAGTCATCGAGTATTATTGTAAAATCCGGAGGACATCTGATCGTAAAAGGATCGATAATGAATGCCAATGTAAAAGTTCTTCCGGGAGGTAAACTTACTATGGATGGTGGAAGTGTATCGCTTCGTGAAAGAGGGGAGTGTACGATTCTGAGCGGTGCTGAATTGAATTTTCAGAAAGGTGAGATAAAACATGAATAGAAATTTTAATATATATCATTATGAAAACACAAAGTATAATAGTAGTGATATGGTGTTTTTTGATGCCATTATCTCTTTGGTCGCAAGTAAAAGTCGATACGGATGGAAAATTTGTAGTGAAACAGAGCGGTGCGACAGAAGGAATTTCTATATATGATCAGGGAGGAAGCACTCCTTTGCGTATATTTCGATCGAATGACGATGAGATTTATTTTACCAGAGGGGAGAATTCGGTGAAAGGTTTTCGTTTGGATAATCAGGGCCGTGTTGTGTTTGGGGCTTATAATGACGGATCATTAACGACTGGTAGAAGTAAATTTACCGTTATGTCTGAGGAATTGGAAAATACAGTTTCTATTATAGCGACCAATAAAACAAATGGTGGCGATATTTTTAAAAGTATTGCGTTCCAGCCGGGAGCTGTTACTCTTGCTGGATGGTATTGGGATACAGCAAATAAGACTTATACCAAAACTTTTTATGTTTTTGGTAATGGTGAGGTTTATACTAATAACTTGCTGATAACTTCGGATATTTCAACGAAAAGAGAAATAAAAACAATTGAAAGTTCATTGGATAAGGTGATGCAATTGCGTGGTGTTACTTTTGAGTCGGAGTTTGATCTTAAAGATAATTTGGAATTATCTGATTTTGTTGCAGAGAACGAACAGACGAATATGACACAGAAATTAGTAACACAAATGAATTCGGAGCGCAGTCGTAAACACATGGGAGTTGTCGCTCAAGAGGTGGAAGAGGTCGTACCGGAAGTGGTCCGGACAACTCTGAACGGGACTAAGGCGGTGGCATATACCGAATTGGTGGGACTGTTAATCGAAGCGATTAAGGAACAACAGTCTCAGATCGAAGAATTGAAAGCTCAGGTTTTTTCTCAGGAAAGTACAAATCCGGTTAGAAATCTCCGTTCGGTTTCGGATAAAGATGCTCTTTCCATTTCGAGCGATGTGGCGGTGAAAAATATGCTATATCAGAATGTTCCTAATCCATTTACTTCGGATACGAAGATTCGTTATACTTTGTCTGAAGATGTTGTAAATGCCAATTTATATATTTATAATATGCAAGGGACACAGATAAAGAATATATCCGGTCTTTCCGGAGGTGCCGGGGTTATAACGATTAATGGAAGAGAACTTAAAGCAGGAATGTATATTTATACCTTGATTGCCGATGGTAAAGAGGTGGATACGAAACGGATGATATTGACCGATTAATGGAATAAAGGCCGTAAAACCGAATCATTTTATTAAAAAAAATACTTCTCTCATCTATATTCCCTTTTTAATGATTAATTTCGTCCGCAGAAATATTGTGAGAAAATCAATTATATGAACCATATAACTATTTTAGGAATAGAGTCATCATGCGACGATACGTCGGCAGCTGTAATTCGAGATGGCGTTATGTTGTCTAACGTTATAGCCAGCCAGGCTGTGCATGAGGCTTTCGGAGGAGTTGTTCCCGAACTGGCATCTCGTGCGCATCAGCAGAATATTATACCGGTAGTGTCCGAAGCATTGAAACGTGCAGGAATCGATAAGAGCGAATTGAGTGCATTGGCGTTTACTCGCGGACCGGGATTGATGGGGTCTTTACTCGTCGGTACGTCTTTTGCCAAAGGTTTTGTAACCGCTTTGGACATTCCTCTGATCGATGTAAATCATTTGCAGGCACATGTCATGGCGCATTTTATCAAGGAGAGCGACGATGACCATAATCAACCGTCGTTTCCGTTTATCTGTTTATTGGTGTCCGGAGGAAATTCCCAGATTATTCGGGTAAATTCGTATAAGGATATGGAGGTGATCGGGCAGACGATAGATGATGCTGCCGGAGAGGCTTTCGATAAGTGCGCTAAAGTCATGGATTTGGGCTATCCCGGCGGACCGGTAGTGGATCGTTTGGCTAAAGAAGGGAATCCGAAAGCTTTTACCTTGAATAAACCGCATATTCCCGAATATAATTACAGTTTTAGCGGATTGAAGACTTCTTTCCTTTATTTACTCCGTGACCGCATTAAAGAAGATCCTGATTTTATAGAAAAAAATAAACAAGATCTGTGCGCTTCTTTACAGTTTACCATTGTGGATATATTAATGGATAAATTGCGTAAAGCGGTAAAGGATACCGGTATTACCGAAGTGGCGGTAGCCGGGGGGGTGTCGGCTAATTCGGGAGTGCGAAGTGCTTTCGAGGACCATGCTCGTCGGTATGGCTGGAAGATTCATTTGCCGAAATTTTCTTTTACGACCGATAATGCAGCTATGGTGGCGATAACGGGATATTACAAATATTTGGACAAAGATTTTTGTTCGATCGACGAAGCTCCTTTTTCTCGAGTAGTATTGTAAGCTGTTTATAAAATGTATAATTGGGTATTTTATATCATTGTGTTTTTTGTCGTGGGGGAATATATTTTTTCCCAATGGTTGGCATTGAGAAACCGTCGTGCTGCATCTCCGGTTTTGCCGGAAATGTTGCGGGGACTTTACGATGAGCGGAAATATGCCGATCAGCAAAATTATTTCAAAGTCAACAATCGTTTCGGTCTTATAACTTCTACATATACGACTTTGCTCGTCTTGTTGATGCTGTTTTTGGGCGGATTCGGATGGCTCGATACATGGGCTTTTTCATTGTTTGAAAAGTTGGTTCCGGCTACATTATTCTTTTTTTTCGTTCTTTTTTTGGTGAATGATCTGTTGACTATACCTTTTGATTGGTACGATACATTTGTTATAGAGGATCGTTTCGGATTTAATAAAACAACTCGTAAAACGTTCGTTGCCGATAAGTTGAAATCTTGGCTGTTCGGTATAGTTATAGGTGGATTACTTTTTGCTGCGATTCTTTGGTTATATCTGTGGTTGGGAACTTCTTTTTGGTGGGTTGCCTGTATTGTGGTCGTGGCTTTCAGTATGTTGATGAATATGTTCTATTCGGAATGGATCGTTCCGTTATTTAATAAACAGACGCCATTAGAAGAGGGCGAATTGAGAAATGCGATAGAGAAGTTCGCTAATCGTGCCGGTTTCAAACTGAATAATATTTATGTGATAGACGGTTCTAAACGTTCTACAAAAGCAAATGCCTATTTTAGCGGATTAGGACCTAAAAAACGGATCGTACTTTATGATACGTTGATAGATGATTTGAGCACGGAAGAAATTGTTGCAGTTCTTGCTCATGAGATAGGCCATTATAAACATAAACATACATGGCAAATGATGGGAGTATCGGTAATGAATACGGTTCTGATGTTTTTTTTGTTGTCTTTGGTGTTGGACAGTTCGGTGTTGGCTGAGGCGATGGGGGGAAGTACGCCTTCTTTTCCGTTAGCTTTGGTCGCATTCGGTTTGTTATATACTCCTTTGGAGCTGTTGACAGGGATCGGGATAAATGCTCTTTCTCGTCGAAATGAATATCAGGCAGATGCTTTTGCCGCATCTTTTGGCTTAGCGAATGCTTTGATAGGTGGTCTGAAAAAACTTTCCGTGAAATCGTTAAGTAACTTGACTCCCGATTCTCTATATGTAAAAGTATATTATTCTCACCCTACGTTATTGCAACGCATGGCGGCTTTGCAAAAATATAAATGATATGAATGTTGAGATTATAGTAATCGGAGATGAATTGCTGATCGGGCAGGTAACTGATACGAATTCGTCTTGGATAGCCCGTAACTTGAATAAAATCGGTTGGGAGGTAATGGAAATTACGACGGTGCGTGATCGTCGTGCTGAAATTATATCCGCTATCCGCCAGTCGTTCGATCGAGTGGATGTCGTATTAATGACAGGTGGACTCGGGCCTACGAAAGATGATATTACTAAACAGACGCTTTGTGAATATTTTGGTGGAAAATTGATCTTTGATGCTGAAGTTCAGAAAAATAATGATCTTTTTTTTGAACGAAGGGGATTGCAAATGAATGACTCCACTCGTACACAGGCGATGGTGCCGGACAGTTGTACCGTAATACAGAATCCGGTGGGAACAGCTCCGATCATGTGGTTTGAGAAAGATGGAAAAGTTTTGGTTTCGATGCCCGGAGTTCCGGCAGAGATGCAGCGAGCCATGACAGCGGAGGTGCTACCCAGATTGAGAAAGCGTTACCCTGATCATACGGCGATTTTGCATAAGACTTGCCTTGTGAAAGATTTCTCAGAATCAGGTTTATCTGAATTTCTTTCGGATTTTGAAGCCGGATTACCGGCATCAAGTAAATTAGCTTATTTGCCCGTTCCGGGAGTTATCCGGTTGAGGCTGACGGCACGGGGAGAGAACGAGGAAATTTTATCTCGGCAGTTGGACGACTCTTTCTCCCGTTTAGAAGATTTGTTGGGAAAACATATATTCTGTCATCGAGATGCTACTATGGCGGAGGCGTTAGGGTTGCTGTTATCCTATAAAGGATTGACAATTGCTACGGCTGAAAGTTGTACCGGAGGAAATATCGCACATGAAATTACATTGATACCCGGCAGTTCGGCCTATTATAAAGGGAGTGTGGTATCTTATGCCAATGAAGTGAAGGTGCAGGTTCTGGATGTCGATTCTTCGACAATAGAAAAACACGGAGTCGTGAGTCGTGAAGTGGTGGAACAGATGGCTAAAGGAGTAAGACGTTTATTGAAAACCGATTGTGCTATTGCTACATCGGGTATTGCCGGACCGGACGGGGCTGTCCCCGGTAAGCCAGTCGGTACGGTTTGTATTGCTGTAGCTGTCGGAGATCGGATAGTCAGTCGTAAATATTGTTTTGAAAATTCACGGGCGATAAACATAAATCGTTTTACGCATACGGCACTGTTGCAGATGATCTCTGTTTTAAGTGAATGATCAGGAATAGAGAGTTCTAAAAAAAAGAGTATTTAATAGAAAAAAATTTGGAAGGTATTCTTAAAAACGTTTACTTTGCACTCTGTTTGTGAAAGCAGTAGAAAATCAATAAAAAAATAGATAAAGCGATGTCGAAGATTTGTCAAATTACCGGAAAAAAAGCATTGGTTGGCAATAACGTATCTCACTCAAAGAGACGCACAAAAAGAAGATTTAATGTCAACTTGTTTACCAAAAAGTTCTATTGGGTAGAACAAGATTGTTGGATCAGTCTGAAAATATCAGCTGCCGGTCTCCGTACCATTAATAAAATGGGATTGGATGCAGCTTTGAAACAAGCTGCGGAAAAAGGTTATTTAAACGCATAATTAGAAGGAAGTTAAGAAGATGGCAAAGAAAGCTAAAGGTAATAGAGTACAAGTTATTCTTGAATGTACGGAGCACAAAGCAAGTGGTATGCCCGGTACTTCGAGATACATTACCACTAAAAACAGAAAAAATACCACAGAGAGATTGGAATTGAAAAAATACAATCCTATCTTGAAAAAAGTAACTATTCACAAAGAAATTAAATAATATTGAGCTATGGCAAAGAAAACCGTTGCGTCTCTTCAGAAAGGTGATGGACGTACTTATTCAAAGGTGATTAAAATGGTAAAATCACCGAAGACAGGAGCTTATATTTTCCAGGAAGAAATGGTTCCTAACGAAAAAGTAAATGAAGTGCTCGCTAAATAATTGAGAATATCAGATACTTAATATAAAGAGCTTCCTTACAATTCTGTAAGGAAGTTTTTTTTTGTCGCTTTATTTTGTAATTTTGTGCTTTGAAGATTGTATGATATGCTGGAAAGTACCTCGAAATCTTCATTTCATATCCGATAACCGATGGCTGGGAAAGCAGAGAGTTTGAAAGATATAATTGCAATTGTAATCAATGATAAAAAATAGATATGGGATTATTCGGTTTCTTTTCTAAAGAAAAAAAGGAGACACTTGATAAAGGTCTTTCCAAAACCAAAGAAGGGGTATTTTCGAAACTTGCCCGTGTCGTAGCGGGAAAATCGAAAGTTGATGACGATATCTTGGACGATCTGGAAGAGGTGCTTATCACATCGGATGTCGGAGTAGAGACGACTTTGCGTATTATCGAACGGATTGAAAAGCGAGTCGAACGGGACAAGTATATTTCTACCGGGGAGTTGAAGGGAATGTTGCGTGAAGAGATTGCCGCTTTATTGACAGAAAACGATAATGAAACTGACGGGGAATTTACTGTTCCGGAGAGTAAACGTCCTTATGTGATAATGGTGGTTGGTGTAAACGGTGTAGGGAAAACAACAACAATCGGAAAACTGGCCTATCAATATAAGAAGAACGGAAATAAAGTCTATTTGGGTGCAGCCGATACCTTTAGAGCAGCTGCGGTAGAACAGCTTGTAATATGGGGTGAAAGAGTAGGTGTTCCGGTTGTGAAACAAAAAATGGGAGCTGATCCGGCTTCTGTTGCTTTTGATACCCTAAGTTCGGCTAAAGCTAATGATGCGGATGTCGTAATTATCGATACGGCAGGACGTTTGCATAATAAAATCAGTTTGATGAATGAGCTTTCTAAAATTAAGAAAGTAATGGACAAGGTTATTCCGGGAGCACCTCATGAAGTGTTGCTCGTATTGGATGGTTCTACCGGACAGAATGCTTTTGAACAGGCGAAACAATTTACCGCTGCGACAGAAGTAAATGCATTGGCAATTACCAAACTTGATGGTACTGCAAAGGGCGGGGTAGTTATCGGAATATCCGACCAGTTTAAAACTCCGGTTAAGTATATAGGTTTGGGAGAAGGAATGGAAGATTTGCAGGTATTCCACAGAAAAGAATTTGTAGATTCTCTTTTCGGGGACGAATAAGATATGTAATTTTTATATTTCGCATGAACAAGATCGCGCAGAGAAGACCTATATCGCTTTGCGCGATTTCTGTACCGTAAAGGTCGGAAGACTATTTAATTATAGAATAAATGGTAAAGAACAGAGTAGATATAATAACATTAGGATGTTCTAAAAATTTGGTGGATTCGGAACATCTTATGCGGCAGTTCGAAGCGGCCGGATATGAAGTCCGGCATGATGCAGAAAAAGTAACGGGAGAGATTGTGGTGATCAATACCTGTGGGTTTATAGGCGATGCCAAAGAAGAATCGATCAATATGATTTTGAATTTTGTTGCGGCAAAAGCAAAGAAAAAAATCAAAAAGCTTTATGTAATGGGATGCCTGTCTGAACGTTTCATGACCGAGCTTGCAGGAGAGATTCCTGAAGTCGATAAGTTTTACGGAAAGTTCGATTGGAATAAATTGCTGGATGATTTGGGAAAGGAATATGTGCCTGACCTTCGTTTGGAACGTATATTGACAACGCCTTCTCATTATGCATATATAAAAATAGCTGAAGGTTGTAACCGGATGTGTTCTTATTGTGCTATACCTATTATAACGGGACATTACCAGTCTCGTCCTATGGAAGATATCATTGAAGAGATTGAGATGTTGGTACGGAAAGGAGTAAAAGAATTTCAGATTATAGCTCAAGACCTTACCTATTATGGGATGGATATTTACAAAAAATTTTGTATTGCCGAATTGGTAGATCGCATTGCTTCTGTTCCCGGAGTAGAATGGGTGCGATTACATTATGCTTATCCGGCACGTTTCCCGTATGATCTGTTACCCGTAATGCGTAAACATGCTAACGTTTGCAAATATCTCGATATTGCATTGCAGCATATTAGCGATAATATGTTACGGATGATGCATCGACATGTGACCAAGGAAGAAACTTATGAACTGCTTTCCCGTATTCGGAAAGAAGTGCCCGGAATACATATCCGCACCACTCTGATGGTTGGGCATCCCGGAGAGGGAGAATCTGATTTTGAAGAACTGAAAGAGTTTGTCCGGAAAGCCAGGTTTGAACGTATGGGAGCATTTGCTTATTCCGAAGAAGAAGGGACTTTTTCGGCAGAGCATTATTCGGATAATATACCGGAAGAAGTGAAACAGAGACGGTTGGATGAACTGATGGCTGTACAAGAAGAGATTGCTGCCGAGATAAATGTTTCCAAGGTAGGACAGGAAATGAAAGTGATTATCGATCGGGAGGAAGAAGAATATTATATAGGACGTACAGAGTTCGATTCGCCGGAAGTTGATCCTGAAGTTTTGATTGGAAAAGAAAAGCCGTTGATTATTGGAAATTTTTATACCGTTCGGATTACTGATGCCCAAACATTTGATTTGTTCGGAGAGGTTTTATAGAATATCTGTGTTTTATAATCATGTGTAAAGATGTGACAATTTCAGAAATCAAAGAGGCTCAGCGGATATGTTTGGAAAGAGGCATTCCATTTTTTGCATATCGTTTACCTGATAGTGGAAACTTCTGCTTTGGAGCACAAATATCGGGGGAGGTTGCAGGAAATTGTAGCCCCTCTGTTTTTCTCGAAGATTCCGGTTTTTTGTTTTCTCCGTTTCATGTGGCAAATAACTCTCCTGTACGTTTCCTTCGGAATGATATTGACTTGTCGAAGGCTGGAGACTTGGATATATTGAAAGTTACGCCGAAGAAAAATGTGCCGGACACTGTTCCGGTAGGTGAGATTGGAAAAGATATTTATATAAAGCAGGCAGAGAGGGTTATTTCTGCACTGAGATCCGGTAAAATTCGAAAAGCGGTATTGTCAAGAGTAAAACAGTCTTTTTGTGATCCCTATAAGAAAGCTCCGGAATGGTTTAACGGATTGTGCGAGACTTATCCCGATGCTTTTGTCTTTTTGGTTTCGATTCCCGGAGAGACTCTATGGATGGGGGCTACCCCGGAAACTTTTCTACATTGTTCTGCTTCCTGTATTCAAACTATGTCGTTGGCCGGAACAAAGAGAAAAGACGATTTTTCTGAATGGGGAGAAAAAGACCGGGAGGAGCAGCGGATTGTAACGGAATATATAGAATCTTGTTTCCGGAATATAGTTGGAACAGAACCTCTGATATCCGGTCCGGAATTGAAGCAAGCTGGGGTTGTTTCACATTTATGTACCTTGTTTACGTTGAATAAATCGCTATCTCCGGGCGAAATATCTCGGTTAATAAATGCCTTGCATCCTACGCCTGCAGTGGGAGGATTTCCATTACGGGAGGCTTTAAAAATAATCTGTGAAACCGAGAACCGAGAACGTCGGTATTATGCCGGATACTTAGGACCGGTTTATGGTAACGGACAATTTGATTTATTTGTAAATTTGCGGAGTATGGAACTTTTTCGGGATAGGGTGGAACTACATGTCGGTGGAGGTTTGACGGCTTTATCCGATGCTGATTCGGAATGGAACGAGACAGAAATAAAATCCCGTACTTTGTTAGATTTGATAGAATGATTAAATAAAAGTAAATAATCGGTTTGTCGGATAACTTAAGGGCGAATATGTACCAAAATAGATGAATATGTTGGATTCGGATAAAGAATGTTGTACAATATTGGCAAATTTACTGATTGCCAAGGGAGTGAAACGGATTGTATTGTCTCCCGGTTCTCGGAATGCACCTTTGATCGTCTCTTTTGCCCGTCGTAAGGAGTTTGAGAAATTTGTCGTTTTAGATGAACGAAGTGCAGCCTTTATGGCAATGGGCATAGCCCAGCAGTCAGGAGAACCGGTTGCCGTGGTTTGTACCTCAGGAACGGCTTTGTTGAATTATGCTCCGGCTGTTGCTGAAGCATATTACCAACATATTCCTTTGATTGTCATTTCTGCCGATCGGCCTGAAGAATGGATCGACCAAGAGGATAGCCAGACGCTCCGACAGAAAAATTTGTTCGCCCCATTCGTTAAGGCATCTTACTCCTTGCCTCCTGAAATTACTTGTGATGACGAACGTTGGTGGGTAAATCGTTTAGTGAATGACGCTGTTAATTTGTCTGTTCGGTCTAAACCCGGTCCTGTGCATATTAATGTTCCCTTAAGAGAACCTCTTTATTGTTTGCGAGAAGTTCGCGACAGTCGCTCAGAGCAGGTAATTACATCTGTGAGCATTAATACTTGCCTTAATGAAGAAATCGTAAAAGAGTTGTCCGGATTAATTTCCCGAAGCAAAAAGGTGATGATTTTGGTATCATTCGGTAAGCCGGATTCGATGTTATCATCGTTGTTAAATCGATTGTCATCATTACCTCAAGTGATTGTCCTTACCGAGACGATTTCGAATTTGTGTGTAAACGATTCTATTTCGACTATCGACAGGGTTTTATCGGTAATTTCCGATGAAGAAAAATCGAAATTTACCCCCGATTTATTAATTACTTTTGGTGGGTCTCTTGTTTCACGCATGATAAAGCAGTTTTTAAGAAAATATTCTCCTTCTGAGCATTGGAGTCTGGATGAGAATACTCATGTTGCAGATACGATGCAGTGTATGACCCGGCATATACGGATGAATCCTGTTGACTTTTTCTCTCAAATTATAGATCACATACACCCTTCGGATAGTTATTATCATAATTTATGGATAGATCGCAGAGCAGAAGCGACAGATCGGCATGAGCATTATCTTGCGAATGTCGAATGGAGTGATTTAAAGGCATTCTCGCTGATATTTCCTGCTATTCCGCAAGGAAGCGCATTGCAGTTGTCGAACAGTACGCCTGTACGTTATGCTCAGTTATTTGAATATAACCAGATAGAACGCTCGGATTGTAATCGTGGGGTAAGCGGTATAGATGGAGCGACGTCTACTGCTGTAGGGGCTGCTTGCGTGAGAAGAGAACTTACGGTCTTTATTACCGGAGATATGGGATTTTTATATGATTCCAATGCCTTGTGGAACAGATATGTTCCGCCTACACTTAAAATTATCGTGATGAAAAATGGCGGAGGAGGAATATTCCGTTTTATACAAGGTCCGTCTGAATTGCCGGAATTGGAAGAATACTTTGAAACAGCACAGGAAGTTGATGTCGAAGGTTTTGCTCGTTTACATGGATTTGATTACTATGTTGCAGATTCTGAAGATGAATTGAGAAAAATCCTCTCTGTTTTTTTTAGAATTTCCGACAAACCTGCTATTTTGTCGGTAGAGACTCCTCGAACTGTTAATGATCGGATTTTAAGGGGATATTTTAAGCGATAAATAATTAATGTAAAATAATATTATGGCAACAAGAGAATGGAAAACTATAAAAGAGTATGAAGATATTAAATTCGAATTCTTCGAAGGAATAGCGAAGATAACGATCAATCGTCCCGAAGTGTATAATGCATTTCGTCCGCAAACCAATTTTGAAATGTTGGATGCCATGTCTATTTGTCGGGAACGGAGTGATATAGGTGTTGTGGTGTTTACCGGGGCCGGAGATAAAGCATTTTGTTCGGGAGGAGACCAAAAAGTAAAAGGTATCGGCGGCTATATTGATAAAGATGGAGTACCTCGTTTGAATGTCCTTGATCTGCACAAGGCGATACGTTCTATTCCTAAGCCTGTAATTGCGATGGTCAACGGCTATGCTATCGGAGGCGGTCATGTTTTGCATGTTGTTTGTGATTTGACCATTGCTTCGGAAAATGCACGTTTCGGGCAGACCGGACCTAAAGTAGGCAGTTTCGATGCCGGTTTCGGCTCTTCTTATTTGGCGCGTTGTGTCGGACAGAAGAAAGCTCGGGAAATTTGGTTCTTGTGTCGTCAATATACAGCGAGAGAAGCAGAAGAGATGGGTATGGTCAATAAAGTAGTTCCTTTTGAACGGCTTGAAGATGAGACGGTAGATTGGTGCAAAACTATATTAAAACGTAGCCCGATGGCGATACGCATGATCAAACGGGCGTTGAATGCCGAACTTGACGGACAGCGTGGCCTTATGGAGTTTGCCGGAGATGCAACGTTGATGTATTATTTGATGGAAGAGGCACAAGAAGGGAAAAATGCTTTTTTGGAAAAGAGAGATCCCGATTTTCAGAAATTTCCTAAATTCCCCGGATAAGAAGAAATAAATGAAAGCTGCTTATACTCGGTATATTCTTGATTTTAAAGTGCCCGGAGGTACTTCAAGAGGTATATTAACTCAGAAAGAAACATGGTTTGTCCGTATATGGCATGATGAAACCCCTTGGATATTCGGAATTGGAGAGTGTGCCTTGTTTCGAGGGTTGAGTGCGGATGATCGTCCCGGATATGAAGAGAAACTAAAAGAAGTTTGTGGACAGGTCGATACGTTGGATACAGTTTCGTTGAGAGATTGGAGTTCGATCCGCTTTGGGGTTGAAACGGCTCTTCTCGATTTAAAAAATGGTGGTAAACGTAAAATCTGTCCGGGAGCTTTTTATGAGGGCAAGCAATCGATCGAGATCAACGGCTTGATTTGGATGGGTGATAAAGAAGCTATGTATAGCCGCATCGAAGAAAAACTGACTGCCGGATTTCGTTGTGTCAAATTGAAAATCGGAGCGATAGATTTTAATTCGGAATTAGAGTTGTTAAAGTCTATACGTTCACGTTACGGAAAGGATGAAATAGAGTTGCGGGTGGATGCGAACGGTGCGTTTTTACCGTCGGAAGCGATGTCTAAATTGGATCGGCTGTCCCGGTATGACATTCATTCTATCGAACAACCTATCCGGCAAGGGCAGTGGAGGGAGATGGAGACTTTATGCCGGAATACACCGATTCCGATTGCCTTGGATGAGGAGTTGATCGGAATTAATGATCCGAAATTGAAAGAACAGATGTTGGATGTAATAAATCCTCAGTATATAATTTTAAAACCTGCATTGGCCGGTGGTTTGAGCGGATCTGCCGAATGGATCGATAAAGCCGAAAAACGAAATATCGGATGGTGGATAACTTCTGCTCTGGAATCGAATGTGGGACTGAATGCCATTGCTCAATGGACGGCAACGTTTCAATCCTTTATTCCTCAGGGATTAGGTACCGGGCAATTATATAAGAATAATATTATTTCTCCTTTAGTTCAGAAAGGATCTACAATACAGTATGACCCTTCGTTGAGTTGGGATTTATCACCGTTAATATGGGAATAGTGCTGAATGATAGATGTTATCCGGATGTCGATGAGATTTCTGTAACAGAGGATAATATCGATGTCGTTTCATTTTTGACCGAATGGTTCGATGACTGTGAATATGTTGTCGGACATACGTCCGGATCGACCGGAACGCCTAAGAAAATTCATTTATTGAAATCGGATATGGAGGCTTCGGCTCGCCTGACAAACGAGTTCTTCGGAATAGATACCGATTCGGTTCTTTTACTTTGTCTGTCTCCGAATTATATCGCAGGAAAGATGATGATTGTAAGAGCTCTTCTTGCAGGTGCGAATTTATTGGTCGTAAAACCCTCTTCTTCTCCATTAAAAGAGATAAATCGTAGTGTCGATTTTGCAGCGATGGTTCCCATGCAGGTTCAAGAATCTCTTTCAGATTCGGTAACCCGGAATAAGATTTCTTATATAAAACAATTGATTATCGGAGGTGCTGCTGTGTCTTCGACTTTAGAATCTGCTTTGTCAGCATTTCCAATACGTTGTTTTTCTACTTATGGTATGACGGAAACTGTTTCGCATATCGCTTTGCGGGAGTTAAATACCGCTTATTCCGGATATAAGGCTTTGGGAAATATTACATTCTCACAAGATGATAGGGGGTGTCTTTGCATTCGTGCTCCGCATTTGAGTAATACGTTTTTTATAACAAACGATATAGTCAGGCTTTCGGGAAAAACGAGTTTTGAATGGTTGGGGCGCTTTGATAATGTGATTAATTCGGGAGGTATAAAACTTTTTCCAGAAGAGATCGAGAAGAAAATATCCGAATTGATACCTGATAAACGTTTTTATGTGACAGGAGTGTTGGATGAGCGGTTGGGAGAGAAAGCCGTTCTTATAATCGAGGATCAAAACTGGACGCAAGAGAAGATAGCTTCTTTTATGAAAGAGGTAAGATTTATCTTATCTCCTTATCAGATTCCTAAAGAAATACGTTTTGTATCAAATTTTCGTGAAACCTATTCCGGAAAAATAATACGTGAAAATCAAGAATAGCGACGGGGGTATCGCAATAAAATAGCTGCCAGTGCGAAAATACCCATGAGCATAGGATAATAGAGATATCGGATAATAGAAAGCGGGGAGATACTTGCAAGAGAAGCCGCTATCAGCATCTGTGCTCCATAAGGTATCAATCCTTGCACTAAACAGGAAAAAGTGTCTAAAATACTGGCAGATTTTCTTTTATCTATATGAAATCGGTTTGCTATGTCACGGGCTATTTCTCCGGTGGTAATAATAGCTATCGTGTTGTTTGCCGTACAAAGATTTGCAAAACTGACCAATCCTGCGATACTAAGTTCAGCTCCCCGTTTTGAGTTGACCTTTCGAGTCAGTTTTTCAATAATGTAATCGATTCCTCCATTAAAGCGTATCATCTCGAGCATACCTCCAGCTAATAAAGTGATTATGATCAGTTCTCCCATTCCTGTTATACCTGTTCCCATAGCACCGAACCAACCGAAAAAATCAAAACCGTTTGTTGCGATTCCTATAACTCCAGATGTGATGATTCCGAGTAATAAAACCAACATGACATTAAACCCTGCAACGGCACTTCCTAAAACAATCAGATAGGGAATAACTTTTATCCATTGTACCTCTGTAAGGTGCGACGGTAAGTGAATATTTAATCCAGCGAATATATAATAAAGCAATACACAAAAAGCTGCCGGAACAACGATCATACTGTTGACCTTGAATTTATCTTTCATCAAACATCCTTGTGTTTTTGTTGCGGCGATTGTCGTATCTGATATGAAGGAGAGGTTATCCCCGAAAAATGCTCCTCCGACAACGATGGCAACCATGTAAGGTAATTCCGTATCTGTTTGATTTGCTATTCCTATGGCAACTGGGGCAAGGGCAACGATCGTTCCGACAGATGTTCCTATGGAAAGGGAGATGAAACAGGAAGCTATGAATATGCCTGCTAATAAGAGATTATCGGGTAATATCTGAAGCGTAAGATTTACGGTTGCATCGATCGCTCCCATCGATTTAGCGGATTGAGCAAATGCTCCGGCAAGTATGAATATCCAGATCATTTGTATGATATTTCCGTTTGCTGCTCCTGAGGAAAAATGTGCTATGCGCTCATTTATGCTACCTCCTCGTGATATGATGACGGCAAAAGCCGAAGATATGAGAAATGCCACAGCGATAGGAACTTTATAAAAATCGTTTACTAAAAGAGAGGTAATGAGATATATGCCCAGAAAAACAAAAAGAGGACTGAGTGCCCAAAAATTAGGTTTTCTGGTTTTATGTATGTGATAAAGTGAATCGGATGATCTCTGCATTCAGAAAATTTTAATTTGTATAATTCTGCAAATGTACTGATAATATGGCTTCGGGTAGTAAAAAGGATTTGAAAAATCCCTAATGTTATTCTTTAAACTTTTTGTTGTACCTCTCTGTTATAAATTACAGATCTGTTTACTTGAAGAGTGATATTAATTTAATAAATTATTTTTATATGAAAAAGTTTTTTTATTTTTTCTCAGTCTTGTTGTTTTTTGTAGGATGTTCGAATGACGATGAATGTTTTAATGAAAGTAACCCTAAATCCGGCAATCTGACAAGTCTGGAATTGTTTGTAACCGAGGTGAGTACGAATTCTCCGTATTCTGGAATCTTGGATATTTATCCGTGTGTGTCTGGAACTTCTACTTATTATGGGAATTATAGAAACGGACAATTGAGTCCTTTGAATCCTGTATATACAATTGCTTCGGGTTCTATACAAAACTATATTCGTCCGTTACTTTTGCCGGTAGGCACTTATACTTTGTTATATTGGGGAGTTGCCTCTGCAGGAGCAGACGGAACTTATGATTATCCTGCGTCAACAGAACCTGCACTTGTGTTGAATGAAGATATGAGTTCGCAATATTATGGATTACGGCAATATTCTTCAGATACGATTTGTTATCCGATATACGATTATGTGTTTGCTGTAAAACAAGTTGATTTAGGAAGTGAGAATATAGCTGTTGCTTTACAGCGTAAAACAGCTGGTATTAATGTGACTTTAAAAAATGAGGATGGCAGTTCTTTGGCTACTTCTATTGATTCGATCAGAGTGTATGTTGGAAATTTGGCGGAAAAAGTAAATGTATATAATGGAAATTATGAGAATTATACGAAAACAGTAATGATTCCTTTAACAATTTCTGGAACGCAGGCTGTCAACAAAACAGCAATGGTATTGCCTTCAGATGTACCTCCTTATTTCAGGGTAGAAATTGATTTGAAAAATGGGGAAACAAAAAAATATGAAACACACCTCTCTTCGATTTTATCTCCGGGAACAAAGTTGTCGATAATAATGGTCTCGAATATAATATTTTCAGAGACAACTGAAGGATCGGGGTTTGAAGTAAGCGACTGGACAGAAACTGAAGAAACAATTACTTTACCCCCTTTAAGTTGATTTATTTTATACAAAGGGGGCTGATTTCTGTAAATCAGCCCCTTTATTTAATTTTTTATTTTGCAGAATCCGGTTGTGCTATCGGAGCTGTAGTTTGCTGTGTTTCAAATCCCGGTTGTGCAGTAGCGGGAATTTCTTTTTTTATGGCATCTTTAATTTCTGATCCGTGACTGCCTGTATTGGCAGAAGGTAAGAATGCTGAAGCTACGATGCTTAAGATAACGACCGTACCGGCGAGTGTCCAAGTTGCTTTTTCAACAAAATCGGTTGTCTTTCTGACTCCCATAATCTGATTAGTTGAAGAGAAGCCTGATGCAAGACCTCCCCCTTTGGAGTTTTGTACCAATACGATCAATATTAAGAATATTGATGCGATTAGAATTAAGATGGTGATGAACAAATACATTTTATTCGGTTTTTATGTTAATAATCAATTTTTCTAAAAATCTTATTTGGTCTGCAAAGTAAATATTTTTTTCTGGATATTTCAAACTTAATTTTTTAATTATTTCCAAAGCTTTGGAATATCTTCTTTGTTTGATGTATATTTTTGCCAGACTTTCGGTTAGGAAAGCTTCGTCTGTAGATTCGGTTAAAGGTGTTTCGGGGATATTTTTTGTATTTTCCGGTTTTGTTGTGGCATCTATATCGGTAACCAGTGGATTCCCTTTTTCCGATTTTTCGATGAAAGAATCTATCAGGTCGATATTTTGCAATTCGTTTGAATTTGAAGTATCATTTCCACTTTCAGTTTTGGAGAGAGATAAATAATCGGTTGCTGGTATTCCTCCTGTTTGAAGAATCAGCTGTTCGATATTTTCAGAAAAACTTTCATTTTGTGCCGATAAGAAAGAGTCTATTAATGAAAAAGACTCTTTACTCTTTTCTGATTCGATATTTTGTCGGTAAAGGGAAGTCCAGGATTGGCGAGCACCTTCCAGTAAAAAAAATAGAGATTTGCGGTCACCTGAATAAATCGCATTTCTTTCAAGAGCTTCGGGATAAAGAAGCGGCTCTTCTTTTTGTACTCTTTTTAAATATAAAAAACGGATAGCTTGGAAGTAAGGATAATCGGATTGTAATGTACGCAAGTCTTCTAATGGTATTTGTGGAATACCTTCAGACAATTCTTTTCGTATTTTTTCTCCGTTTATCAACATAATTACCAACTTCCTACGGTTGCATTAAATATTAGTTCCGCTAATTCATCCACAATTTGGGAGATTAACTCATCTTGGACTTGAGTCAACATCTGACTGCTGGAAAAATCTCTATAAGCTCTAAAAGTCTGATCAACGTTAAGATTAGGATTTTTCGTATTGGTATATCTTACTTTTACCGAGATGGTCAGCCTTGTTTGTGATGCATAAGCATCTTCGGTTACAGCTTGAGGACTCAGGTCATAACCCGTAATTTCTCCTTCAACTTGCAAATCTCCTCCGGTTTTGACCATGCTTAATCTGGTTTGTCGTGTGTATATATCTTTCAAGGCTTCATTAAATGCAGGACCGAGAGGAGGATATACCAATGCTGCCCTGATCGGAAACTCGGCTACGGATATGGTTTTTGTCGTATTATAATCGATAGCTGCTCCGTTGAATTTGTAAGATATGGTACAAGAGGTCAATATGATCAGCAATAATATGGTTAATCGTTTCATTTGTGTGGCTTACTCCAAATTATATTCTTTAATTTTACGGTAAAGTGTACGCTCCGATATTTTCAGTTCTTCTGCGGTTTTTTTTCGTTTCCCATTATTCCTTTCCAAGGATTTTCGGATCATCTCTTTTTCTGCGTCCTCCAAAGATAGAGAAGTTTCTTCGAACACACTTTCATCGTGCACATCTTCTGTAGATTCTTTATCGATATGGAATGTCTTAACGACCGGAACGGTGGGATGGGTTATTGCTGTATTGTGTTCCGGTGTGTAAACTTTCAACCCATGTCCGTTTTCAGATGCTGCCAGATTATCCACGATACTTTTCAGCTCGTTCATCTCTTTACGCATTTCGAAGATAATCTGATACAACATTTCTCGTTCGTTTCCGAATAGAAAGCCGTCTTTCCCTTCTGAACCGCTTACGACCGGTAACCGTTCTACATTATATGACGGTAAATATGACTTTATAATATCGGCTGATACTTCACGAGAAGTCTCAAAGATAGATATTTGTTCTGTTACGTTTTTTAGTTGTCTGATGTTTCCCGGCCATCGGTAAGTCAGTAATAAATTTTTTGCATCATCGGTCAGTTGTATCGCCGGCATCCGGTATTTTTCAGCAAAATCATTTGAGAATTTTCTAAACAGAAGGAGTATATCATCCATTCTATCTCGTAACGGAGGCAATTCGATAGGTACGGTATTTAATCGATAAAATAGGTCTTCCCTGAATTTTCCTTCTGAGATCGCTTTAATCATATTGACATTTGTCGCAGCAACAATACGGACATTGGTTTTTTGAACTTTGGAAGAACCGACTTTTATGAACTCTCCGCTTTCCAAAACTCTCAATAAACGAGCTTGTGTTGTTAGAGGTAGTTCTCCGACTTCGTCTAAGAATATCGTTCCTCCATCAGCCTCTTCGAAGTATCCTTTACGATCGGCAAGAGCTCCGGTAAACGAACCTTTTTCGTGCCCGAAAAGCTCTGAGTCAATAGTACCTTCAGGTATAGCGCCGCAATTTACCGCAATATAACGTCCATGTTTACGATGACTGTTTGTGTGTATAATCTGCGGAAAAAATTCTTTACCCGTTCCGCTTTCTCCGGTTATTAGTACGGAGAGATCGGTCGGAGCGATTTGCAGAGCTCGACTGACAGCTCTTAATAATCCCGGTGTATTTCCAATGATACCGAATCTTTGTTTGGCTTGTTGTATATCTGAAAGTGCGACCATATTCCTTAATTCTCTATTGCAAAAGTAGCAAAAGAGAGATTATAAGCCAAATGTATGCAATATATTTAACGGGTCGGTAATTTAAAATTTGTATAAACGCTTTATGTTCTGTATTTTTTTAGACGTTTTTTCTAAATGGAAAATATATTCTTTATATTTTGTTGATTAGTAGGTGATTGTGTTTTGTTTGTATTTACATAATTTTTCTAAGGTCGTATAAAATCAAGCCTTTTTTCTTCTTCTGCAAAAAGAATTGCTGTATTTACTAATGCTAAATGAGAATATGCCTGAGGAAAATTACCAAGTTGCTCTTTTGTGTCGAAATTGATGTCTTCACTAAACAGGCCTAAATGATTAGAATAGGAGAGAACCTCATTAAATAGACAACGAGCTTCTTCTTTTTCACCTATGACGTATAATGCTCGGATAAGCCAGAATGTACAGATTGTGAAAGCGGAAGACGGTAGTCCGAAATCATCCTCATTGTTATATCTGTACATCAGACCTTTATGAAATAAAGCTTTTTTTACGGCTTTTACGGTTTTGTGGTAGCGTATATCGTCTGCTTGTAGAAAGCCGTATGGCTCCATCAATAATAGAGAAGAATCTAAATATAGATTTTCATAAGTTTGAGAAAAGCTCTGTATTTCTTCTTTCCAGCCATATTTTAAAACATCGGATTTTATCTTGTCCGCTTCTTTTTTCCAGCGTTCGCTATAACTGTACTTGTCGAGCATGATTGCGATGCGAGAAGCCCTGTCCAAAGCAACCCAACACATGACTTTAGAGGATACGAAATGCTGTTCTTTTCCTCGTATTTCCCAAATGCCTTTGTCCGGTTTATGCCAATCTTCGATGACTATGGCTATAATGCTTTTAACCATTTCCCAAATGTCTTCAATTTCATCGAGAGTGCCCGGCATTAATTGATAATACTGATAAATGAGGTCCATCAAATATCCGAACGAGTCGTTTTGCCGTTGATGGTAAGCATCGTTTCCTATACGTACTGGTTTTGAGTTTTTGTATCCTGAGAGATGATCGAGGATGATTTCTGTTAATTTACGTTCGCCTCGAATTCCATACATGATCTGAAATGACTCATGTTTGGCAACAAATGTTGATTGTATGAACTTCATGAATCGACGTGCTGCATCCGGATGTCCTATTTGGAATAATGTTTCGATAGACATAGATGCGTCACGTAACCAGCAGAAACGATAATCCCAGTTTCTTACTTCTCCGATAGCTTCCGGCAAGCTGGTCGTTAAAGCCGCTAATACAGCACCGTTGTAGTATGACATTAGTTTTAAGATTAATAGACTCCTTTCTATAATATCGTTATATATAGAATATTTTTTTGTTCGGTTTATCCAGTTAAGCCAGTATACTAATGTCCTGCAATATTCTAATTTTTCTCGTTCGATGTTGACGGGTATGACTTTTTCATTATAGGATAAAAGAAGAAATTCATCTTTTTCTAATATAATTTCTTGATGATTTAGGATTGTTTCTAAAGGGAGCGATGAATATAAATATTGTCGGTCTTTGTTATTTTGGGAACTATAAGTTTCTATATATTGAGGTGTCATGTTATAAATTACTTTACCTCTTGCGTAGTCTGGAGCTGGGTTATAATCGATTTTAAATCGGGGATGTCCTTTGATGCGATTGATATAACGATAAATTTCTGCAGGACGGTAATGCTCATCTTTATTTTGGGAATGATAACATGGCATAAAATCGACAACAACGAATTCTCCTTCCTCTGAAGAAAAACGGGTAGATAGGATATTGGTGTGAGGTACGTATGATTGTGAAATAGAATATTTATTCGATACCTGAAATCCGAAATTACCACCATTTTTACGGTCTAATAATGCTGCGAAAATAGAGGGTGAATCGAATTCGGGGAAACATAACCATTCGATATTTCCGGTTTCAGAGATGAGGGCTGCCGTGCGGCAGTTTCCTATAACACCATAATTCAGATTACTCATATTCGTTTTTATTATTTGTTGTTTGGAAGTAATTTTTTGAAGAAATTCATAATAGAAAAAATATTCTCCTTTCTGTCGAGATTTTTTTGTTGAAATAAATCTCGATGTATTAGAGCTTGGAGAAAAGGTATGACTTCTGATTGAGCAGTCAGATTGTATCGTGCATTTTTTGATGCAGTTCCGATTTTTACGGTAACAGATGTTGACGGAAGCGCTTGGAACATGTCGTCATCAGTCACATCGTCCCCTATGGCCAGTATAAAATCGTAGTGGTCTTTCTGAAGTAAGCGATTTACTTCAGAGCCTTTGTTACAGTATGGAGATTTAATTTCGACTACTTTATCTCCTTGTAATATTTGTAATTTTTGCTGTAAGCATATTTTTATTAAAGAATTGGTTAATTGTTGAGCACGTAGTGCTCCTAACCAACTGTCTGTCTGTCGGTAATGAAATGCCAGTGCCGTATCTTTTACTTCGAGGTGAGAACGGGGGGTTTTAGATACAAAGAGTTTTAATGTAGAGAGTAAAGATGGACTCCATTCGGTCGATTGTATATTTTTATTCCATTTCCCGTTTTCTTTATAAAATGCCCCATGCTCAGCGGCAAAAGATATAGGCAGTTGTCCCAACCATTTTTCTAAAGTCAGATGGTCTCTTCCGCTATTGATTACGATATGATTTTTTTTATCTTCCGCTAATTGTTGCAACAATTCTATCAGTTCAGGATCGGGTTTGGCATCTTCCGGACGATTTCGTATAGCGGTCAATGTTCCGTCGTAATCAAGTAATATAAGGCGTTTATGAGCATGTTTATATCTCGATCGTATGTCACTTATAACAGGACCTACAATGCGCTTTAATCTGAATCGTTGATTTTTGCTGCATATATCATTCCATTCGGTCATAAAATCTGCAGCCCATTTGTTAATAGTTTGATTAGATAAAATTGCCTGCATGTGATTAATTCTGTTTTTTTGTTCTCTTTCGGGCATTTCTAATGCTTTTACGATAGCTTGTTCTATTTCTTCAATATCGTTCGGATTAATTTGTATGGCATCTGTTAGTTCTACTGCACAACCGGCCATTTCACTTAGTATCAGTACTCCGGGATTGTTTTGTTTTGTTGCGACATATTCCTTAGCTACTAAGTTCATCCCATCACGCAGTGGAGTAACTAATGCTATATCTGCAACAAAGTACATAGCGGCTAATTCTTCAAAAGAAAATCCATGATAGAAATAGCATACGGGTGTCCAGTCTATTGTTGAATATTTTCCATTGATTGCTCCTATTTCTTCGTCTATTTTAGTTTTTAATTCTGCATATTGATTTACTTGATCTCTCGATGGTACGATTACCATCGCTAATGTCACTTTACCGAGGTATTCGGGATGGTGTTCTAAGAATAGAGAAAAGCCCCATAAACGATGTAAAATTCCTTTGCTGTAATCTAATCGATCGACGGATAATATCATTTTATGGTTGCCGAACAAATTTTGAAAGCGATTGATGGCCTTTTGTACTTCAGGATTTTCCGATACACTATGATAAAGATCATAATTGATACCCATAGGTAATGCTTCGACACGTATAACCCGATTTCCTATTTGAATTTCGTCCAATTGGAAGTCTATGTTAAGTACCCGTTCTGCTGCACTGATGAAATGACGCATATAATCGTGTGTATGGAATGCGATGAAATCAGCACCCAATAATCCTTGTAGAATTTCTCCTCGCTCAGGCAAAATTCTGAATAATTCGTATGAGGGAAAAGGTATATGGTGGAAATAACCGATACGCAGATGGGGCATGCGTTTTCGCAGCATGCCCGGTAGCAGCATTAACTGATAATCTTGTATCCAAACATAATCATCTGCGGATACGATACTGCAAATTTTTTCACAGAAAAGAGCATTTACTTCTTGATAAGCTTTCCAAAAACAGTTTTTATATTCTGTATATGCGAAAAAATAGTGGCATAAGGGCCAAATTGTACTATTACTATATCCTTCATAGTAATTTTTATATTGATCGCATGATAAAAAGACGGGGTGGAAATTTAATTTTTCTAATTGTTCTGAAATGATCTGTTCGTCCTCTTTTTTATCTACACAAATACCCGGCCATCCGATCCAATGTTTTTCGTCGGTGGTTTTTAGAGAATTTAACCCTGTCGCTAATCCTCCTTCACTTCGAGAAAAAATGAATGTGCCGTTTTTCTCTTTACAGGCTTTGGCCGGTAATCTATTTGATATAATATATAGTTTCATATTATAACTTGAGCAAAGGGCATGCCATATATAAATTTGTTTTATGTAAATATTTGATATTTAGTATAATATGGTTATTTATTCTATAAAAATACCTTTTCAAAATGAAAAAGTGCTTTTCTTTTTGAAAAGGTTGTAGATAGGGGAAGTAGTTGGTTTTGCCGAATTGCGACAGGATTAAATCAAATATAAAAATAGCTCTTAGGCTGTAAACGGGTGAAAGCGATTATTGATAAATGCTGTTTTTGTGTTTTATAGAATTATATTTTAAATATAATTTTTGTGTACTAAAAATCGCTTTTAGATTGTTAATCAATTTTATTTATGTATTTTTGCCATGATTTTTTGACAATAAGTTACTAAAATAAAAAGATAATTTATTGTCGTGTGTATAGTTTTAGGTGTGAAATTCTTTATTTAAATTTATTTCTTTGAAAGCGAAAATTGTACATTGCCGTAAAATTTGTTTTATTTTACTTTGTTTGTTTTCAATCAATGGATATGCACAAAAATTGGCGTTGAAGACCAATTTAGTACAATGGGCGACTGTTTCTCCGAATTTAGGTGCTGAATTTGTATTAAGTAATCATTTATCGTTAGATCTTTCAGCTTCATTTAACGTTTGGTTTCCCGGTTCATCTTTAGATTTGAAGCATGTTTTAGTACAACCTGAATTAAGGTATTGGTTCGGTAGACCTATGTCCCGGCACTATTTAGGAGCTACAGCTTTTTATACCAGCTACGATGCATTGCTGAAACGTAAATACTATTACGGAGACGCTGTCGCTGCAGGTGTGACATACGGTTATGCAGTAGTGATCAATAAACATTGGAATTTTGAAGCATCGGTAGGGATAGGAGCTCTTCGTTACCGTCAATATAAATATCCTAATACAGAACCTCGACCTTTATCTGTCAATGATAGGGGATGGGCGCTTGTCCCTGTGAAGTTAGCTCTCTCTTTTGTTTATATACTGCGCTGATTTTATATATTTTGTGTTGATAATACAGTGTATTTGTGGTAAAATATAATTAAGTGTACACGATGAAAAGTTTTATACAGATATGTTTTTTATCTGCTTTGATCTTCCTACTTTCGGGAGTTGATATTATTGCTCAAAATTTACGTGTGGCAGGAGTTGTCAGGGGCAATAATGAAGAGCGTTTGGCGGGGGTTACTATTATAAATAAAGAAACGAAAAAGGTGGTCGGTTTGACGGATGAAGATGGTAAGTATTCTGTTATTGTACCGGTAAACGGCATTTTGAATTTTACATGCCTTGGATATGACGGGCAAGATATAAAGGTAAAAGGACGCCAGATAATTGATGTTGTTTTGGTTTCTACTGCGGTAAAAATACAAGAAGTTTCGGTCGTTGCAAAAATTAAGAATAAGGTTATTTTCGAGCCTTCCGAGATCGAGGTTGTCGGAAATTATTTTCATTTAAGAACTCGTTTTAAAGTACCTGCGGAGATGTTCTCCAGCAATACCCGACTTATCGTTCAACCGACATTATATAATATTACTCGTAAAAAGGGTGTTTTGTTAAAACCTGTGGTGACAGATGGGCGAGAATATACGCTTACGCAGGAACGTATGTATGAGTTTGATCTGAAAAACGATCCTTTAGAGCCTTATATACGTAAGAGTGAAATGACTAAGAACGGAGAATTGGTTGCATACCATGATTCTGCCTATATCGAAAATCTTAAAGAAGATTTTCGTGCCGATATTCGATTGTCTCTTGAAAATTATAACCGGATTTTATTTACGGATAGTTTTCAGATAGCTCGGGGACTTGTTAATCCTTTACGTTTTTTTGAATATAAATTGAAAGCGAAGGACATTACGGATGAACGCTATTTCCCGAAACCCGAATTACAGTTGCGTAATGACAGAGGGGAAGTAGAACTTTCCTTTTTACCCGGTAAGGCGGATATCAATGATAGAGATCCGAAAAATGCATCGGAATTGGCAAAATTGAGGGAACGGTTGTCTTCTATAGAAACTAATCCGGATGCAAAATTGCAGACTTTTTCTATCTTGGGTGTTTCTTCTCCGGAAGGGCCTCATGATAAAAACCTTGTTTTGGCTAAAAAACGTATGGATTTGGCAGTAAATCGTATTTTATCGCATTTGAATAAAGAGACTCTGGATTTTTTGAAAATTCAGACAGGTTCGAAGGTTGAAACTTGGCAGACTGCAATCGAAATGATGAGACGAGATTCTCTTTTCGGGCAGGCTCAAGATTTACAAAATATCGTAAATAAATATCCCGATAGTCCGGATAAACAATGGCGGGCAATAATCAGACTCCCTTATTATAGAAGTGTAATCGTACCGCACTATTTGCCTTTAATGAGACGGGTAGAGTATAATTTTGATTATTCGATATATCGTTTTCTCACAGATGCAGAGATCAAAGAACTTTATCTTAAAGATTATAAGCAGTTGTCACGTCATGAATTTTGGCGGATGTTTGAAATCGCTGAGTCGGATGAAGAGAAAGAAACGATTTATAAACAAGCTCTTGAAGTTTATCCTAAATTTATGTTAGCGGCGAATAATCTTTCGGCTCTTTATATAAATCAAGGTAGACCCGATGATTCTATTTTAGAATCATTTATTAGTAAAGATGCTCCTGAAGAGGTCTTAACCAATCAGGCTGTAGCATTGTTGAGCAATTGGAAATATGAAAAAGCTGATTCTGTCGTTTCTTTGATTCCAGACGGAGTTTCTTCGGAATATTTAAAGTCTGTAACTCGTGCGTTAAACGGCAATTATGAAGAAGCACTGGCAACTTTCGGACAAGAAGGTGGCATTAACGAGGTGGTGTTGTTATTAGCATTGAAACGTAATGACGAGGCTTGGGAAAAGGCTCAGAATTTACCTGAAACAGCCCGATCAGAGTATGTTAAGGCAATAGCGGCCAATCGGTTAGATAAAGTAATGGATGCGATCAATCACATAGAAAAGGCTTTTGAATTAGATCCGTCCTTAAGAGATGTGGCCAAAGTGGATGCGGATGTGATGGATTTATTGTGATAAAGAACGTAAATAAAAGATTGAAAGTAATATTGCTATGTCATCATCGAGATATTTCTGGTTGTTTGTTCTGAGTCTGTTTTTTGTATCAGGATTTACTCAAGCTCAGATTAATGGATTGGATTATACTTTGCAGAAGCGACGTAAAGCCGAGAAGTTCGAGTCCGGACGTTTTTCTGACCATATGTTCATATCAGGAGGTTTAGGGGCTAATATGAAGCTGAGTCGTGAAGCTTCCGGTATATATGTCGGTCCTTTGGCTTCTTTTTATGTTGGCAAATGGTTTACTCCGGTTATAGGTTCTCGTGTAGGATTAGATGCCAGTTATATGTCTGTTAATAATGGATTTACTGGGAATAAAGCTGGAATTATCGGCGTTAATTGGGATTATCTTATGAATTTGAGCGCATTTGCCAATCGATATAATCCGGATCGATTATTTGAACTGGTCGGTATTTTGGGTATTAGTTACCATAATGCGTTTCGTCATGCAAGTTATCGCCATGTGTGGGGACTAAGTGGCGGGTTTCAAGGTAAGTTCAATTTATCACCTTTGGTAGATTTGTTTATCGAGCCGGAGTTGTCAATCTATCGAGATAATATTGATGATAGGTCTTCATGGCGTAAATATGATCTTTTCGGATCTGTAATGCTTGGGGTTTCATATAAGATGATCCCTGTCGAGAAACGTGTTACGACAGCATTTTTTCGTCCTTTCCGAAATAATATGTTTATATCCGGAGGGGTAGGTACTCGTGCATTGATTTCGAGACAAATGTTTTCTAATGGTATTTTCGACTTTTTTGGCCCATCTGCGCAAGTTGCAATAGGAGGATGGATAACTCCGGTTTCCGGAATTCGTTTTTCAGCAGATGGAGGTTTCTCAGATTGGAAAGCTCCTGTGAACGGAGTGCATTATCGATTAAAGACTGTTGGACTGAGAGCTGATTATTTGTTGAATTTCAATACGGCTTTCGGGGGATACAACCGGAATCGTTTATTTGAAGTTGTCGGGGTTGCAGGAATAGAAGGGATTTATGCAAAGAAAAGCATGGATAAGACGGCGATTGTTCCGGGTGCAGGAATTGGTTTACAAGGAAATCTTCGCCTGACAAAAGATATAGACTTTTACGTTGAGCCTCGTATGTCATTTTATACGAATCGCTTAGCCGGAGGGAAGACTGTGTCGAAATTGGATGCTTTAGGTTCTTTGAGTGTCGGTATAATATATAATACGGTTGAACGGGAAATCCGTAAAAACCAAGATAAATTTGCTGATAGAGTGTTTTCTGATAATATGTTTATTGCTCTTAGCGGAGGTTTAGGGAGAATAGTCTCCAGACCCAAGTTGGGACTTTCTGCTCGGCAAGCTTTAAGTGCCAGAGCGACAATATCTTTAGGAAAATGGTTTACTGCTATTTCCGGTTTGAGAGTTAATGGTACGGGGATGATAATCGGTTCGGCTTTTCCTGCAGGAAAGGCTACCCGTTACAATGCAATTATAGCAGGAGCTGATTATATGTTTAATATAACATCGGTTTTTGCCGGATATAAAGAAGATCGATTATTTAATTTGATCGCAGCTGTCGGTCCATCGGCTTTTTACCGGAATCAAAAAGTCTATCCGGCATTAGAAGCTGGTTTGCAGGCGCAATTTAATGTTACTTCTCATTGGAATCTTTTTCTCGAGCCTCATCTTCTTTGGGTTGCCGATCGGAATGCTCTTTCGGGATTATCGACATATAAAACGGTCCTTCCAACTGTGAATATCGGTGTCGGTTATACATTCCGTGGATATGACCGGGAGACCAGTTGTTCTCTGTTTGAGGGTGAAAAAGGCTTTTCTTATTTTGCTTCTGTTTCGGGCGGAATATCTACTTATGTTAATAATGAAATGTTTCGGAATATGAATGTCGGACCTATCGGCAGGATTTCTTTAGGACGTTGGTTTTCTCCTTTATCGGCATGGCGTTTGTCTTTATCGGGAGAACAAGTTGAAGATCAAAGCGGAGAGTTTACTGTACATGGAGGTTTGGATGCAGATTATATGCTGAATTTGAGTACTCTTGCTGCAGGATATAATCCGGATAGATTGTTTTCGTTAAGCGGTATTTTAGGTGCTAAGTTAGGATTGGGAGTAGCTTCCTCTTATAAAAAGATCCGTTTTATTCCGGGAATTTCTGCCGGATTGCAGGGTGCATTTCGTGTAACTCCAGCTTTAGATATATTTTTAGAGCCTCAAATTTCGACATATTTCAATCGATTTGATGGAATCAGGAATCAGGTGGTTGCCGGAGATTTGCTTTTGGGATTGACCTACAAGTTTAAAAATAGGTCGGAGCGATACTTAAATACGGAAAAGGTTGATAATTCAACGTTCGTTTCGGCTGGCGTTGGTACAGGTGTTTGGGGAAATACCGTTGTTTCCCGTACAGGAAAAGTAAAAGATAAGCTTTCTTTTAATGCAGATGTGTCGTTGGGTTATTGGTTTAATTCTATTTCCGGAGTTCGTTTGTCTTTCGGAACAAATACTTTCCGTCCTGCGGTATGGTATGATGCAGATAAGATGACAATTTTATCTTTACGTAGTGATTATTTAGTAAATCTGACTTCTTGTTTTTCGGGATATGATCCGGATCGATTATTTGATATGATAGGAATTGTGGGAGTCGGAGCTGCTTTCCCGACTAACGTTACAGATGCAAAAACGACATATACGGCGATCGTCGGTATGCAAGCTAAATTCAATATAAATCGTAGATTGAGTATATTTGTTGAACCGAGAGGTTCGTTTTTCGGAGATAAAGTCGATGGAAAAAAATGTTCTGCAAAGTTTGATGCGGCAGCTAATCTCTTGGTCGGTACGACATATTCTTTTTAGAACCGATTAGTAACCAGTCTAAATTTTCCAATAAGAAAATTTAGGCTGGCTAAAAACTCAGTATTTTATTTACTTTTCAAATGCTTTAAATATTCTGATGGGGATATTCCGAATTCTTCTTTGAAACATTGTCTGAAATAGACGGGACTATTCATTCCTACTCTAAAAGCTATTTCAGAAATCGTGTATCTGCCTTCCAACATTAGTTTTTCTGCATTTTGCATTTTTATCTTTCGTACATACTCATTTGTCGAGATTCCGGTTAAGGCTTTTATTTTCCGGTAAAGAGTAGATTTGCTCATGCATAGTTTATCTGCAAGGTAGGTAACATCTATTTTTTCTGATTTAAGATTGTCTTCGATGATTTGTGTGATCTTTTGTATAAATTCATTATCAAGTTGGTTTAGAGATTCGTGAAGTATTATACTTTTATCGGAATTGATGTTTAGGTTGTTACTGAACTGATTAGCCAGTTTTTTACGGGATTCTAATAAATTATGAATACGGCTTCTCAATAAACTCGCACTGAAAGGTTTTGTCAAATACGAGTCTGCACCGGCCAGATAACCTTCTTCTTTATTCTGTAAAGAGTCCTTTGCTGTGAGCATTATAACCGGAATATGGCTTGTGCGTACATCCCCTTTTATGATTTTACAAAAAGTGATTCCATCCATACCGGCCATCATAATATCTGTTACTATAATGTCGGGAATTTGAGAGATTGCCATACGATAACCAGCCTCACCTTCTTCTGCAGTTATGACTTCGAATGAATCGGAGAATGATTCAGATATATATTCGCATATATCGGGATTGTCTTCTACTACTAATAAAATGGGTTTTTCTCCGGAAATATTATTGTTAAGCATACTATCTTCGGCAGATTCTGTATCGTGGTTACTGTTTTGTTCTTTTTCTTCAGAGTCTGTATGAAGGGCATTCGGATATATATTGTTTATGATAAGAGAAAATCTGAAACTACTACCTTTCCCGAGAATACTTTCTGCATGTATTTCTCCTTGATGTAACTTAACAAGATTTTTTACTAAAGCCAACCCTATACCGGTACCCGATACTTGACGGTCATTCTTGGCTTGATAATATCTTTCAAAGATATGAGGTAACTCTTCGGAAGGAATGCCTTGTCCTGTATCGGAAACTCTGATTTCTGCATAATCTGTATTATTTTTTCGGATAGTATAAAGAGATATGTTGATATAACCTTTCTCCGTATATTTTATGGCATTTGAAATTAAATTGTCGAGTATTATCGTTATGATCTCTTTATCGAAATATAAGGGGAGAGGATCACTTTCGATCGCAATGTTGAATTCAATATTTTTCTTAGGATTCAGTTCTTTGTATTTGAGACCGACTTCTGTAACTAATGCAGCAAGGTTATCTTTACTTACACAAAGTTTTTTGTTTTGTGTCTCTGTTTTGCGAAATTCGAGTATTTGGTTGATTAAATTTAAAAGTCGAATGGCACTATTATGAATGATTGATATCTTTTTTTGTTGATACGGGAGCAGATCTTTATCTTCTTGCAAATCTTCCAAAGGGCCTAAAATTAAAGTTAACGGTGTGCGCAATTCGTGTGTGATGTTAGTAAAGAAACGTAACCGTTCGTTATTCAGTTCTTCTTCTTGTTCGTGATTTTTCTTTTCCAACTCATACAAAAGTTGCATATCCATTTTTTTCTTATAAAGTCTGAAAAGACAGAAAAAGATGCATCCTGCAAAAATAAGATAAAGTGTTTTTGCCCACCAAGATAACCAAATCGGTGGTGTAATATGTATCGGGAGAGTATTGATTTCCTCAGTCCATTCTTGGTTACGAATCCTGGCTTTTATTTGGAATTCATATTCTCCCGGAGGAATATTACGGAATAATACTGTATTTTCATCAACAGTGTACCATGAGTCATCAAACCCTTTTAAGCGATATGCATAGTCAACTAAATTAGCTTGGGAATGATCTTGTACACTGTATGTTAGATTAAAAGTATTTTGTTTATAAGTCAATTTTATACCTTTATTATCTTGTCCATAAAAATTTATAGTATTATTATCTTTATATGTAGATTGTCCGTCAAATACTTTTATTTCGGTAATGATAATAGGTGATACTTTACGTTTGCTTAGAACTGCGCTCGGATCAAAATAACGAGCTCCATTTATAGATCCGAAATAAATAATTCCGTTTTCGTCTTTGGCTACGGCTGCACTGGCAAAATTACCCATCGGGACTTTTTCGAAATAATTGTAATTTATAAATTGTTCGGTGTCTGCCGTGTAACAGCTTATGCCGGCATTGGTGCTAAACCAGATATTTCCTTCATTGTCTTCGGTAATTGCCCGGATGTGAGCATTATGAATGCCGTCTTGCCGGTTATAAACTTTATATTTTCGGTTTTCGTTAGCAGCAAAACAAGCTAATCCGTCTCCGGTTGCTATCCAAATTCTGTTTTTTGAATCTTTGAAAATATGATTTATACAATTGGAACAAAATCCGTTATTTTCATTGAAGTGACCGATAAGATGCATATTTTTTGTGAAAATAGACAATCCTTGTCCGAAAGTGCCGACCCATATTTGACCTTTATTATCCTGAACAATACTACGTATCATATTTTCAGGAAGAGGAGAATTTATTGTAGTATAATGATGTGTATTTTCTTGAGTTTGAGTATTGACGATGAATATTCCGGAACTAGTCCCTATCCACATGTTGTGTTCCTGGTCTTCATAAAAACAACGGGCGTCATGAGTCGTAGCTTCTTTTAAGTTGATATGGGAAAAAGTATTTTTCTCGTTGTTATAGACATCTACACCTCCCATGAATGTACCTATCCATATATTATTTTGTGAATCGCAATATTCACTTGTAACAGAATTATGGCTTAAATTTTTGTTTTCTTCGGTGTAAATGGCTGTACGATTGCCTTTTTCAAAAACATTAATTCCTCCGCCGTCAGTGCCGATCCATAATTTATTATTTTTATCAATACATAGGCTCAGTACGATTCTGTTGTTGAGGTTGTTTTTATACTCTTCGATCGGAGAATAACTATAAGTTCTAAAAAATGGAGGAATATGACCGATAAAATCAACACCTCCTCCGTAAGTCCCGATCCATACATTTTTAAAAGAGTCTTGAAATAAACATCTTACTGTCGGATTGGATAAACTGTAATTATCGCTTCCTACTGTGATATGTTCGGGGTTGATCTGGTTTTGTGATAGATAATATTGGTGTTTGATATCTATGATAAAAATTCCATTTAGCTCTGTAGCTATCCAGATTTTGTCATTATCCATTTGACGAATATCAAAAACAGCAGATATTGAAGGTATATTTGTAAATTGATTTATAGGGAAAAATTGCTCTGTTTTCGGGTCGAATAAGGCTGCACCTTTTTCAGTTCCTACCCAAATGTTATTCGAATTATCTTTGTATATGCAATTAACTCGGTTACCGGGTATGCTGTTCCTATTTTGGGGATTATGTCTGAAATTCTTTATGCTTTTGGATTTCAAAGAAATAATACTCATTCCGTGTTTTACATGCCCGATATATATATTCCCGTTTTCATCTTCTAATACAGTCCAAGTATTATTGGAGGGTAAATCGGGGAATGTGTTGGTATTGAAATGAACAAACTCTCCGGTATTTTTATTGAAATACTCTATTCCCCGATAGTAAGTACTGAGCCATAGATTCCCGTCTTTTGCAGGGGAGATGTGTGTGACATCGTTTGTAATGAGGCTGCTGGGTATCGAATCGTTATGTGAGAATACGGTTAATTCGTTTTTTTCATAATTATAAGCGTTCATTCCCGCTCGTTGAGTAGCTATCCATATAATAGGCTCTGAGGGGTCGGCATAAATACAGTTCAATTCGTTCCCACTGAGATGATTGGTATGTTTATAATAATTAATAAAACGACTGCCGTCAAATTTATTTAGACCTTCTTCGGTAGCAAACCATAAAAATCCGTCTTTATCTTGAGTAATATTTACGACATAGTTGTTTGATAGACCTTGTTCTATTCCCAATTGTTTGACATAATGGTTTTGGGAATATAAGAAAGTGGAAATAATAATACCGAGACTTATTAATAAAATTTTCATGATTGGTATGTATGTTAGAAATAGGTAATTAAGGCTGTATAAGCCGTTTGTGATGTTTCTATGTAGTTTAAAAATAAATTCGAATAGTTATAAAGCAATCATTTTCAGAATAACCGAAAAAGTTCTATGCGTTATAAAATTCCTTTTGTCTATGCTAATTTACGAATATATCATTTAATCCGTTCTATTTTTTGATGAAATAAGAATATTTTGCATGATTTACTATCTGTATTTGAATGATTTGATATATTCTGTCTTTAAAAAAGAATTCGCTGTTGGTCGTTTTTTTAAGTCAGAAAAACACATTATGCATGAATTGCTATCTGTCAATGCTTAATTTTTGTCTTGTTACTTTGTCGTTGAATCGATAAATTTGTCATAATTAAATTTTTAATAGAGATTGCAGTAATTCTCTATAAAATTGTTTTCTGCTATTATAGTGATTGCTGTCCGATTAAGTTGTTTTACTATAATTTTTGTATCATGAAAAAAATGTGTGTTTGTTATGTGGAACGTATCTTCTCTGTATAATCGGTCTTGATTTTTAACTTGGTTAGATGGTGATCGATTGTCTTTGTATCGATTGATTGCATTATTAAGTATTTGGGTCTCCGCTAATGGCGATTATTTGGTAAATGAGAGTTTTTATAGAAATAGTAATTAAAAATAAAAAATATGGATGTAAAGAAACTGTTGATACTTATTGCTTTGACTTTGCCGGGTTGGCTATTGGCTCAAAATTATGCGGATTATAAATTGTATGCATCCTATAATTTTGAACAAGGTACGGCTGAGGACAACCAGTCCAATACGAGTATGGAGCTAAAAGGGGCGAGAATAGTCGATGATCCTGTTCGAGGAAAAGTGCTTTCATTCGACAGGGTTAAGTCCCAGTATGCAGTGATAACGCCTGCACCTGTCATAGGAGATACGTTGTCACTTTCTTTCTGGTATAAACGCAGCTCTTTCGATGGAGATGAGCTATGGAAACAGATTTTTGAATTTTATAGTTCCACTAATGGCAGCAATATTTATTTGATGCCGATATACGGGTATGATGATAATTCAAGTGGTATTGTTTCCTGTGCCAATAAGATTAATAATGGTATTTGGGAGCCGTTATATGGTCCTCGAATAGAAAAGGATAATACATGGCATCATATTGCGTTGGTAGTTGCCGGAGTTTCTTGGAATTATTATCTGGACGGTAAGAAAGTTGGTTCGAAAAAGATCTTGTCTCCTATATCTTTGTTGGATCTGACACATCTTTATTTCGGTGTTAATCCCGATCGTTCACCGCATCCAAGCACCGGATCGATAGATGATGTTAACATCTATCATTATCCGTTGAGTGCGAGTCAGGTAGCTCAAATATATGCGGGCGAAGCCATAACGGAGCCTCTTCCGGAAGGCCCTATAACTTTCCTTTTCGATAATGATTTGAAAGAGGAAGGCGGACGCATCACTATCGAGGGGTCAGGATATTCATTTGAAGAGGATTCACAGAGGGGTCAGGTGGTAAAGTTGGAAGCAGGCGGACAGTTGCAGTTTTCCGATAATATCATTCCCGATGAAGCTTCGACGTTGAATTTTCTGTATAAGAAAGAGTCTATTGACGATGCAGATCATGGCAAATATATTTATCGGGCTTTTAAGGATGAAAACAACGGTTATGGCCTTAAGATAAAGGTTGACGGGGATGCAGCCTATGTGGTTTTGGAGACCATCGTAGAAGGGGAGAAGATCGAGACGGTGGGCAGTGAGCTTTTAGAGTCCGGGAAATGGAATGCGATAAGTGTAGTGCATGCGGTAACCCCCAGAATCATTATACGCGTTTATCAGAACGGTAAGCAGACGGCAGCGAAAGTAGCGGTAAATCCTTATAATTTAGGTTTTGATAAATGGTCTTTAGGTAGTACTGTTGCATCAGAGAGTGCCGGAGGGTTTTATGATGAGTTAATGGTCGATGATTATGCGATGGATGTCGAAGATGTTGCCTATTACTATTCATCAACGCTTATGTCTCCGGTCGAAGTAACCGTCGACTGTTCAAATAAATATCAAACAATACGGAATTTCGGATCGTCTGATGCCTGGAATGCCGATTGGTTGGGGCGGCTTTGGCCTGAAGCGAAGAAGAATCGTTTAGCTGAACTGCTGTTCAGTAAAGAGCTGGATGAAAACGGAAATCCGAAAGGGATGGGCCTCTCTTGCTGGCGGTTCAATATCGGTTCGGGTTCGGCAACGCAAGGCGATGATGCAGGAATGGGCGATTCGAAACGTACCGAATGTTTTTTGAATCCCGATGGAACTTATACATGGGAGAGACAGACCGGGCAGCTCTGGTTTCTTAGAAAGGCGGCATTGGAATATGGCGTAGAAGACCTTTTAGGATTTATGAATTCTCCTCCTATATATATGACGAAACACGGTTATGCTTATAATAAAGATAATGGATCAAACTATATTCTTGCGGAAGATAAATACGACGATTATGCGTTATTTGCAGCAGAGGTTGTCGATCATTTTGACAAGGAGGGTATTCATTTCGATTATATCAGCCCGATGAATGAGCCACAGTATGCTTGGGCAGGAGGGCAAGAAGGATCACCGGCTACCGATCAGGAGATTGCAGATGTGATAAAGGCTATGAGCAGTGCGTTTGCGGCAAAACAGTTGACGACACAGTTGACTTTCGCAGAAGCCGGTTTTCTTGGTAGTGCAGAGTCTCAGATTCCGAAATTTTGGGGGAATGAACAGCCGACGATGAAAGTAGCGGGATTGCCGAATGTTTCTAATATCGTATCTGCACATAGTTATTGGGCAGATCAGGATGCTCAGGGCATGTATGATACCCGCGTTAATTTTAGGAAAGCTATGGATGCCGTGAATCCTCCACTCGAATATTTTCAGTCGGAGTACAGTCTTTTGGACGGCGGATACAGTTGGGGGCATCCAGGTTCAGAAGGGGGATTCAGTGAAATAGAATGTGCCATCTCCCTGGCCCGTATGCTGCATGTCGATCTGGTGGTAGCTAATGCTACCGGGTGGCATTGGTGGACAACTTTTGAATCGGGTAGTCATTACGGAGAAAGCCGCTTTGCTTTAATTGAAGCTCCGACGGTAGAAGGTCTTAATGATGGCTTTATTCACGGAACAAAGCTTCTTTACACATTAGGACAATATTCCCGATTCGTACGTCCTGGAATGAAGCGGGTGGAAGCGAAACGATCAGATAATTTAAGTGTTGTCGATGCGTTGAAGAACGATATGTATTCTTCGTACATTAATGAAGCAACGCAGCAAGTCGTAATTATTGCGACAAATTCGAGAACTGTGAAAAGACCGTTTACGTTTAAGGTAGAGAATATATCCGGTAATACAGACTTGGAGTTTACTCCTTATGTGACTTCAGAGGGTGACAATATGAAAGCTTATCCTAAGATTAAAGAAGGCGATGTGTTTACGATACCCCCTCTTTCAGTGGTGACATTTGTGTCGGGTTCAGGAGATATTTCTTCTGTTACAACGGTAAAGGAGGAAGATAAGAATAGGGATATTCATATTCAGCCGAATCCTGTTAGGGATGAAGCTACGGTTAGTAGTGGAAGTCCTATGAAAAATGTCACTTTATATGATGTTTACGGAAAACTTGTTTACCGGCAATCGGATATAAATGAAAAAATCTGTAAATTATTTTTGTCTGGCTTATTACCGGGAATGTATGTTGTAAAAGTGGAGACAGATAACGGTTGTAAAACACAAAAGATGATAAAAAAATGATTTATAGGGGGGCGACCCAAAAGATTTTTTTAGAGTTCGGTCTCTTTTTCTTTTATAGAAAC
>ERZ837910.743-NODE-743-length-49757-cov-8.339463_pt1 | contig 49757 bp, 42 predicted proteins | sample MGYA00519940_ERZ837910 | MGnify/ENA primary metagenome ERZ837910 (study PRJEB31850, sample SAMEA3708825) | human gut metagenome | biome: human gut; feature: human-associated habitat; material: faeces | place: China | collected 2014 ... | reverse complement strand
TTGCTTATAGGACAGTTTATGCGCCGCCTGTCAGGAAGTGCATAAATTGGAAGCATCGGGGAGGGGGCAAGTAATTTAGGGGCAGACGATTTATTCAGAGTTTCCTTAGCTATCCCAGGAGAAGCGGTATACCGTCTCGCTGCGGTAGGTCTCACCGGCACGGGTGATGGGCTGCGGCCAGCCGGGATGGTGGGGACTGTCGGGGTAGAACTGGGTCTCCAGCGCCACGCCGGAGCGCTTGCCGTAGTGTACGCCGCCCTTGCCGGTCTCGTCTAAGAAGTTGCCCGCGTACAGCTGAATGCCCGGGCAGTCGGTGCAGACGCTCATGCTCCTGCCGGAGACCGGGTCGGACAGGGTGGCGCAGGGATTGCAGAAGACCTCCCAGTTGTGGTCATAGCCGCCCTGAAGCTTCAGCGGCTCGTAGTCCGCGCCGATGTCCTGCCCGATGGGCTTGGGCGCGCGGAAATCCATGGGGGTTCCGGCCACCGGCCGCAGCTCGCCGGTGGGGATGTTTTCGGCGTCGTCGGGGTTGAAGAAGCGCCCGGGAATGGTGAGCAGCTGCTCCATGGCTCTGCCGGTCTGGTCGTGTCCCGCCAGATTAAAATAGCTGTGGTTGGTGAAATTGAATACGGTGTCCTGATCGCAGGCGGCCTTATAGAGAATGTGCAGCGCTCCATCCGCTTTCAGGGCGTAGGTGACCTGAATGACGGCGTTCCCGGGGAAACCCTGATCGCCGTTGGGGCTGGTAAGCTCCAGCGTGACGGCGCTTTCCGTGTGGGAAACCAGCTTCCACAGCCGATGGAAGAAAAAGTCCGGGCCGGAGTGGAGGTTGTTGCTGCCCTCATTGGCGGGCATATGGTAGGTTTTGCCGTTCAGATCGAAGGACGCGCCCTTGAGCCGGTTGGCGTTCCGACCCACGGTTGCGCCGAGACAGGCGCCGTTTCCTGTGCGGTAGCCCTCACAGTTGTCGTAGCCCAGCACCACGTCGGCAAGAGCGCCGTCCCGGTCGGGGACCAGCAGCGAAACCAGCGTCGCACCGTAGTCTGTGACGGCGGCGGACAGCTTACCACAGGATATTGTGTAGAGAAAGGTCTCTTCGCCGGAGGGCAAAGTGCCGAAAGATTTTTTCATGAAAAAGTCTCCTTTCATTTTTGGTCGGGGAAAAAGGGGAATTATGTAAAGACCGCTTCTCTGGATTATACTATATTCCGCGGCATATTTCAAACCCTTCTTTTACGGTTTGCCGGAAAAACGGAACTTTCCCTCTGACCCAGACCGGAAACGGCAGAAAGAAGAATGGAGAACTTTTTGACGTACAAAACAGCAATACTATATTTTGTGATTTGCTATTGACAAAACCACAATATATTGTATAATAGGCCATGCACGAATTGATTGAGAAACGGGAACCCAAGGAGGAAAAGCCTATGAAGATTATTAAACGTAACGGTGCGGAAGTCGTTTTCGACATTGATAAGATCATCATGGCCGTGACCAAGGCCAATGATGCGGTGGACGAGAAGGTACGTATGACCCCGCTGCAGATCGAGAGAATTTCCCAGAGCGTCCAGATCGCCTGCGAGGAAATGGGCCGCAGCCCGTCCGTAGAGGAAATTCAGGATCTGGTGGAAAAGGCCATCATGGCCCACGGCGCTTTCGAGGTGGCCAAGGAATATATTACCTACCGCTATACCCGCAGCCTTCTGCGTCAGTCCAACACCACGGACGACCGCATCCTCAGCCTGATCGAGTGCAATAACGAGGAAGTCAAGCAGGAGAACGCCAACAAGAACCCCACCATCAACGCCGTCCAGCGGGACTACATGGCGGGCGAGGTCAGCAAGGACATCACCAGTCGTATCCTGCTTCCCAAGGAAGTGGTGGACGCCCACGAGGCCGGCATCATCCATTTCCATGACGCGGACTATTATGCCCAGCATATGCACAACTGCGATCTGGTGAATCTGGAGGACATGCTGCAAAACGGCACCGTCATCTCCGGCACCCTGATCGAGAAGCCCCATTCCTTCTCCACCGCCTGCAACATCGCCACCCAGATCATCGCGCAGGTGGCATCCAACCAGTATGGCGGACAGTCCATTTCCCTGACGCATCTTGCCCCCTTCGTTCAGGTCAGCCGGGAGAAGATCCGCAAGACCGTGGAGCGGGAAATGGCCGCTTTCGGCGTTGCGCCCGCGGAGGAGACCATCTCCAAGGTGGTGGAAGACCGCCTGCGGGAGGAAGTGCGCCGGGGCGTTCAGACCATCCAGTATCAGGTCGTCACCCTGATGACCACCAACGGACAGGCTCCCTTCATCACCGTGTTCATGTACCTCAACGAAGCCAAGAGCGAGCAGGAGAAGAAGGATCTCGCCATGATCATCGAGGAGACCCTGCGCCAGCGCTACGAGGGCGTGAAGAACGAGAAGGGCGTGTGGATCACCCCCGCCTTCCCCAAGCTCATTTACGTTCTGGAGGAAGACAACGTCCGGGAGGGGACGCCTTACTGGTACCTGACCCGGCTTGCCGCCCAGTGTACTGCCAAGCGGATGGTTCCCGACTATATCAGCGAAAAGAAGATGCGGGAGTACAAGCTCTCCAAGGGGGAGACCCCGGGTCACGGAGACGTCTACACCTGCATGGGCTGCCGCAGCTTCCTGACCCCCGACCGTTCCGGCAATGGCTGGGACAATGTGGCCAGAGCCGGAAACTACGAGCCGGGCAAGCCCAAGTATTACGGCCGGTTCAATCAGGGCGTCGTCACCATCAATCTGGTGGACGTGGCGCTGTCCTCCGGCCGGGATATGACCAAATTCTGGGAGGTCTTTGAAGACCGTCTGGAGCTGTGCCACCGGGCACTGCGGTGCCGTCATGAGCGGCTCAAGGGGACGCTGTCCGACGCCGCGCCCATCCTGTGGCAGTACGGTGCGCTGGCGCGGCTGCCCAAGGGCGAACCCATCGACAAGCTGCTCTACGGCGGATATTCCACCATCTCTCTGGGCTACGCCGGCCTTTATGAGTGCGTCAAATACATGACCGGCAAGTCCCACACCGACGACGAGGCCAAGCCTTTCGCCCTGTCCGTGATGCAGAAGATGAACGACAAGTGCCTTCAGTGGAAGACGGCGGAGAATATCGACTATTCCCTGTACGGAACACCTCTGGAATCCACCACCTACAAGTTCGCCAAGTGCCTGCAAAAGCGCTTCGGCTTGGTTCCCGGTATTACGGACAAGAGCTACATCACCAACTCCTACCACGTCCATGTGACCGAGCCCATCGACGCGTTCACCAAGCTGCGCTTCGAGGCTGAGTTCCAGCAGCTGTCTCCCGGCGGCGCCATCAGCTATGTGGAAGTTCCCAACATGCAGAATAACATCGACGCGGTGCTGGAAGTGATGCAGTTCATCTACGACAACATCATGTACGCCGAGCTGAACACCAAGTCCGACTACTGTCAGGTCTGCGGCTATGACGGCGAGATCGAGATCAAGGAGGACGACGGCAAGCTGATATGGGTCTGCCCCCAGTGCGGCAACACCGACCAGAACAAGATGAACGTGGCCAGACGAACCTGCGGCTACATCGGCACCCAGTTCTGGAACCAGGGACGCACCCAGGAGATCAAGGATCGGGTTCTGCACCTGTAGGAAAACCAAAACGAGACTGCTCAAAAGGGCAGTCTCGTTTTTTCATGGAGGGGGTTTGACGCGATGTAAAAAGCCACTTCCCATCACGGGGGAGATGTGCTATAATTTGCTTACATTTATGAAAGCAAAGGAGACATAATTATGACCGAATTTCGCTATGACACCCAGCTGCTCATTGAGGGGCATGATCTGGATGAAGACGCCATCAACGACTACTTTGTGGAGCATTTTAGGGGCGACTGTCTGCTGGCAGTGGGCGATGAGGATTTGATCAAAATCCATTTTCATACAAACGAGCCATGGAAGGTGCTGGAATACTGCGCGTCGCTGGGTGAGATCTACGACATCGTGGTAGAGGACATGGATAGACAGTCCAGAGGGTTGAAAGGCTGATTAACCGGCTTCCGGGCGGCCTTTGATCCTCTGCATCAGACCGATCAGCTGCCCCGACAGAATGACCGTCAGCAGGGAATAGCCGATGCGCCGCACGGGAATGTAGGTCAGGGAAAGCCCCAGCACGATCAGGTCGCTGGTCAGATAAATCCACTGAATGGGGATTTTTGTCAGATGGGAAAGGCTCATGGCAAGGGCGTCGTCACCGGTGGTGGCGCCGCCTGCCCGGACGCAAAGTCCAGCGCCGACGCCGATAAACAATGCGCCCACCACGGAGGCCAGAAGGGGAAGGCTCGCGATACCCGGCCACAAGGGCGGGAATACCTCGCAGATGGCATAGCTGGCGGAATAGCCGCAGGCGGCGATGGCGGAGTAGGCGATGAAGGACTTGCCCAGCGTTCTCCACCCCAGAACGTAGCAGGCGATGTTCAGAACGAAGCTGCTGACGGCAGGGGAAAGCCCAAACCAGTGGTCAAACAGCAGCGTAGCGCCAAGCACGCCGCCCTCGGTCACGCCGGACAGGGCGTGGATATTGTACATGCCAAAGGCTTGCAGCGCGGAGCTGAGGAAAGCGACGATACAGTTGGTTGTTTTCAGTTTTGGAAATTTTAACGACATTTTTGCGGATTTTTCTCCTTTTGGGTATTTTCCGGATACAATATCATGAAAAACGGGGAATGTCAACACGGATCGAGGCGTTAGTCCGACGCAAATACAATTCTCCGGCGCTGCTCTGCGCCGGGGGCTTCCGGCTGCCCCAGAGCGAACAGTCCGTACAGGTCGCCCCAGCGCTGTTCCAGCGACTGATAGGGGTGGGGGACGGTTTCTCCGGCGTTTCGGAAAAAACCACTTTTTTTGACCGCGCTTAAAATGGCGCGGCCTTTTTCGTTGAAGGCCAGCACCCGGATATAGGGGACGGGAGCGGAAAGCGTTTCCGCCGTAATGCCGAGGTATGCGCACATCATCATCCGGTCAAGGCGGGTGCGGGTGTAGCGCTTGGATTTGACACTGGTGAGGATGTCCTCCAATGTGGCTTCCCGGCGGCTGGCGTGCATGAATTTGCGCCACAGCCCCTCCCCGCCGAAGGGCAGGGCTTCAAATTCCTCGTCGGCCATGGTGCGCAGCCGGGCGAGTACCGCCCGTTCTCCGGCGGCAAGGCTATGCAGGGGCGCGTTTTCAAAAATCGCCTGGGCAGGTTCCGGGACGAAGGAACCCCACGCCCCGCCCTCCAGCATGAGACGTCGTACCGCCGTGGCGGAGGGATTTTCTTGGTCGGGCGTCCGGTCGTGATAGCACCCCTCCCGCCGGATGGGAAAGGGAACCATGGGGGAGCGCTGGGCGAGAATGGCCTTGCAGTATTCCACGGCCAGAATGTCGTTGGGGCGGCGCAGAATCTCCCCGGACAGCCCCATCTGCGCGAGAGCCCCGGCGCGGGCGGCGGGGAAGGATTTGCCGCCGTCCAGTTCCCGGCGGAGCAGGGGAGAAAAGTCCTCCGAAAGCAGCGCCCGGGCGGTCTCCATCAGAAGCTCTGCTTCGCCGGTTTCCGCGCCGAAGCAAAGGGTATCGCATAGCTTGGACAGAATGCCGACGCCTCCCGCGGCGAACCCCTCGGCGGAGGACAGGCTCACGGTGGTTGGCAGCTCCACCACAAGGTCGGCGCCGCAGGCGACGGCGGCCTTTGCCCGGAGGGTTTTATCCATGACGGCGGGCGCGCCCCGCTGGACGCAATTGCCGCTCATGGCGCACACAATGGCGGTTTCCCCGCCAAACTCCGCCTTGACCCGGTCGAACTGCTTGCGGTGGCCTGCATGAAAGGGGTTATATTCGGCAACGATACCAACGGTTTTCAAAATTCTCCCTCCTTTTTTTGAAAAAATTCCCTTGAGGGCTTGAGAATTCAGGATAAATGCACTATAATAGCAACGACTATGGCTATCATATCACAAACCGACCAAAAAGAAAATATTTATTTAGGAGGCTTTCCCCAATGAATGTACTGATTATCAATGCCGGCTCCTCCAGCCTGAAGTATCAGCTGATGGATCCCGAGACCGGCGCCGTGTCCGCCAAGGGCCTGTGTGAGCGTATCTACATCGACGGCCGTCTGACCCACAACGCCAACGGCAAGAAGATCGTGAAGGATATCCCCATGCCCACCCACTCCGAGGCCATTCAGGCGGTTCTGGCCATTCTGGTCGATCCCGTGGACGGCGTGATTAAGTCCACCGACGAGATCGATGCCGTCGGCCATCGCGTCCTGCACGGCGGCATGGAGTTCTTTGACTCCTGCATCATCAACGACGAGGTCATCGCCGCCATTGAAAAGTGCATTCCCCTCGGCCCCCTGCACAACCCTGCCAACCTGATGGGCATCCGCGCCTGTCAGGCGGTCATGCCCAACACCCCTCAGGTCGCCGTGTTCGATACCGCTTTCCACATGACCATGCCCCCCAAGGCTTACCGCTACGCCATTCCCACCGAGTATTACGAGAATGACTCCATCCGCCGCTACGGCTTCCACGGCACCTCCCACAAGTATGTCACCAAGCGCGCCATCGAGCTGATGGGCCGCAAGGACATCAAGCTGGTGAACTGCCATCTGGGCAACGGTTCCTCTCTGTCCGCGGTGAAGGACGGCAAGTGTCAGGATACCTCCATGGGTCTGACCCCATTGGCCGGTGTTCCCATGGGTACCCGTTCCGGCGACATCGACCCCGCCGTCGTGCAGTTCGTTATGAACAAGTACGGTATGAGCGCGGACGAGTGCCTGAACATGCTGAACAAGAAGTCCGGCGTGCTGGCGCTGTCCGGTGTGTCCTCCGACTTCCGCGACATTGAGAACGGCGCTGAGGAAGGCAATGAGAACTGCGCCCTGGCGCTGGACAAGTTCGCCTACGAAGTCCGCAAGTACATCGGCTCCTACGCCGCCGCTCTGGGCGGACTGGACTGCCTGGTGTTCACCGCCGGCGTGGGCGAGAACTCCGCTTCCATGCGTGCGCGCATCTGCGAGGGTCTGGAATTCCTGGGCGTCAAGATTGACCCCGAGAAGAACAACACCCGGGGCAAGGAAGCCATCATTTCCGCCGATGACTCCAAGGTCACCGTCTGGGTCATCCCCACCAACGAAGAGCTGATGATCGCGCAGGACACTGCCGCGCTGGTCAACGCCGCCAAGTAAGTTTTTTAGCAAGGAGCCGCCGCCACAGTAGGCGGCGGCTCTTTTCCTTTGGGCATACTATTTTTAACTTGATTGGAAGGAGAACCACATGGAATCTGTTGTAGAGCGCTTTTTGCGCTATGTGACCTTTGACACCCAGTCGGACGAGGAATCCGACACCTGCCCCTCCACGGAAAAGCAGAAGGCGCTTGCCGCCGCGCTGGTAGAGGAAATGCGGGGCATGGGCATTGCGGACGCGAGAATGGACGAAAACGGCTATGTCTACGGCACCGTCCCCGGCGACCCAGAGCTTCCCACCATTGGTCTGATCGCCCACATGGACACCGCGCCGGACGCTTCCGGCGCGAACGTCAAGGCCAAGGTCGTGGCCTATGACGGGGGGGATGTCTGCCTGAACGAGGAAAAGGGCATTTTCCTGCGGGAAGCGGACTATCCGTACCTGAAAAACCACGCAGGCAAGCACCTGATCGTCACAGACGGCACGACGCTTCTGGGCGCGGACGATAAGGCAGGCGTGGCGGAGATCATGACGGCGGCGCAGCAGCTGCTCGCCATGGGCGGCAGGCATGCCACATTGAAGATCGGCTTTACCCCCGACGAGGAGATCGGCCGGGGCGCTGACCGGTTCGACGTGAAGGGCTTCGGCGCGGACTTTGCCTACACCGCCGACGGCGGCCCCATGGGCGAGATCGAATATGAGAACTTCAACGCCGCGGGGGCAAAGGTCGTTGTCCATGGACTGAATATCCACCCCGGTTCTGCCAAGGGGAAGATGGTGAATTCCCAGCTGATCGCCATGGAATTCCAGAGTTTGCTCCCCGTTGGGCAGCGTCCGGAGCTGACGGAGGGCTATGAGGGCTTCTTCCATCTGCTGGGCATGAAGGGCGAGGTGGAGCGTTCCGAGCTGCACTATATCATCCGCGACCACGACATGGAGAAGTTCGAGGAAAAGAAAGCGGTCATGACCGCTGCCACGGACTTTATCAACTGCAAGTACGGCGCGGGAACGCTGGAGCTGACACTCAAGGACAGCTACTATAACATGAAGAAGTGCATTGAGCCGTGTATGTACGTGGTGGAGCGGGCGAAAAAGGCCATGGCTGCGGCGGGTATGAACCCGGTGGAAGTGCCCATTCGCGGCGGCACCGACGGCGCGCGGCTGTCCTACGAAGGGCTGCCCTGTCCCAATCTGTGTACCGGCGGCGAAAACTACCATGGACGCTTTGAGTTCATCCCCACCGAGGACATGGAGAAGTGCGTCCGGATGCTGGTGGAGATTCTGACGGCGTGATTTATGGGGGAAGCTCTGAACCTCTTGCGGACGGTCAGAGCTTCCCAAAGTCCCCAAGGGTAGGGGAAAGGACTAACAACATGAAAGAAAAACGATTTTTCCCGGAAAAGGGACTGCTGATGCTTTCCGGCGCCGCGTTTCTGCTGCTGATCGTCCCGGCGTGGGTGCCGGGCTTTGTGTGGTGCGGCGTGGCGGCGGTGCTGCTGTGCGCCGCGGTGTGGCGGCTGCCCGTCTCCCGGCAGAGGGTGCGGGCGCTGCTTTCCAATCCCGTACACATGGCTCTGAGCCTTGCGTTCAACGGCGCGCTGGCGGTGAACTTCTACCACAACTGGGTCGATTCCCAGAAAATGCAGCGCGTGGCGGGGGTGCTCGGCATGGAGAACGGGCTGTTCGTCCCCCTTTGCGCCGCGTTCTTCGCCATCGCGGCGGCTCCGGCGGCGGGGTGCGTGATCTCCTATTATATCTCCGCCGGTCAGGAGGACTACCGCAGGACGAAAGCGGAAACCCTTCGTTCCGGGGAAACCGGCATCCCCATGGGAAAGGCGCTGCTGATTCTGTTTGCCGTTTTCGTGGTGGGCATCAGCGCCATTCTTCGGGCGAATTTCTACTATATGGACGATTCCCCCCGGGCGGCGCTGGGGTACAAGCAGTGGGACTATTTCAGCCGGTATCTCTCGACGGCACTTGCAACGCTGGTGCATGGAGGCGATTATCTGGCGGACGCCGCGCCGCTGCCCCAGATCCTTGCCATGCTCATCATGGCGGTGTCCGGGATACTCATGGGGTATATTGTCTATGAACGGACGACATTTTCCGGCTGGGAACTGGCGGTGCTGTCGATTCTGGGGCTGAATCCCTATTTCCTCGGCTGTGTCAGCTTTCGGTTTGACGCGCCGTATATGGCGCTTTCCGTGCTGGCGGCGGTGGTGCCGCTGCTGTGCCGGAACCGGAATACTGCGGCGTATGTGCTTGCGTCCGGGTTGGGGATTCTGGCGGTATGCACCAGCTATCAGGCGGCGGCGGGGATTTTCCCCATGCTGGTGGTCGCGCTGGCACTGCGGATGTGGAACCGCGGGAAATCCATCCGGGAGGTCGGGCTTTTCTGCCTGAAATCTGCGGCGGGGTATGCGCTGGGATTGATCTTCTTCAAGCTGGTTATCATGATTCCCGCCGACACCAGTTATGTGGGCAACGCTCTGCCTCCGGCGGGGGAGCTGATTCCCCACTTCCTGGAGAATCTGAAAAGCTATTATTCGCTGATTTTGTCGGATTTCAAGCCCTTCTGGCGGATTGCGGCGGTGCTGACGGCGGCAGCCTTCTGCGTTCGCACGGTTCTGGATTCCCGGCGGAAAACGCTTCCCGCCATCGCCATGACCGCAGCGGCGCTGATCCTGATGGGGCTGATGTGCTTTGGACTGTATCCCGCACTGGCCGCCACGGTGTTCGCACCCCGGGCAATGTACGGTTTCGGCGTGCTGCTTACCGTGTTCGGCATGACGGCGGCGGAAGGGAAGAAGCGCTTCTCCCTTAAGATACCGGCGGTGGTTCTCAGCTGGGTCTTTTTCGTGTTCGCCTTCACCTACGGAAACGCCCTGAGCGTTCAGAAGGATTACACGGATTTCCGCACCCAGCTGGTGATTTCGGATTTGCAGGAAATGGAAGCGTTCCAATCCGATACGCCGGTGACGGTGCAGCTGTCCGGCTCCATCGGAAATGCGCCGGTTCTGCGGAACATGCCGCAAAATTACCAGATGCTGAACCGTCTTATCCCCGGCACCTTCGGCGGGGGAGACGACCTGACCCAATATGGGTTCTACTGCTACTATGGCATGCGGAACGTTGTGTGGAATCCGGATGTGGATTTGCGGGAAATGGACTTGCCCGTTGTGGAGGACAACATGTACCACACGATCCGCGGCGAGGGAAGCTGCGTTCTGGTGGAGCTGAAATAGTGAAAGAAAAAATCCCGGAAAGCAACAGCTTTCCGGGATTTTTGCGTACAAAATGGAATCACTCGGCGAAGTCGGCCTCTTCGGCAACGGGCTCGTTCGCGGCGACCTCGGCGGCAGGCTCTTCAACAGGGGCCTCCTCTGCGGGAGCTTCGGCGGGAACTTCCTCTGCGGGCTCTTCGGCAGGCGCTTCCTCAGCGGCAGTCTCTTCGACGGCCTTCGGCTCTTCCTTGCAGCAGGGGCACTTGGGCAGGGAAGCGAAAATCTTCTTCGCCCATGCGACAATCTGATCGCCGTAGGTAGCAACAACGTAGACGGCACCGGCAACGGCAGCCAGAGCGGCCAGGACTTTTACGATTACATTGAATGCTTTCATGGAAATGACCTCCAGAATTTTTTGGACAGCGGCGCAGACCTGCGGCGCTGTGATTTTTACACTCCAAGTATAACCAATGTCGTTAAAAAAAGCAATACGTAAATTGGGAATAAATTGAAAACAATGGCAGAGTTTTGTCAGATATACCCATACATTCCCCGGATACTGACCTCCCCGGCGTTGACAGCTTCCACATGGGAATCGGGAAATTCCACCACCAGCGCGCCTTCGTCGTCAACGTCCAGCGCCCGCCCGTGGCGGACTTCTCCCGCGCCCACCACGGAAATTTCTTTGCCGATGGTGACGCAGTTTTCCCGGTAGAACCGGAGCATGTCCTTCTTGCCGGTGAACAGGGAGGCGTCCATTTCCCACAGTGCCTCCATCATGGCGGCGGCGACCCGGCAGCGGTCAATTTCCCGACCTGCCGCCATGGCGAGGGAGCAGGCTCTGTCCCGAATCTCCGGGGGAAAATCCTCCGCTTTCTGGCAGCAGTTGACGCCGATGCCTACGATCGCCCAATCAACGCCTCCGGCGGCGTTCAACCCCATTTCCGTGAGGATTCCGGCGAATTTCTGCTTTCCCCAGACGAGGTCGTTCGTCCACTTGATGCCGGGGCGAAGCCCGGCGGCGCATTCCACCGCCCGGCACATGGCGGCTGCGACGGCGCAGGTCAGGTGCATCAGCTCCTGAGGCGCACACTCTGGGCGCAGAAGGATGCTCATATAAATTCCCACCCCCGGCGGGGACAGAAACGACCGTCCCATCCGTCCCCGGCCGCCGGTCTGGCGGTCGGCGATCAGGACGGTGCCGTGGGGAGCGCCCTGAGAAGCAAGCACTTTCAGTCGATTATTGGTGGAATCCAGCTCGGGAAATACGAAAAGCCGATCTTTCCACGGATATTCCGGGGGAAGGAACGAGAGAATCTGCTCTTTCATGTCAGTCAATGTCGCTCAGCACTTCCTCGGGCGGGTTGTCCAGAATTTCGGGGTGGGCGAGAATGCGGCGGTAATGCTTAAAGAATGCGGCATAGTAGAAGCCGTCCACGATCCGCTCGTCCATGGTGAACTTGATGTCTACATACTTTTTCTCCACCACGGAGCCGTCCTCCTGCACCTCTACCGCCCGACGCTTCATGCCGAAGGCACCGAACACCGGCAGGTTGCCGAAGTCATACAGGTGGTGGTAAATGGGCGGGATGCCCAGACTTCCCATGGAGGTGAAGAACAGGCTGCCGTGGAAGGGGCTGACTTCCAGCAGGAATTTGGGCAGCATCCCGAAATAGTCCAGCGTTTTCAGCAGCCACACCGTGAATTTCAGGAACACGCCGGGAATCAGCGTGAGCGCACCCGCCGTGTTGTCAAAGCTGGAATCCAGAGGCGTGTTTTTGACGTTCTCCACGGCGGATTGCAGCTTACGGTAAACATCGTCGGCGGTGTCATGGGGATTCAAGTGCACCTTGACGATGGTGTCCGGGGAGTCGGCGGTCATTTCCTTTTTGATGGTCATGCAATACTGAATGTCGTCGCCATGCGTATAGACCTTCTGCCCCGCGAGGAACCGGTTCAGGCCGGGATAGCGGCACACGCCCCGGCAGTAGGCCGCCAGCAGAACATGGGTGATGCCGAAGCTGGTCAGACCCTCCCGGCGTTTGCGGCGGATGTAGCGGTCAATGTGAGTGATCTCCAGAGAATCTTCAAAGAGATTGGACGAGCCGTTCCGGGTGACCATGATGTAGGGGGAAACCTGCGCCATAGGGGGCAGGGTGCGCAGGCGGCGTCCGTCGGTGCGGTCGCCCCATGTGGGGTGGTACTCGTCCACCGGATGCACCCGGATGCCGAAAAGAAGGATCAGCATTCCCAGAACCATGAGAAAATCCGGCAGACACTTGCCGCCCGCGTAATAATCGTGTTGAAGCAGGAACGCCCGGTAGCAATACATCAGGAACAGCAGCGGGCAGCACAGAATGGGAAACAACAGCAGCACGGCGTGCTTGCGGCGTCCGGCGGTGATATCCGTGTAGAGGAAGGCAAAGAAGATCACCGCGACCCAGAACAGGAACGCCATCAATCGACTGGAAACGCCGACGGAGAAGGTCAGGCCCGCGTACAGAGCCATGAGCCAGACGGGAATGGCGGTCTTATAGAACTGTTCTTTTCCGGACAGGAGGGCGATGAGCGCGTACAGCAAGGCCGCCGCGATTGGCAGAACGATTTGGCTCCACACGAAATGCGCGTCTCCGGACCCTTTCAAACCGGAGAGCGCAATGCGGGCCACTGCCGAGCAGACCATGCACAGCGCCATCAGCCAGGTCAGCGCGTTTTTGCGGCTGACATAGAGATGAATTCTGTTTTTCATAACAATGTAATTATAACAAACCTCACCGGGCTTGGCAATAAGAAAAGCGGGCGAAACGCCCGCTTTTTGGAAAATCTTAAGAGTTTCCGGCGAAGGGAAACGAAAATGGAGGGGAAAACGCACCAAATCTACAGCGATTTCGTAAGAGCCGCGATGAACGCCGGGGTCGTGCCGCAGCAGCCGCCCAGCAATGCGGCACCGTTGTCCCGGCACTGACGCATGATTCCGGCGAATTCTTCCGGTGTCTGGGCGTATACGGCGGTACCCTGATCGTTGATGGTGGGAATGCCTGCATTGGGCTTGCAGATCAGGGGGATCTTCACACTGCGGCGAAGCTTTGACACCAGATGGGGTGTCAGCACGTCCGCCGCCACGCAGTTGAAGCCAACGGCGGCCGCACCAGCCGCTTCCAGATCGCGCAGCACCTTTCCGCCGTCCGCCCCGGAGAACAGCGCCCCGTCCGACTGCATGGTGAAGGTGTACATGGCGGCTCCCGCGCCTTCCAGCTCGGCGGCGGTGAGAATGGCCTCTGCCTCCTGCGCGTAAAGCAGGGTCTCGCCGATGAGCAGATCGGTCCCGCCGTCGATCAGACCGCGGATCTGGCGGCGGTAATTCTCCACCAGCAGGTCGAAGCAGTCCGGATTCCAGCTCTCGCAGTAAACGGCCAGGGTGGTCAGGTCGCCCGCAATGAGGCATCCGGGGGCGGCGGAGCGGGACAGAGCAACCAGCGCTTCGTTGATCTTCTCCGTTTGGGCGTCCATGCCAACGGTTTTCAGGGCGATGGGCTGCGCCTGAAAGGTGGGGGCGTAAATGATCTGGCTGCCCGCGGCGGCGTAGGCGCGCTGGAGCGTGACCAGAGGTTCCGGGTTTTCCAGCACCCACTGCTCGGTGCAGCAGTCCTTGGGCATTCCGGCGGCGCGGAGGTTGGAGCCGGTGGCGCCGTCCAGAATGTGGACGCCCTCCTGAATCTTCTGCTGAAATTCTTCTTTTGTAAGCATAAGGATACCTCTCTTGATGACCAGCCCGGGAATGTGCATAATGCGGCGCGTCCCGGCAAAAACTGGAGAATGGACTTGACGTGATTATAAACGATTTTTGAATGGATTGCAACAGGCATTGACCTTTTGGGGAAAATCTGCTACTATAGCGAAAGTCTTGGGAATTTTTGGGAAGCCGCCAAGTTCGGCTTTCCCGGAATTTTAAGGAAAAGGAGACACATTTTATGAAGAAAACCGTTTTAAGAGAATATGCCCGCCTGATCGTCCGCAGCGGCGTCAATGTCCAGAAAGGGCAGGAGGTGCTGATTTACGCCGATCTCGACCAGCCGGAATTCGTCCAGATGGTCGTGGAGGAAGCCTATAAGGCCAAGGCGAAGAAGGTCACCGTGGAGTGGAATTACCAGCCCCTGCAGAAGCTCCATGTGCGCCACCAGTCCGTCAAGACGCTGGGCGAGGTGCCCGAGTGGCAGAAGGCCAGATTGCAGCACTATGTGGACGTGATCCCCTGCCGCATCCACCTGATGTCCGAAGACCCCGACGGCCTGAAGGGCATCAACATGGCGAAGCTGGCAAAGTCCCGTCAGCTACGCTATCCCATCGTGAAGCCCTACAGCGATCAGCTGGAAAACAAGGATCAGTGGTGCATTGCCGCCGTCCCCGGCGCGGCCTGGGCGAAGAAGGTCTTCCCCGGAATGCGCACCGGCACCGCCATGGAGAAGCTGTGGGAGGCCATTCTGTTCACTTCCCGTGTGGCCGACGACCCTGTGAAGGCGTGGGAGGAGCACAACGCCGACCTGCATGACCGCTGCGCTTATCTCAACAGCCTGCACATCCGCAGCCTGCACTACACCGCCGAAAACGGCACCGACCTGACCGTGGGTATGATCCCCGAAGGCGAGTGGAAGGGCGGCGGAGACACCAGCCTGCAGGGCATCTTCTTCAACCCCAACATCCCCACGGAGGAGTGCTTCATCTCTCCCAAGCGGGGCGAAGCCGAGGGCATCGTCTATGCCAGCAAGCCCCTGAGCTATCAGGGTCAGCTCATTGAGAATTTCTCCGTCCGCTTTGAAAAGGGCAAGGCCGTGGAGGTCAAGGCGGAGAGGGGCGAGGAGCTGCTCAAGACCATGATCGCCATGGACGATGGCGCGTCCTATCTGGGCGAGTGCGCGCTGGTGCCCCAGCACAGCCCCATTGCGGAGAGCGGCATCCTGTTCTATAACACCCTGTTCGACGAGAACGCCGCCTGCCATCTGGCGCTGGGCATGGGCTTTGCCGACACCATCAAGGATTTCCAGAATAAGACGCTGGACGAGTGCCGGGTGCTGGGCATCAATGATTCCATGATCCACGAGGACTTCATGATCGGCTGCGACAGCATGAACATCGACGGCATCTGCGAGGACGGCAAAGTTGTACCCATTTTCCGGAACGGCAACTGGGCGTTCTGATCGGAAAAACCGCTGACGCACCACGATTTTTCGATTTTTTGAAAAAATCGAAAAAAGTGCTTGCATTCTCCGACACTTTATGATATGATATCCGGGCGATTAAAGATTGCCCGGGGCTACTATGCCCTTTAACTGATAAGAAAGAGGTGAACGAAATGAAGGAAGGTATCCATCCCAAGTACGAACAGACCACCATCCGCTGCGCGTGCGGCAATGTCTTTACCACTGGTTCTACCAAGAAGGACATTCGTGTTGAGATCTGCTCCAAGTGCCACCCTTTCTATACCGGCAAGCAGAAGCTGGTTGACACCGGTGGACGTGTTGATCGGTTCAACAAGCGGTTTGGCCTGAAGTAAGACCCACAGATCCCGCACTGCGTGATGCAGTGCGGGATTTTTGTATTTTGTGGTTGTTCGCGGCGCGGATGTGTGGTATAATAGAAGAAATGGTATGAGGGGAAGTGCCGTCGGAGGAGAAACCGGGGCTTCCCATGAGAAAAACGGAGGTAACATGGAAGAAAGATTTGATAAACAGACGCAGGAACGGGCGGTTCTGGTGGGACTGAACGCGGACTGCTTTGCTGAGGAAGATACCGCCACCGAAAGCACACTGGACGAGCTGGAAGACCTCCTGGAGACCGCAGGGGGCTTCTGCACTGGCAAGGTGCTGCAAAACCGCCATACCCCCGATTCCCACAGCTTCATCGGCGAGGGAAAAGCGCAGGAGGTGCGGATGCTGGCGGAAGCGACCCAATCCACCATGGTCATTTTCGACAACGAGCTTTCTCCCGGCAACATCCGGGCGTTGGAGGAAATTATCGGGCTTCCCGTTCTGGACAGAAGCGCCCTTATTCTGGACATTTTCGCCCAGCGGGCGAAGACGAAGGAAGGCCGGCTTCAGGTGGAGCTGGCGCAATACAAATATCTGCTGCCCCGACTGTCCGGCATGGGCACGAGCCTTTCCCGGCAGGGCGGCGGCATTGGCACCCGAGGCCCCGGTGAGACCAAGCTGGAATCCGACCGGCGGCATATCCGGGAGCGCATCAACCGCTTGGAAGAAGAACTGGAACAGGTGCGCAAGGTGCGCTCCGTCCAGCGGGAGCGGAGAATGAAAAATTCCGTTCCGGTGGTTGCCATTGTGGGCTACACCAACGCGGGAAAATCCACCCTGCTCAATCAGCTCACCGGCGCGGGAATCCCCGCCAACAACCGGCTGTTTGACACGCTGGATACCACCTCCCGGCTTCTGACGGTTTCCGACAATCTGGACGTGATCCTTTCCGACACCGTAGGATTTATCGCGAAGCTGCCTCACCATCTGGTGGACGCTTTCCGGGCGACGTTGGAGGAACTGGAATTTGCCGACCTGCTTCTGCACGTCATTGACGCTTCCGACCCCCATCTGGAAGAGCATATCGCCGTGGTAGACAGGCTGATCTCCCAGTTGGCCAAGCCGGAAACCCCGGTGCTGAAATGCTACAACAAGGCCGATCTGGTGTATTCCGACGACATTCCCGTGGGGAAGAATATTGTTGCCATCTCCGCCAAGCGGGGCATCAATATGGACGGGCTGCTGAAAGCCATCGAGAGCGCCCTGAACCATGCCCGGCACCATATCGTGGTGCGTCTGCCCTATGCCATGGGCGGCATGGTGGAGACGCTGCATGACGGTGCACAGGTCAAAAAAGTGGACTACACCCCGGAGGGCATCGAGATCGAGGCCGTCGTGGACGGAATCCTCTACGGCAGACTCCGGGAATATATCATCGGGGAGTGCTGAGGATTGGACGAGTATCTGATACCCACCCAATTTGGCGAAGCGGAATTCGTTGAAAAGAAGTCCCGCTTCATCGGCCGCGTCTGGCCTGTGGACACCGAGGAAGAAGCTCTGGCGAAAATTCAGGAGATGAAAAAGAAGCACTACGACGCCACCCACAACTGCTGGGCGTACATCATCAGAGACGGCGCGGTGCGCTTCTCCGATGACGGCGAACCCGGCGGCACCGCAGGAATGCCCATGCTGCAGGTTTTGCAGCGGGAAGGTCTTTTTAACGTGGTGTGCGTGGTGACCCGGTATTTTGGCGGCATTCTTCTGGGTGCCGGGGGACTGGTGCGGGCTTACACAAAAGGCGCGAAAATCGCTGTGGACGCTGCGGGCAAATCCATGAAGCGGGTATGGACGGCGGTGTACGTGCCGTGCCCCTATCCCTTCTACGAGCGGGTCAAGCTGGAAGTGGCCGCCTTTGGAGGCATTCTCCGCAAGACGGATTTCGGCGCGGAGGTGGAGCTGGAACTGCTGTTCCCGGAGGGACAGGTCAGCGCCTTTCTGGAAAAACTCACCGACCTGTCCAGCGGAACCGTGGAGGGCATGGAGACCGGGCAGGAATACCGGGCGTTCCCGGTGGAGACTACATAAACAAAGTGGAATAAGGAATGAGGGAATTACCATGACTGTGCGGGAAGAACTGGAATGGCAGGAGCATAAGCGACTGAATCCTCTGGCGGCCTTCGCCGACCAGAGCAGGGGACGTCTGAGGTTTGAAGAACCCCGGGCGGAGGACGTGCGTACCTGTTACCAGAGGGACATTGACCGCATTGTCCATTCCAAGTCCTTCCGCCGCCTGATGCACAAGACGCAGGTGTTTTTGCAGCCTGAGGGCGACCACTACCGCACCCGGATGACCCACACATTGGAGGTCAGCCGCATTGCTGGAACCATCACACGGGCGCTGGGGCTGAACGAAGATCTGGCGGAAGCCATTGCCATGGGGCATGACCTGGGACACACTCCCTTCGGCCACGCCGGGGAGGACGTTCTGAGCCAGTGCCTTGGCAAGCCTTTCCGCCACAATGAGCAGAGCCTGCGAGTGGTGGACATTCTGGAAAAGGACGGTCAGGGGCTGAACCTGACCTATGAAGTCCGCATGGGCATTCTGGGTCACACCGGAGATTACTGGCCGGAGACGCTGGAGGGGCAGGCCGTGCGCCGCTCCGACCAGATCGCCTACGTCAACCACGACATTGACGACGCCATCCGGGCGGGCATTCTCACCGACGACGATATCCCCATCGACATCACCGACGTGCTGGGCCACAGCCACCGGGACAGGATCAACACACTTGTCTGCGACGCCATCCGCACCTCCCGGGAATTTGGGAAGGTCTGCCTGTCTCCCGACGTGGACAGGGCGCTCAAAGAGCTGCGCTCGTTCATGTTTACCAATGTCTACCGCAATCCGGTGGCCAAGGGCGAGGAGAGCAAGGCAAAGGATATGCTGAAACGGCTGTTTGAATATTACATCGCCCATCCGGAAGCGCTGCCCGAGGATTTTCAGCCCCAGCTGAGCTTCGACGGTATGGAACGCACGGTGTGCGACTACATAGCGGGAATGACGGACAATTACGCCGTCGAAAAATTCCGGGAAATCTTCATCCCCATGGGATGGCAGGTTCACGGTTGAGAATTTGTAAAGAAGTTTGACGAAGGGGGGAGACCATGCCATTTCCACCGGCATTTATTGACGAAGTGATCGCGCGGAACCCGATTGAGGACGTGGTGGGGCAGTACGTGACGCTGAAGCGTTCCGGCTCCAACCTGTTTGGCCTGTGTCCCTTCCATGGAGAAAAGACACCTTCCTTCTCCGTTACACCGGACAAGGGCATGTTCTATTGCTTCGGCTGCCACAAGGGCGGCGGCGTCATCAATTTCGAGATGGAAATTGAGGGGCTGAGCTACGGCGACGCCGTGCGGGCGCTGGCCAAGCGGGCGGGGTTGGAAGTCCCTGAGGACGAGCAGTACCAGTCCCGGTACCGCCAGCAGGAGCGGCTCTGGGCGCTGCACAAGGAAGCGGCGCGGTTTTTCCACAGCTGCCTGTACGCACCTATGGGCGCGTCGGCACTGGAATACGCACGGGGGCGGGGAATGTCCCAGGCGACCCTGACGAAGTTCGGCATCGGCTACGCCCCGGACAGCTGGAGCGATCTGGTGGACGCCATGCGGAAAAAAGGCTACACCGATCAGGAGCTGCGGGACTCCGGCCTTGTGACGGTGTCCAAAAAGAACGGCAATCTTTTCGACCGGTTCCGGGACAGGCTGATGTTCCCTATCATCGACGTCCGGGGGAACGTCATCGGCTTTGGCGGGCGCATTATGAACGACCGGGACAAAAACGCCGCAAAATACTTAAATTCCCCGGAAACCCTGATTTTCAACAAGCGAAAGAACCTGTTTGCCCTGAATTACGCCAAGAAAAGCAAAATGGGCTACCTGATTCTGGTGGAGGGGTACATGGACGCCATTGCCCTGCATCAGTACGGCTTTGACTGCGCGGTGGCCTCCCTGGGAACGGCGTTGACGGACGACGGCGCAACGCTGCTGTCCCGGTATACCGATCAGGTGGTGCTGATCTACGACGGCGACACCGCCGGACAGAACGCCACTCAGCGGGCGATCCCCATGCTGGAAAAGGCGGGTTTGCAGGTCAAGGTCCTGAAAATGCGGGACGCCAAGGATCCGGACGAGTACCTGAAAAAATTCGGCGCTGACCGTTTTAAAATTCTGCTGGAGGAATCCTCCAACCGGGTGGAATACCAGCTTGCCGCCATTGCCCGGAAGTACGATCTGCGGGACGACGACCAGAAGGTTCGCTATTTGCAGGAATCTGCCGACCTGATCGGCTCCCTGCCCAGCGCCGTCCAGCGGGACGTCTACGGCGGGCGGGTGGCGGAGGCCGCGAAGATCAGCGCCGATGCCATGCAGATGGAAATTCAGCGGGCGTGGAAACGGCGGGTCTATCAGGAGAAGAAAAAGCAGGAGAAGATCGACCTGTCTCCCGCCCGGAATCTGCAGCCCAAGAGCCGGGACATCCGCTATACCAACATGAAATCCGCCATGGCGGAGGAAATGCTCCTGTCGCTGGTTCTGCGGGAAAGCGCCCTGCTGGACAGCACAGGCGGTCTGAAAGCGGAGATGTTCTCCTCGGAGCTGCTGGGACGGGTCTACGCCCAGTTAAAACAGCGCCATGAGCAGGGACTGGACGTTTCTCTTGCGGGGCTGACGGATTTGACGCCGGAGGAAATGTCCCACATTGCGGGCATCCTGCACAGACAGCAGGGGCCTGTGAACGAGCAGGCGCTGACGGACTGCATCCGCACCATCCAGAACGAATATCAGGCGTCCAAAGTGACGACGGAGGACGACCTGCTGGCGGTGCGGGAACGAATGAAGGAAAGAAAAGGAATGAAAGCATGACAGAGCTGTTAGAGAATTCTCCGGTGAGTGCCGGCGAGGACGATGTGCGCCAATACTTAAATGAGATCCGGCGGTATCCCCGTCTGACGCCGGAGGAAGAGCGTCAGCTTGCCATGCGCTGCGCCCAGGGAGACGAGAGCGCCATTCGCCAGATGGTCAATTCCAATCTGCGTCTGGTGGTGTCCATCGCGAGAGAGTACGCCGGACGGGGCGTCGCGCTGATGGACCTGATTCAGGAGGGCAGTATCGGCCTTCTGGTGGCGGCGCGGAAATTTGATTATACCAAGGATTACCGTTTTTCCACTTATGCCACAAAATGGATCAGGCAGGGCGTGACCCGGTGCCTGATGAACCACGGCAGCGCCATCCGGGTACCGCTGCACACGGCGGAGCGGATGCGGAAGATCGAAGCGGTGCGCACCGCCCTGCGTCAGGAACTGGGGGAGGAACCCACCGCCGCGCAGATCGCGGAAAAGTGCGGCCTGCCCGAGGAAAAAGTGGCGGAGCTGACCCAGCTGACGCCGGACATCTGCTCGCTGGACGTTCCCACGGGGGATGACGACGGCACTGCCCTGCAATCTCTGCTGGAGGATGCGCAGGCGCCCCAGCCCTATGAGGAAGTGGTGCGCGGGGAGCTGGACAAGACAATGGACCAGCTTCTGAGTACGCTGAACGAGCGCCAGCAGCAGATCCTGCGGCTGCATTTCGGCATGGAGGACGGCAACTGCTATTCTTTGGAGGAGATCGGCAAAAAGCTGAGCATTTCCAAGGAACGGGTGCGCCAGATCGAGCGTCAGGCCATGGACAAGCTGCAAAAAATGGGTACCAGTCTTGGATTGGAGGATTTCTTGAATGAATGATCTGGATTTTTCCTTTGAGGACAGCCCTTGGGAAGCCTTTTTGCGAACCAAACGGGCAGGGGATACGGTTTCGGCCGCGAACCTTCTGACCATGCTGGAGGAAGAAAACGAGCAGGTCGTGGAGGATGCCCTTCAGGCACTGGAGGACGGCGGACTGAATCTGAATGTTTTTGACCTCCCCAAAACGTCGGGCAGCGGAGAGGCGGCTCTGCGTCTGCGTCAGGAAGCGCAGCTGGTGGAAAAGGGCTTGAACCCCAAGGAACTGGAACCCAACGATCCACTGCGGCTGTACTTGGAAGAGGTAGCGCAGCTTTCCTCCACCGGCGACGAGCAGGCGCTGGCCGCAAAATGCGCGGCAGCGGATGAGTGCGCTATGGAGACGCTGACCAATCTGGGGCTGCACCGGGTTCTGGAAATCGCCAAAGATCACGTCGGCTGCGGGGTGCTCCTGCTGGATTTGATTCAGGAGGGGAGCCTCGGACTGTGGCAGGCCATTCAGGGCTACCGGGAGGGGGATTATGACGCCTACCGGGACTACTGGATTCGGTTCTACATGGCGAAAGCGGTCTTTTTGCAGGCGAGAGCCAACGGTGTTGGGCAGAAGCTCCGTGGGGCGCTGGAGGACTACCGCGCCGTGGACGAGCGGCTGCTGTCCGAGCTGGGGAGAAATCCCACTTTGGAGGAGATCGCCGAGGCCATGCACATAAGCCCGGAGGAAGCATCCGTGGTGAAAAAGATGCTGGACGACGCCCGTCTTCTGGCGCAGGCGAAGAAGCAGCCAGAGCCGGAGGAAGAAAAGGAAGCCGAAGAGCAGGCCGTGGAGGACACCGCCTATTTCCAGATGCGCCAGCGCATCATGGAGCTGATGTCGGTGCTTGACGAGACCGACGCGAAGCTGATCTCCCTGCGATTTGGTCTGGAGGGCGGAATGCCCCTCAGCCCCGAGGAAACGGGAAAGCGCCTGAACCTGACCCCCGACGAGGTGGTCGCAAGAGAAGCAAACGCCCTGAGTAAACTTCGCTCAGAGAGATAGAAGGAAGGAAATCTATATGGCAAAACCAATTTCCATCGCCATCGACGGCCCTGCCGGGGCAGGAAAGTCCACAATCGCCCGAAGACTTGCAAAAGAGCTGGGCTTTTACTACGTGGACACCGGGGCGATTTACCGCACCGTGGCCTATTTCTTTGACCTGTGGGGCGTCAGCCCCAAGGACATCGACGGCATCACCCGCTACATCGACGAGCTGACCATCGGCATCGAGTACGACGACGAGGGCGTCCAGCACATGATCATGAACGGCATGGACGTGACCGGCGATATCCGCACCCCCGACCTTTCCCAGAAGGCCAGTCTCGTTTCTGCCCACGCCATCGTCCGGGACCTGCTGCTGGACATGCAGCGGGAAATGGCCGAGAAGCACAACGTCATCATGGACGGCCGGGACATCGGCACCGTGGTGCTGCCCAATGCCACAGTGAAGATTTTCCTCACCGCTACTCCGGAGGTGCGGGCGAAGCGCCGCACGGACGAGCTGATTGCCAAGGGGCAGAAGGCGGACTACAATAAAATCCTCAAGGATATTCAGCAGCGGGACTATCAGGACACCCACCGGGAGATCGCTCCCCTGAAAATGGCGCGGGACAGCGTCAAGCTGGACACTTCTGAGCTGGACATCGACGGCGTTATCGCCGCGATGAAGGAGATCATTGCCCGGAAGGTGACGCTATGAGCGTCCGGGTCGCGAAAAGCGCCGGATTCTGCTTCGGCGTCAGCCGGGCGGTGGAGCTGGTGGAGCAGGCGGCAAAAGCGGGGAAAAAGGTGGTCACGCTGGGGCCGATCATTCACAATCACCATGTCGTGGACAAGTTCCGCGCCTTGGGTGTGGAGGTGATCGACACCCCTGAGCAGGCTTGCCCCGGCCAGACGGTCATTATCCGTTCCCACGGCGTCAGCCGGGCGGTGTACGAGGAATTGCAGCGCAGGGGCGTGGAGATCATCGACGCCACCTGTCCCTTCGTCAAACGCATCCACGGAATCGTCAGCCGCGCCGAGGAAGAAGGGCAGCTGCCTGTCATCATCGGGACGCCCACCCACCCGGAGGTGGAGGGCATTGCCGGATGGTGCCGGGACTGCCGGGTTTTTGAGACCCTTGACGACCTGAAAAACTGGGCATATTCCAAAGAAAATCTTAAGAATTCGTCAATTTGCATGGTTTCACAAACGACTTTGACTGAATCTTTGTGGAAAATGTGCGGTGAATTTGCAAAAAAACAGTTTACTAACCTGAAAATTTTTGATACAATATGTAGAGCAACTGAGTATAGGCAAAGCGAAGCAGCTGAATTGAGTGAAATCTGTCAGGCTATGGTCGTTGTGGGAGACCCCAAAAGTTCCAACACAGGCCGTCTCGCTATGATTTGCCGGGAACACTGCAGCCGGGTCTTTCTGGTGGACAACGCTTCCGAGCTGCGTCCCGAGGACTTTCGCGGTGTCAGCGATGTTGGAATCACTGCCGGTGCGTCGACGCCGGCGTGGATTATAAAGGAGGTCAACAAGACTATGAGCGAAATCACGAATGTTGAGACTGTACAGGAGGAGAACTTCGCGGAGCTTCTCGAGCAGTCCATCAAGACTTTAAATACAGGAGATAAGGTTATCGGCACCGTGACCGGAATCGGCAACACCGAAGTCCAGGTCGACCTCGGCACCAAGCATGCCGGCTACATCCCTTATGACGAAGTCAGCACCGATCCTTCCGTGAAGCCCGAAGACATCCTGAAGGTTGGCGACGAGATCGAGGTCTTCGTCGTTCGCGTCAACGATCAGGAAGGCACCGTGCAGCTGTCCAAGAAGAAGCTGGACGGCCTGAAGGTCTGGGACGACATGACCGCATGGGCAGAGGACAAGACCACTGTTGAAGGTACCATCACCGAGGAAAATAAGGGCGGTCTGGTCGCCAATGTCAAGGGCATCCGGGTGTTCATCCCCGCTTCCCAGTCCGGCATCGCCAAGGGCGGCGACATGGCCGGTATGGTCGGCAAGACCGTGCAGCTGAAGATCACCGAGGTCAACCGCGCCCGCCGCCGTGTTATCGGCTCCATCCGCGCCGTCAACTCCGAGGCTCGCAAGGCTGCGCAGGAGAAGATCTGGTCCGAGATCGAAGTGGGCAAGAAGTACCACGGCACCGTCAAGTCCCTGACTTCCTACGGCGCGTTCGTGGACATCGGCGGTGTGGACGGCATGGTTCACGTTTCCGAGCTGAGCTGGAACCGTATCAAGACTCCTGCTGACGTTGTGAAGGTCGGCGACGAGATCGACGTTTACGTCATTTCCTTCGACCCCGAGAAGCACAAGATTTCTCTGGGCTACAAGACCGCCGAGATGAACCCCTGGAATCAGTTCATGACCAAGTATTCCGTGGGCGACGTTGTGGACGCCAAGATCGTCAAGCTGATGACCTTCGGTGCCTTCGCTGAGATTCTCCCCGGCGTGGACGGCCTGATCCACATTTCCCAGATCGCTGACCGCCGCATCGGCAAGCCTGAGGATGTCCTGTCCGAGGGTCAGGATGTGAAGGTCAAGATTACCGATGTAGACGCCGAGAACAAGCGTATCTCCCTGTCTATCCGCGCTCTGCTGGAACAGCCTGAAGAGGACGCCGAGTAATTTGTGATGCAACACCGGGGCTGCGCATGTAGCCCCGGTTTTTTGTTAAATCAGAAAATACGCCGCGTTTGCGGATTTCCGCAGCGGGCGGTAAGCCGATAATACTATTTCTTCATAAAATGATTTCATCATTTTATGAAAGCCGTTTCACGGCAGACCGCCTGGGCGGCGGTAAGAAATGTGTTGACTTCGTTTTTTTGCGGCAGTGGCCGCTGGCCGCAATCCTGCGGCCTGATAAAACGCTTTTAAGCGTTTTATTAAAAACTCGTATAAGGAGGATAATTATGGTAAAGCATATCGTACTGTACACCCTGAAAGAGAGCGTTGACAAGACCGAGGCCGTGAAACTGATCGCGTCCGTTCTGGAGCCGCTGGTGGGAAAGATTCCGGGCCTGCTGCATCTGGAGATCCGTCAGGCGTTCAACGGCATGGATTACGCCCTGTATTCCGAGTTTGAAAGCCGGGAAGCGTTGGAAAATTATGCCGTGCATCCCCTGCATCAGGAGGCCAAGACCCATTTCTTCCACCTGCTGGACAGCCGGGTGGCAGCAGATTACGAGGTATAATCCCCATATGTGACAGTCCGGTGGACGGGCGCAGGCCGCAGTCCCGGACGGAAGGAGAAAAAGATGAAAGCAATCGTAACCGTAGTCGGAAAAGACCGGGTGGGCATCATCGCGGGTGTCTGCACCGCTCTGGCGGACTTCAACGTCAACGTTCTGGACATCAGCCAGACCGTTATGCAGGGCTATTTCACCATGATGATGGCGACGGAGGTCTCCGCGTGCAATGTGCCGCTGGGAGAGCTTGTCACCCGCATGGACGAGATCGGCAAGGAAATGGGACTGTCCATCCGCGTGCAGCGTGAGGACATCTTTGAAGCCATGCACCGGATTTGAGGGACAGGCCATGCTGAATCAGAAGGACATCCTGCAAACCCAGGATATGATCGACAAGCGGCACCTGGACATCCGAACCATCACCATGGGCATCAGTCTGCTGGACTGCTGCGACCCGGATTTGAAGACCTGCTGCGACAAGATTTATCGGAAGATCACCCGCTGCGCCAAAGACTTGGTGAAGGTCGGCGAGGACATCGAGAAGGAATTCGGAATTCCCATCGTCAACAAGCGGATTTCCGTCACGCCTATTTCTATCGTGGCCGGCTCCTGTGAGACGGATTCCTACGTGGAGATCGCCAGAACCCTGGACGCGGCGGCAATCACCTGCGGCGTCAACTTCATCGGCGGCTTTTCCGCTCTGGTGCAGAAGGGCTGCACCACGGGAGACTGGAAGCTGATCCGCTCCATCCCCGAGGCCATGGCTGCCACCGAGCGGGTGTGCGCCAGCGTGAATGTTGGCTCTACCAAAGCGGGCATCAACATGGATGCCGTTGCGGAAATGGGTCGAATCATCAAGAAAACCGCCGAGCTGACTGCGGATAACGACGGCCTTGGCTGCGCCAAGGTGGTGGTGTTCGCCAACGCCGTGGAGGATAATCCCTTCATGGCCGGTGCGTTCCACGGCGTGGGCGAGCCGGAGTGCGTGCTGAATGTGGGCGTTTCCGGCCCCGGCGTGGTGTACCACGCTTTGCAGAACGTGAAGGGTCAGCCCTTTGACGTGGTGGCCGAAACCATCAAAAAGACCGCTTTCCAGATCACCCGTATGGGTCAGCTGGTGGGCAAGGAAGCGTCCCGCCGTCTGGGCGTACCCTTCGGAATCGTGGATTTGAGCCTCGCGCCCACTCCCGCCGTGGGGGACAGCGTTGCCCGGATTCTGGAAGAAATGGGGCTGGAGGTCTGCGGCACCCATGGCACCACGGCTGCCCTTGCCATGCTGAACGACGCGGTGAAAAAGGGCGGCGTCATGGCGTCAAACCATGTGGGCGGCCTGTCCGGCGCGTTTATCCCCGTGTCCGAGGACGAGGGCATGATCGCCGCCGCCGAGGGCGGCACGCTGTGCCTTGACAAGCTGGAAGCCATGACCTGTGTCTGCTCCGTGGGACTGGACATGATCGCGGTCCCCGGCGATACCTCTGCGGCGACCATTTCCGCCATCATTGCGGACGAAGCGGCCATCGGCATGGTGAACACCAAGACCACCGCCGTGCGTATCATCCCCGCCCCCGGCAAGACCGTAGGCGACCGGGTGGAAATGGGCGGATTGCTGGGCAGCGCCCCGGTGATGCCGGTGCACGACAAGGCCAGCGAGGACTTTATTGCCCGCGGCGGCAGAATTCCTGCGCCGCTGCAAAGCCTGAAAAACTGACCCAAAATCGAAAGGAGGGCGGCGTATGCAGACAGAGGGACAGATAGCGTCCCCAACCAGGATCGGAAGGGAAGATCAGCTGCAATTTCTGCGGTTCTGGGCATTTTTCAATGTGTTTGTGTGCGATGGCGAGCAATGGCTGTTTTTCAAATATCCGACTTCTCACTGTTCCACTGCGGCGGTCAGCTTTTTCTTTATGCTTAGCGGTCTGGTGACGGCGCTTGTTTTCTATAACAGAGACGTCCGGCTCAGCTGGCGGGAGGAAGGGAAGTACCTGTGGCGCAAGGTGAAGAAAATCTATCCCCTGTACTTATTTACGACGCTGTACCTTTTCCTCTATACCAACACGGAGAGCCTAGCCGCACTTTTTGATATTCACAGGTTTCCGGGGCAGCTTTTGCGGAACCTTCTGCTGGTGCAGTCATGGTCTGCGGAGGGCGCGTTCAGCTACAACGGTGTGGGCTGGTTCCTGTCCACTCTGATGTTCCTGTCTGTTTTCAATCTTCCCGTCATGTTCCTGCTGAATAAAATCAACCGGCGTCCAAAGGGATGGCTGCTGCTGTCGTGTGCGCTGGTGGGAACGTTATTCATGACTGCCGTTTACTGCTACTTAACGAAGAATCTCGACATGGATTACTGGCAGTACATTTTCCCGCCAGCCAGAATGGGCGAATACCTCGGCGGAATGCTCCTTGGAATGCTGGTCTGCACCCTGAAGCCGCACCTGAAGCAGGGAAACACGGTGCGGATAGTGTTCACGGTACTGGAAGTTGGCGCGCTCGGCTATTGGTTTTTCATGCTTTCCCGCGCCGGAAGTCCATGGAGAAGCAGAATTTTCACTTGGCTCCTGCCAAATCTGGTGCTGATCGGCGTGTTTACCTGCGGTATGGGTTGGGTATCCAGCCTGTTCCGCTGGAAACCGCTGGTGTGCTTGGGGGATGTCTCTTTTGAGTGCTTCCTGATTCACAATGTGTTTCTTGTGCAGTATGCGGTCGTTCACGGAAACGAGACGCTTTCCCGGTCGGAAAGCGCGGCCGTGTTTCTGTTCTGCCTTGGAATGTCGATTCTGCTGGCACTTCTGATTCACAAATTCCCGGAAAAACGAAAAAAAGTACCGCAGTAATGCGGGCTTTATACGAAAAAAACACCGAACGATTCGACGTTCGGTGTTTTTGACTATTTCGGGGAAAGATCAACGCTTCTTCTGAGCATACTCATGGGCGGGACGGCCTTTGGTAGCTGGATGGTGAATTTCATCTGGGGGGTTCGCGGTTCTTCCAGCGGATTGCCGTCGGAATCGGCCATGATGGGAGCGGTGATGGGGAAGGGGCGCACGTCGGGGCCGACAACTTCCAGTGCGTCTCCCGCGCGGAATTTGTTGTTCAGGCGGCACACCGCCAGCCCGTTTGCGTCGCAGGATTCTACCTTCGCCACGATCTGCCACTCCCGGATGTACCGGGAGGAAGCTACGTACTGCCCCGGTTCGCCGTAATAGAAGCCGGTGGAGTAGATGCGGTGGGAGATGTGATCCACCTCGTCCCGCCAGATGGGGTCCAGCTCTTTACCGGCGGCAACATCGTCGATGCAGTGGCGATAGGCTCCCGTGACAATGGCGGCATAGTAGGCGGATTTTGCCCGGCCCTCAATTTTGATGCAGTCCACGCCTGCGTCCATCAGGTCATTCAGGTGGTCGATCATGCACATATCCCGGGAATTTAAGATGTAAGTACCCTTTTCGTCCTCGAAAACCGGGAAATACTCCCCGGGGCGCTTTTCCTCCATCAGAGCGTACTGATACCGGCAGGGCTGGGCGCAGGCGCCGCGATTGCTGTCGCGTCCCGTCATGTAGTTGCTCAGCAGGCACCGGCCGGAGTAGCTGACGCACATGGCGCCGTGGCCAAAGGTCTCGATTTCCAGCGCGGGGTCTACCTTCTGACGGATGGCGCGGATTTCTTCCAGACTGCATTCCCGTGCCAGCACCACCCGCTTTGCGCCCAGATCAAACCACGCCTGAGCGCAGACGTAATTGGCGATGGACTGCTGAGTGGAAATGTGTCGCTCACAGTGCGGGGCATATTTTCCGGCGAGGGTGAACGCACCCAAGTCGGCCACGATCAGGGCGTCCACCCCGGCGTCGTCCAGCTGTTCCAGATATTCCGGCAGCCGGACGATTTCATCGTTTCTCGGCATGGTGTTCACGGTGACGTGACACCTGACACCATGGTCATGGGCGTACCGCACCGCCTTGGGCAGCTCCTCGGGGGAGAAATTCCCCGCGAAGGAGCGCATTCCGAAGCTTGTTCCGGCGAAATATACCGCGTCTGCGCCGTAGGCCACAGCCATTTCCAGCCGCTCCATGTCCCCGGCGGGGCTGAGCAATTCCAGCTTTCTCATTCGCCCTCCGACTGTGTGGAAGCGGCAGCGGCGGCAGCAGCAAACTGCGCGCGATACTGCTCATGCTCCTCCTGTGTGGTGGAGAACTGATGGGCGCCGGTGGCGGGATTCAGCACGTAGTAATAATAGTTGTGGGACTCGGGATTCAGCGCGGCCTGCAGGCTGGCAAGACCCGGGTTCGCAATGGGCGTGGGCGTCAGACCCACGTGAAGGTAGGTGTTGTAGGGGCTGTCCAGACTGGTGTCGATATGGTCGGACACGCCGTCCTGCGCGTAGATGATGGCGGCGTCGATGTTCAGCAGGGCGGGGTAGTCCCAGTGGAACAGACGGTTATAAATAACACCGGCGATCCGGGGGCTTTCCGACGCGGAGGCGGTTTCCTTCTCGATGAGGGACGCGACAATGGTCACTTCCCGGACGGTGAAGCTGCCGTCGGTGACGGTGGCGTTCAGGGTGTCGATCTGGGCGCGCATTTCCTCGCTGAACCGGTAGTCGAAGTTGTCCAGCATCTTTTCCAGAACCTCACGGGGAGAGGAATTCTTATAGAAGTCGTAGGTATCCGGGAAAAGGAAGCCCTCAAGGCAGTATTTGTCGCCCCGGGTCACGTTTTCAAGGAACCAGTAGTCCTTCAGCGCGCCGTTGGCGGCGTAGGCGCTGAGATCCTGCGCGGTACAGATGCGGTTTTCCTCCAGCAGGGCGAAAATCTGGCGGCAGGTGTAGCCCTCGGGGATCAGCAGGTCTTCCACGACCTCACGGGTGGAGCTGGCGGACATCATGTTGACCAGCGCGTGATAGTCGTACCGGGTGTTCAGGTCGTAAATGCCGGGGTCGATCTTCTTCTCGGCGTGGGAGATGTCGGCATAGAAGTTGAACAGGCTCTTGTAGCGGATCAGACCGGCGTCGTAGAGCTTGTCGGTGATGCTGTCCATGGTGTCGGACTCGTAAACGGTGATGGTGACGGGCTTGTTTTCCCGCCCGAAGGCCAGCACGTCGGCGGCGCAGACCCAGATCATCCGTCCCAGCGTGACGCCGATGACCACGATCAGTGCCAGCCACACGATGGTGACCAGAATGTGGGGGATGCCCAGCAGACCCTCTCCACGGGTTTTCTTTGGACGTCCCTTTTTGACGGGGCGCTGACGACCGGACGCTTTTCTTTCCGGGGCGGGGGCATCCTCTGCGGCGTCAAAATCACCGTCGCTGTCCCGGTATTCCTGTTCCGCGATCTCGTCCTTTGACGGCTCCGGTTCCGCCGGTTCCTCCGGCAGCTCCTGCAAATCCGGGTCGTCCAGAATGCTGGGGTCGAAGGGCGGCTCTTCCTCGCCGTGTTCCAGCATACCGTGGGAATCCATGGCGCTTTCGTCGGGGATGATCTCGCTGCCGATCTCCGGCTCGGTGAGCCGGTCGTCGTAGGATTCCTCCATGCCGTCATCCACGTCCGGAATGCGATCCATGAAGGAACGGCCTTTTTCGGAGGTGTCATCGGGCGCGGGAATTTCCTCCGGGGCGGGGGCGTCCGCAATGGGGGGGACGTCCTCAAAAGTGGGAATGTCATCTTGGGCGGAATCATCCTCGAATGCGGGAACGTCTTCCGCCACGGGAGTTTCCTCCGCAACGGGTTCTTCCACCTCTGCGGGGATTTCCTCTGGCTGGGAAGCGGGTTCTTCCCCAATCACGTCTTCGGAGACGGGGACATCCCCGGCGTCCTCCGATTCCTCGTCGGCGGGAAAGAAGGTCAGCTCTTCGGGAATGATTTCCTCCTCGTCCCGTTCGGGAAACTGTTTGTTGTCCATATCGTGTTCCTCCAAGGTCAGCGAATGACGATCTGTTCTGCGACGGCCTGCGCGGCGGCCTGACCCTTCAGGGCGGCGATCAGCGCCAGACCAAAGGGAACGGCGCAGCCCGCGGACGTGCCGGTGATGAGCTTTCCGTCGGTGACGGCGGGGGCGCAGACCATGTCAGCGATTCCCATCTGGCCTTCACAGCCGGGGTAGCAGGTGGCGCGTCTGCCATCGGTGATGCCAAGCATGGCAAGAATGGTGGGTGCGGCGCAGATGGCGGCGACGAACCGACCGTTTTCCCATGCGAACTGCACGGCTTCCAGCGCCTCCGGGCAGCCCTTGATGGACGCGACGCCCTTCATTCCGCCGGGGAGAACGATCATATCCAGCTGGGTCAAGTCTATCTGTCCCAGCTCCATATCGGCGGTCACGGGGATGCCGTGGCTTCCGACGATGACCTTCCCGCCAATGCCCACGGTGGCGACGGACACGCCCGCGCGGCGCAGCAGATCAATAGGGGCGACGGCTTCCGTTTCCTCGAAGCCGGTTCCAAGCAACATGTAAACCATATTCAGTCCTCCAGACATGCCGCCACATGGCGGTAAATTTCTTCGTGAATGTCCTCAATACTCCGCATTTTCCCATTTTCCGTGCAGGAAATGATTGTCCAGCCGTAGTATTCAGCGGCGGCGCGTCCGGTGCGGCGGCAGGAAGCAAGATAGGCGCTGTTCCGCTCGTGGATGTCCGCGGTGGTGTGGGTGTCCTGCTCCCGGTGGCGCAGCAGCTGCTCCGTAAAGTCCGTGGGGACGTCCAGATACAGCGTCAGGTCGGGGCGGGGAAGTCCCAGACGGTCATATTCAAAGTCGTACAGCCACTTGAGAAACGCCTGTCGGGTTTCCTCCGGCTCCTTGGACGCCTGATGGACGGCATTGGAGGTGGTGTAGCGGTCGCAGACCACAAGACCGCCCTGCTCGTACCACTGCCCCCAGATCTTTTTGTAGGAGGCGTAGCGGTCGATGGCGTAAAAGGTGGAAGCGGCGTAGGCGTTGACGTCCGACGGATTCGTGCCGAACTCGCCCCCGAGATACATCCGGATCAGCGCGGAGCTGGGTTCGGAGTACTGGGGAAAGACAATTTTCTGAAAGGCAATGTTTTCGTTTTCCAGACGCTGGGTCAGCAGACGAAACTGGGTGGACTTGCCGGAGCCATCCGTGCCTTCAATGACGATTAGTTTGCCCATTTGTATTCTCCTTACATCAAGGACATATTATCATAACCTACAATATACCATATTTATCCCCGTTTGTCCACCTTTGCGTGAGATTGAAACCGAGTTTTCTCGAATCGGCTATCGGAAAACAAAAAAAGTTGCAAACACCTGGGAAAAGTGATACAATAAAGAAAAATTCGATGGAAAAGGGAAAGAGAAACATGGAAGTCACATTTGAAAGTCTCGGCCTCAGCGAGGCCATGCTGAAAGCGCTTGAAGAGAGGGGCTACGGCTATCCCACCACCATTCAGGCGGAGGCCATCCCATATTTTCTGCAATGGCGGGACGTCATTGCCAAGGCGCCCACCGGCACCGGAAAGACCTTTGCCTTCGGCATCCCCATGATCGAGCATATCGACCCGGCCAACGAGGGCGTTCAGGGGCTGATCCTTGCCCCCACCCGGGAGCTTGCCATCCAGATCGGCGACGAGCTGCGGGGGCTGCTGACCTATTTTCGGGGCATTCGGGTAGCGGTGCTGTACGGCGGCGCGGGCATCGGCGGCCAGATCAAGCAGCTGGAGCGCAAGCCCCAGATCGTGGTGGCGACGCCGGGACGGCTGATGGATCACTACAACCGCAAGACCATCCGTCTGGACAAAATTCAGACTGTGGTGCTGGACGAGGCCGACCGGATGCTGGACATGGGCTTTTTCAAGGACGTGACCCGGATCATCGATAAGGTGAAGAACCGGAAGAATCTGGGGTTGTTTTCCGCGACCATCTCTCAGGAGGTCATGACGGTTTCGTGGATGTACCAGCGGGACGAGGTGGAGATCACCGTGGAGCCAAAGCAGGAAGACCGCCCGGACATCGACCAGTTCAGCATCACCTGCACTCCGCTGGAAAAGGCGGAGACGTCTCTGCGCCTGATCCGCAGTCAGGGCTATGAGCGGGTGATGATCTTCTGCAATACCAAGCACATGTGCCAGCGCCTCTGCGACGAATTTCAGCGGGCGGGTCTGGACTGCGACTGCATCCACGGCGATATCCGCCAGAGCCAGCGGGAAAAGACCATGCAGCGCTATCGGGACGGCAAGCTGGCCGTGCTGATCGCGACGGACGTGGCCTCCCGGGGCATCGACGTGGACGATGTGGACTGCGTTATCAACTATGACGTGCCGGAGGAGAACGAGTACTACGTCCACCGCATTGGCCGCACCGGCCGGGCGAAGAAAAAGGGCGTGGCATGGAGCATCGTCAGCAATTTCCCGGAGAAGGCCAGACTGGATGACATCTGCAAATACTGCAATTTTACCATTCAGCCCATGGTGATGGACAAGGACGGAAATTTGACGCCCGAGGAAGTCAAAGCCCCCGTGACGCCCAAAAGGAGATTCCGTTGAATCCCCGGGAAAGGGGCTTTCTGCTGCTGACGAGCCGTCTTGGAAACCCTGACCGCCAGGTGCTTTCTACCGCTCAGCTGCGCATGTTGGCGCTGCGGATGCGGGGCAGGGAATGCGCCCAGCCGGAGCGGGAAATGACGCGGCAGGATTTCATTGCGCTTGGCTACGACCGGGAGACGGCGGAGCGGTATTGCGCCCTGCTTTCGGATACCCAGGAGCTGGACTACTACCTGAGCCGGGGGAGAAAAATGGACTGCACCCCCGTCACAAGGGTCAGCGAGGATTACCCCGGAATTCTGCGGCAGCGTCTGGGAATGGACAGCCCCGGATGCCTGTGGGCGAAGGGGGAGTTGTCTATCTTAAACACCCCTGCAGTGGCGCTGGTGGGAAGCCGGGAGCTGCGGGCGGAGAACCGGGAATTTGCCGCGGCGGTGGGATACCGGGCTGCGGAGGAAGGCTTGACGCTGGTTTCCGGCAACGCCCGTGGCGCTGACCGCACGGCACAGGAAGCGTGCCTTGCTGCCGGTGGACGGGTCATCAGCATCGTCGCCGACGAGCTGAGTAAACAGGCCAGACGGCGGAATCTGCTGTACTTAAGCGAGGACGATTTTGACGGCGCGTTTTCCACCCAGCGGGCGCTGAGCCGCAACCGCTGCATCCACGCGCTGGGGCGCATGGTGTTTGTCGCCCAGTCCGACTTTGGACACGGCGGTACGTGGGATGGTACGGTGAAAAATCTGCGCTTCGGGTGGAGTCCTGTAGCCTGTTTTCGCGACGGCAGTCAGGCTGCCCGTCAGCTGGAACAGATGGGGGCATACCTGATCGGCACGGATGATTTGCAGGATTTCGGCGGCCTGATGGAGGAAGAAAAAACACTTTTTTAGCCCATGGCGGTTCGCCATGGGCTTTCTCATCGGCAAAAGTAACTGCAGGGGACGATAATTTTACCGTCTCCTGCGGTTTTGCAATATCGATTGGTCATTTTGACGCCGTTTGGAATGCTTTTTCGGGGCTGTTTATTTGCCGCTCTCCAGATCGGCGGCAATGATCCGCTTCATGGCTTCGATGCCCACCTTGACGGCACCGGTGGTGTCCTCGGTCATGGGCATGGCGAGACCCGCTTTTTCCCGCTCCTGATTCCACACGGCGTGGAAGCAGCTGCCGCAGCGCACGCCCAGTGCGGCGGCGACCACAAACAGCGCCGCGGACTCCATTTCGCTGGCCTTCACGCCCAAACGCTTCCAGCTTTCCCACTTTTGCAGCAGGTCGTAATATACAGGAGATTTTTCCGGGCTGTGCTGACCATAAAAAGAATCCTTGCATTGGACGATGCCGGTGTGGGTGCGGTAGCCCAGACTCTCACTGGCAGCTTTCAGCGCGGCCGTGACGTCAAAGTCAGGCACGGCGGGGAACTCAATGGGGGCGTATTCCAGAGAGGTATGCTCGTAACGGATAGCGCCCGTGGCGACCACCACGTCCCCGGGCAGAACGTCCATGGCGATGCCGCCGCAGGTGCCGACCCGAATGAAGGTATCCGCGCCGATGGCCGCCAGCTCCTCCATGGCGATGGAGGCCGACGGGCCGCCGATGCCGGTGGAGCAGACGGACACCTTCTGCCCCAGCATGGTGCCTGTGTAGATATTGTACTCCCGGTTCATGCCGATATGTACGGGATTATCAAAGTAGCTGGCAATGGACTGGCAGCGTCCCGGGTCGCCGGGGAGAAAGACATAACGTCCCACATCGCCCTTGTTGCAGTGAATGTGATACTGCATTCCGACATCCTGCATATAAAACACCTCTTAATTGGGGGTGTATCTGAAAACTGTCAAAACGCCCGATCAGCAGTTCTTTTTGCCCTGTGCCGCGCCATTTTCCCTTGAAATACAGCAAGTATTCCTGCGGAAAAATGGCTTGCCCAGGACAAAAATTCCTCGCTGCTGGGCATTTCGCCAGTTTTCAGATACACCCTGATTTTGTTTTTATATTATATTACAAAATTATGGAATTTGCAAGCAGAAATCGGAGCGCTTTTGGCGCTCCGATTTGCTGTTAGAAAAAGCTTACCTGACTGGTATCGGGCAGGTCGCCGAAAGCACCGGCCTCTCTGAGCATCTGAATGTGGGTCTTGGACACCTTGGGGCAGGCGGCGGCGACTTCCTCCACGGACAGGAAGGTTTTGCCCTCACGACCCCGCATCAAGTCCCATGCCGCGTTTTCACCGAGGCCGGAGATCGCAACGAAGGGGGGCAGCAGCTTGCCGTCCTTGATGATGAATTTCGTGGCGTGGCTGTCGTAAATGCTGATGGGCAGGAATTCAAAGCCCCGGATGTAGTATTCGTAGGCCACTTCCAGCGTGGTCAGCAGGTCTTCGTCTTTGTCTGTGGCGTTTTCGTTGTTCTCGATGGCGTCGATGTTGGCGACCACCGCATCCTTGCCGTGGGTCATCAGCACCGCGTCGAAGCCGCCCTTCTGACTGCGGCGGTAGAAATAGGCGGAGTAGAAGGCCAGCGGATGATGTACCTTGAACCATGCGATACGGAAAGCCATCATAACATAGGCCACGGCGTGGGCCTTGGGGAACAGATACTTGATCTTTTTGCAGGAACCGATGTACCATTCCGGCACGCCTGCGGCCTTCATTTCCTCCTCCGCGCCTTCGGGCAGACCTCTGCCTTTTCGCACGGCCTCCATGATCTTGAAGGAGCGCTTTTCCGGCATTCCGCAGGAGATCAGATAAAGCATGATGTCGTCACGGCAGCCGATGGCCTGATCAACGGTGGCGGTTTTGGAGGTAATCAGGTCTTTGGCGTTGCCCAGCCACACGTCGGTGCCGTGGGAGAAGCCGGACAGACGCAGAAGCGTATCAAACCGGGTGGGCATGGTATCCATCAGCATCCCGCGGGTAAAGCGGGTGTTGAACTCCGGAATGGCGACGGCGCCGGTGGGGCCGAGAATTTTGTCATCCTCATAGCCCAGCACCTTGGAGGAGATGAAAATGGACATGGTGTCCTTGTCGTCCAGAGGGATGGTCTTGGCGTCGATGCCGGTCATATCCTCCATCATGCGGATCATGGTGGGGTCGTCGTGGCCCAGCATGTCCAGCTTCAGAAGGTTTTCCTCCATGGAGTGGTATTCAAAATGGGTGGTGATCTGGTCGGCCTGAGGGTCGTCCGCCGGGTGCTGCACCGGGCAGAAGTCCCAGATTTCGTTTTCCTGGGGAATAACCACCAGACCGCCGGGGTGCTGGCCGGTGGTGCGGCGAACGCCCACGCAGCCCGCCGCCAGGCGGGCTTCCTCCGCCCGGGAGGCAGTCTTGCCCCGCTCGGACAGGTATTTTTTTACGTAGCCGAAGGCGGTTTTCTCCGCCACGGTGCCGATGGTGCCTGCCCGGAAAACGTGGGATTTTCCGAACATTTCGATACAGTAAGCGTGGGCTTTTGACTGGTATTCGCCGGAAAAGTTCAGGTCGATATCGGGAACCTTGTCGCCGCCGAAGCCGAGGAAGGTCTCAAAGGGAATGTTGAAGCCGTCTTTCTCGAATTTCGTGCCGCACTTGGGACAGACGGCGTCCGGCAAATCCGCGCCGCAGCCGTAGCCCTTGGGAACGTCGAAGGTGGTGTACTTGCACTCCGGGTTGGGGCAGCGGTAGTGGGGCGGGAAGGAGTTGACCTCGGTGATGCCGGACATGTAGGCCACGATGGACGAGCCGACGGAGCCACGGGAGCCGACCAGATAGCCATGCTCCAGCGAATTCTGCACCAGTTTCTGGGCAGACATGTAGATTACGTCGTAGTGGCAGTTGATGATGTCGTGCAGCTCCGTCTCCACGCGCTTTACCATCAGCTCCGGGGGATTGTCCCCGTAAAGGCGGTGAAATTTAGTGTAGACAAGATTTTTCAGGTCTTCCACGGAGTTTTCGATTTTGGGAGCGAACAGATTGTGGGGGACGGGACGCAGAGATTCGCACATGTCGGCGATGCGGTTGGGGTTGGTGATGACTACCTCATAGGCTTTTTCCTCGCCGAGATAGGAGAATTCCCGCAGCATATCGTCCGTTGTCCGGAAGTACAGGGGCATATCCTTGTCCGCGTCGTCGAAGCCCTTGGTCGCCAGCAGAATGTGACGGAAAATCTCGTCCTCTGGGTTCAGGAAGTGAACGTCTCCGGTGGCGACCACCGGTTTGCCCAGTTCCTCGCCCAGCCGGACGATTTTCCGGTTGTATTCCCGGAGGTCTTCATCGGTTTTGGCTTCGTATTTTTCGTTTGCCAGCATGAAGCGATTATTTGCCAGAGGCTGGATCTCCAGAAAGTCGTAAAAGGACGCAATGCGCTTCAGCTCGTCGTCGCTTTTCCGGTCAAGAATGGCCTGAAACAGCTCGCCCGCTTCGCAGGCAGAACCGATGATCAGACCCTCCCGCAGCTTAAGAATGTCGGATTTGGGCATCCGGGGCACCCGGCGGAAGTATTGCAGATTGGAATCGGAAATCAGGTGGTACAGGTTGCGCAGACCGATCTGGTTCTTGGCAAAAATAATGATGTGCCTTGCCTGCCGATCAGTGATGCGGCCGCCGGAACGCAGATGGGTCATGGCAGAGTTGATGGCCTGCAAGTTGTGGATGTCATGCTCCTCTTCCAGCTTGACCATGAGCTTCGCCATGATGAGGCCGCAGGTCATGGCGTCGTCCGCCGCCCGGTGATGGTTGAAGTCGGGCAAGCTCAGGGCATTGGAGACGATGTTCAGCTTGAATTTGTTCAGCTGGGGCAGAAGATTCTGAGACAGAATCAGGGTATCCGCCGCGGTGTAATGGTAGTCGTAGCCAAGGCGCTGGCACTCGGCGCGGATAAAGCCGGTGTCGAAGTCGGAATTGTGAGCGACCAGAACCCGGTCGCCGATGAAGTCCAGAAATTTGGGCAGCACCTCTTCGATTTTCGGTGCGCCGACAAGCATTTCGTCGGTGATGCCGGTCAGCTCCACGATTTTCCGTTCCAGCGGACGCTCCGGGTCAACGAAGGTCTGGAAACGGTCCACTTCCTCACCGTTTTTCAGCACAACAGCGCCGATCTCGATGATGCGGTCGCTGCGGGAGGACAGGCCGGTAGTTTCCAGATCGAAGGCGACGAATTCCTGATCGAAGGTGATATCCTGCTCGCCGTGGACTACAATGCGGTCGTCTACGTCGTTTACATAATACCCCTCACAGCCGTAGAGAATCTTGATATTCTGGTCGGTTCCGGCCACCTTGGCCTTGGAGGCGGCCTTCATGGCGTCGGGGAAGGACTGGGCGACGCCGTGGTCGGTGATGGCGATGGCCTTGTGACCCCATGCGGCCGCCTGCTTCACGGCGGCGGCGGTATCCGTCAGAGCGTCCATGTTGGACATGGTGGTGTGCAGATGCAGCTCCACCCGCTTTTCTCCCGGGGCGGTGTCCTGCCGCTTGGGCATGGAGCCGGGCTGCATGGCGTAGGGCTTGAGAACCATTTCGCCCTCGTATCGATCTTCACCCAGTTTTCCCTGCACCCGCAGGACGGAACCGACCTGAACGTTTTCCAGAATGGGTTTGGCCTCTCCGGCCTCCATAAAGCGGCTGACGCGGACGGAGTTGGTGTTGTCCGTCATGTCGAATTTCACAACATAGGCGTTGCGTTTTTTCAGCTCCTTGTGGTCCACAGCGAAGACCTTGCCCTCCACGATGACGGTTCCCATGTCCAGACTCAGCTCCTTCATGGGAACGGGCGTGCCCTTGAAGGGCTTGCCGTAGAAGGTTTCGCTGGGGGCGGCGGACTTGTCCTCCTTCTTCGGTTGAGCAGCGGAGACGGCGGGAAGCTTTTGAATCTCCGATTCCCGCATGGACTCTGTGGCTGCAAACAGCGCTTTTCCCTCCAGCGCGTTGCCAGCCTCCACGGTGATATGCACCGGGGCGGCGAACCGCTCCCGCAGTACCTTTTCCACAGACGGGATGTGCTCCAGAAGGGTTTCTTTTCCGTTGGCGGCGAGCTTTACCGTGAGATTCTGTTCGTTCCATTCCCACTTTGCCCCGGCGAGGGAACCCCGCGCCATGGAGTTGCGGCTGACAAACAGCCACATCAGTTCTTCCGGTTCGATTTTTTGCAGCTCCGATTCCGGGTGGGTCGCGGTCAGCTCCAGCTTTTGCAGGCCATACAGGCCACAAATGTCCTTGCGAACCTGTTCCAGCAGCCGTTGAGGAATGTAGCGCTCCGAATGCAGCGCCACGTGAACGCTTCGGGTCTCGGGGTCGATATCCGCCGCGGCGATAGCCGCCTGAGAAAGGGCTGCATACAGCTCCTCAGGCGGCTCATAGTCCGGAAACATATTCAGAAAGAAAATTTGTTCTTCCATATCGTGTCTCTACAGTGCTTCAATTCGTTTCAGCAGGGCAGGGAGCAGCTCGTCATAGGGGAGCTTTTCCACCTGCACGCCCTTTTCAAAAATCATGCCCCAGCCGTCGCCGCCGGCAATGCCGATGTCCGCTTCGCGGGCTTCGCCGGGACCGTTGACCACGCAGCCCATGACCGCCACGGTGATGGGCTTTTCACAGTTTTTCAGCGCTTCGTCCACCCGGTTCACCAGACCGATCAGGTCGATGCGGGTCCGTCCGCAGGTGGGGCAGGAGACGATGTTCACGCCGTCCTTCCGCAGTCCGGCGGCCTTGAGAATGTCCCGGGCGGCGTAAACCTCCTGCACCGGGTCGTCGGTCAGGCTGACCCGGATGGTATCGCCGATGCCGTCCAGAAGCAGCGCGCCGATGCCCATGGCGGACTTGATCAGACCCTGCCGGACGGGGCCGGTCTCGGTCACGCCGATGTGGAGGGGATAGTCACATTTGGCGCGGAACAGCCGCGCGGCGGCTACCATGGTGGGGACGGTGGAGGACTTCATGGAGACGCAGGTGTCGTAAAAGCCCTGTTTTTCCAGCAGCTCCAGATGTTCAAAGGCGCTTTCCACCAGCGCTTCGGCGGTGGGGTGGCCGTATTTTTCCAGAAGACGCTTGTCAAGACTGCCGCCGTTGACACCGATGCGGATGGGGATGTGCTTGTCCTTGCACACCTCCACCACGGCCTTGACCCGATCTTCGCCGCCGATGTTGCCGGGGTTGATGCGGATTTTGGACGCGCCGCCCTCTGCCGCGGCGATGGCAAGTCTGTAATCAAAATGGATATCCGCTACGAGGGGCAGGGGAGAGTCCTTGCAGATGTCCGCAAAGCTCCGGGCGGCTTCCATGTTGGGAACCGCCAGCCGGGCGATCTGGCACCCGGCGGAGGCAAGCTGACGGATCTGCTTCAGGCTGCCCTCCACATCCGTGGTTTTGGTATTGAGCATGGACTGGATGACCACCGGGGCGCCGCCGCCGATGGGAACGCCGCCCACCAGAATCTGTTTTGTCATCGTCTTCACCTCTTGAACAGGAAAATGACGTCCTTGAACATAATAATCGCCATCAGGGCAAGCAGCAGGATCATGCCCGCGCCGTGGAGATAGCCTTCATATTTGGGGTTAATCTTCTTTTTCGTGATGGCCTCCACCGCAACCGTGATCAGCAGACACACAATACGCCCGCCGTCCAGCGCGGGGATGGGCAGCAGGTTCATCACCGCAAGGTTAATGGCGATGAAGCCACCGAAATACAGCATATTCAGCAGCGCAGTGACCTTGCTGTCGGAGGCTGCCGCCACTTTGGACATTTCACTGACGATGCCCACGGGGCCGGACATATCCTTAATGCCCACCTTGCCGCCAAGCAGCATTTGCAGGCTCAGGCGAACCAAACGCACCGTATCCAGCGACTGGTTCCACGCCATTCCCAGCTTCTCCCAGAAGTTCGGGGTGCTGAGGGTGAAATTTATGCCGTAGCGCAGGCCGGTCGAGCCGTTTTCCAGAGTCACTTCGTGCTTTTCCAGCAGGAAATCTTTCAGAACGACCTTTTCGCCGTTCCGGCGCACTGTGATGTCGTGAACGTCGCCGGGGTTCAGTGACAGGATCATGGAGAAATCGGAATAGGAGTAGAGCTTTTCACCGTCCACCTCCACAATGCGGTCACCGGCTTGCAGGCCGTTTTCGCCGTTCACCGTGGCGTAGTCTTCAAAGCCGGCGATCACGGGGACGACAGTCTGCTTTACGGGGAGGCAGACAATGACCATCAGTACCACGCCGATGAGAAAGTTCATCGCCGCACCGGCGGCCAGAATAATCAGCCGCTTCCACCATGCCGCCTTGTCGAAGGAACGGGGATTGTCGCTTCCGCCGTCCTCGCCCTCCATGGCGCAGTAGCCGCCGATGGGGATGCAGCGGATGGCGTACAGGGTTTCGCCCACCTGTTTTTTCCAGAGGGCAGGCCCCATAAACATGGAAAATTCGTTGACCTGAACGCCGGAGAGCTTGGCGGCGGTAAAATGCCCCAGCTCATGGACGAAAATCAGGACGCTGAACAGGAAAATCGCAAAAATAACGCTCATAGAAAAAATGCCTCGCAATTATCAAGAGTTCACCCGAGCCGCCTCACGAGCCAGACGATCGGCTTCCAGAATCTGCTCCAAAGTGGGGTCGGCGATGAACGGCACCTGCGGCACGGCGGCATTTACCAGCCGGTAGATGTCGTAAAAGCCGATTTTGTCATTCAGGAACATGGCGACCGCTTCCTCATTTGCGCCGTTCATGGCAGGGCAGGCCGTGCCGCCCGCTTTCGCGCAGTCCCGCGCCAGCGCCAGACAGGGGAAATTCTCCGTATCCGGCGGGGAAAACGTCAGCGGGCCGCAGGACAGTAAGTCCAGCCGCTCCACCGGGGAGGGGATACGCTCCGGGTAGGTCAGTGCCAGCTGAATGGGCAGACGCATATCCGGTGTGCCCATCTGCGCCATCACCGCGCCGTCGGTGAATTCCACCATGCTGTGGACGATGCTCTGCCGGTGGATGACCACATCTACCTGTTCCAGGGGCAGACGGTACAGCCGCATGGCCTCAATGACCTCCAGCCCCTTGTTCATCAGGGTGGCGCAGTCAACGGTGATCTTCGCGCCCATCTTCCAGTTGGGGTGTTTCAGGGCGTCGGCTCTGGTCACCGTTTCCAGCTGAGGGCGGGTCATGCCGAAAAATGGGCCGCCGGAGCAGGTGAGGATCAGCCGCCGGATCTCTTTTCTGCTGCCGCAGCCCATAAGGCACTGAAAGATTGCGGAATGCTCGGAATCCACGGGGACGATCTCCGCACCGTACTTCTCCGCCTCGGCCATCACCAGCTCCCCGGCGCAGACAAGAGTTTCCTTGTTGGCAAGGCCAATGCGCTTTTTCGCCCGGATGGCGGCGAGAGTGGGCTTCAAACCGACCATGCCAACCACGGCGGTGATGACGCAGTCGGCATCCGCCATGGATGCCGCTTCCATCAGACCCGCCTCACCGAAGTTTACCCGGATAGACAGATCGTTTATTCGTTCCGCCAGTGCCTGAGCGGCTTCCTGCGTTGCCATAACGGCGAGTTTCGGTGAAAACTCCCGGCACTGCTGCGCCATCCGCTCCACGCTGGTTCCGGCGGTGAGCGCCGCTACCCGGATGCCGGGCAGACGGCGGATAATGTCCAGGCTCTGCCGGCCGATGGAGCCGGTGGAGCCGAGAATACTGACACACTGCACCATAGGCCGCTCCTTACACCGCCATGGGAAGCAGCACCAACAATACTTCCATGGCAGGGGCAACCAGGGTCAGAGAATCGAACCGATCCAGCACGCCGCCGTGGCCGGGAATCAGGTTGCCGTAATCCTTGATGCCGGTCTGCCGTTTGACGATGGAGAAGCACAGATCGCCGAAAATGCCCAGCAGGGAACCGACAAAGCCGTACAGCAGCGCAAGACCGTAGTTGACGCGGAGATTGCCGGGGAGCAGGTCGATAACCAAGGCGTAAATCAGCATACTGACCACGGCGAAGACAACGCCGCCCAGCGCGCCCTCGATGGTTTTGTTGGGGCTGACCACAGGCGCCAGCTTGTGCCGCCCGAATTTCAGGCCGATAAAGTAAGCGCCTGCGTCGGACATGAACGCCACCACGAAGGGAATCAGGATGACATACCGTCCGAGATCCATATTCAGAATGCGGATGAGGGAGCTGAGCATGTAGGGGATGAGAAGACCCGCCACAAAGCACATGGACAGATCCTCAAAGTGAACCTTTATGTGGTCAAGCATCATCTCCGAGAACATCAGGATAAAGAACACAATCATGAGGATGACAAAGTAGGAATGAATCGCGCCGAAATAGCTCCACATGCACACGGCGGCCGCCATGATGCAGGAGTAGATCACCAGCCGCGGCCGCTTTACAAGCCCTGTGCGGTACAGAAGCTCGTAGGCCGCGATGGCCATGAGCGCACTCATGACCAGTGACGCGGCAATCACCGGTGCGGCCAGTGTCAGAAGAAAGAGGATCGGCACCAGAATCGCTGCGGAAATAATGCGTTTTTTCATTTCTCTATGTCCCTCCGAACCGGCGGCTGCGCCGGTGAAATTCTTCAATGGCGCTGTCCAGATGTTCCGGTGTGAAATCAGGCCAAAGTACGTTCATAATTACATATTCCGAGTACGCGGACTGCCACAGCAGGAAGTTGCTGACCCGCATCTCTCCGGATGGCCGGATGATCAGCTCCGGGTCGGGTACGCCCGCCGAGTACAGATACCGGGAGAAAACATCCTCGGTGAGTGTTTCCGGGTTGGCCCTTCCGGCGGCGACATCCGCCGTGTAAACCTTCACAGCATGGATAATTTCATCCCGCCCGCCGTAGTTCAGGCAGAAATTCACCTGCACGTCGTAGTCCTCCGAGCGGCTTTCCGCATCGTGGCAGAGCGTTTGCAGCTCCGGGCTGAGACGGGTCAGGTCGCCGAAAAATCGGAATTTTACCCGGTTCTTTTCCATGTCCCGCAGCGCTTCTTCCAGATACCGGCGCAGCAGCTTCATGATTCCCGCCACTTCTTCCGCCGAGCGCTTCCAGTTCTCCGTGGAAAAGGCGTACACCGTCAGATATTCCACGCCCAGCGTGCGGCAGTAGTTGGCGATCCGCCGGAAGGCTTCCGCGCCTGCGGCGTGACCGGCGGTGCGGGGCAGACCCCGCTGCTTTGCCCAGCGGCCGTTGCCGTCCATGATGATGGCAATATGCCGGGGCGGGGGAGAGTTTTGCGAAAGTGCCATAAAGCACCTCTTTCTAAATGGTTAGTGAACAGATCTGCGAAGATAAAAAAGCAATTTCTGCTGGCGGCTGCTTCCAGCCGCCAGCAGGGGTGCTTTGTTTTGGCTGACGGCGTTAAATCGCCATCAGTTCCTTTTCCTTGGCGGCAAGAGCGGCGTCGGCGCGCTTGATGTTCTTGTCCAGCAGATCCTGCAAATCCTTCTCGGCCTTCTTCTGGTCGTCCTCGGTGATCTCGCTGTTCTTTTTCAGCTTCTTGACATAGTCCATGCCGTCCCGACGGATGTTGCGCATGGCGACCTTGGCTTCCTCGGAATACTTCTTGACCTGCTTGGCCAGATCCTTACGGCGCTCCTCGGTGAGCTGGGGGAACACCAGACGGATGACGCGGCCGTCGTTCTGGGGGTTGATGCCCAGATCGGAGGTCTGGATGGCCTTCTGAATGTCCTTGAGCAGTTTGGTGTCCCAGGGCTGAATGATCAGGGTACGGGCGTCGGGGGTGGAGATGGTGGCGACGCCGTTCAGGGGCGTTTCACTGCCATAGTATTCCACGGTGATCCGATCGAGAACCTTTGCGTTGGCGCGGCCGGCGCGGACGGAGGCGAATTCCTCGTCCAGATGCTCCAGAGCCTTGTCCATTCTCCGGGAATATTCTTTGAAATCGACGGTCATTTTGTGTTCCTCCTTAGAAATGATTTTTTACGGTAGTACCGATCTCTTCACCGCGAACCACGCGGACGATGCTGTTTTCTTCATTCAGGCCAAAGCAGACCATGGTCATGTCGTTGTCCATAGCCAGCGCCATAGCGGTGATGTCCGTGGCCTTCAGGTTCTTTGCCAGCACCTCACCATAGGTCAGGCGGGAGTAGCGCACGGCAGTGGGGTCTTTGGCGGGGTCGGCGGAATAAATGGCGTCCACGTTCTTCGCCATCAGCACGGCGTCGGCCTCAATCTCCACGCCCCGGAGCACCGCGCCGGTGTCGGTGGAGAAGTAGGGGTTGCCGGTACCGGCGGCAAAGAGGACGACCTTCCCCTCATTTAAGTACCGCTCGGCCAGATCCCGGGTAAAATACTCGGCGAACTTGTTCATCTCCACGGCGCTGAGAACCCGGGCGTCCATGCCGTGCCGGTTCAGGGCATCGGCCACGGCAATGGCGTTCATCACCGTACCAAGCATTCCCATGGAGTCGGCGTGAGAACGCTGCATCTTATCCGCGCCGTCCTTGACGCCCCGCCAGAAGTTTCCTGCGCCGATGACCAGACCGATCTGGACACCCATGTCCACGCAGGTTTTGATAGACTCGCAAAGCTCGTTCACAATGGTAAAATCAAGCCCCCGGTGTGCGTCCCCGGCGAGAGCCTCGCCGCTGACTTTCAGCAGGATGCGCTTATATTTAAGCTCAGGCAAAATGAAATCACTCCTTATCTTCATATCCTTTCCTATTCTAGCGTATCCAGCCCGAATTGACAACTACTAATTTAAGATTTCTTAAAATGTTTTCCGATTTTTCACAATGCGGGGCCTTCTGTGTATTTTCCACACAGCGCGCCCCTTGGAAAAGATGGATTCTGGCGGGATTTTTGGTTGCAAAACTGGAAACAGTAGGGTATAATGTCTGGTAATTGGAAAAACCCAAGGAAATGAGAGGGATTATCATGGCTGAAATGACTGAAAGCAAAAACTTTATCCACGCATTCATCGACGAGGACATCGCCCCCGGTGGGCAGTTTGCGGGTCAGACCGTCCATACCCGGTTTCCGCCTGAACCCAACGGCTATCTGCATATCGGCCACTGCAAGGCGCTGATCATCGACTTCGGCACCGCCGAAAAGTACAATGGCCTGTGCAATCTCCGCATGGACGACACCAACCCCACCAAAGAGGATGTGGAGTTCGTGGAGGCTATCAAGGAGGACATCCACTGGCTGGGCTTCGACTGGGGCGACCGCTTCTACTACGGTTCCGACTATTTTGAGAAGGACTACGAATACGCGGTGGAGCTGATCAAGAAGGGGCTGGCCTACGTCTGCGAGCTGACGCCGGAGCAGTTCAAGGAGTACCGGGGCGACCTGAATACCCCTGCCGTTTCCCCTTACCGCGACCGCCCCATTGAGGAAAGTCTGGACCTGTTCGCCAGAATGCGCGCCGGAGAATTTGAGGACAACCGTTATACTCTCCGTGCCAAGATCGATCTGGCTTCCGGCAACTTCAATATGCGCGACCCGGTCATCTATCGCATCCGTCATATGCACCACCACCGTCAGGGAGACAAGTGGTGCATCTACCCCATGTACGACTTTGCACACCCCATTCAGGACGCGCTAGAGGGCATTACCCATTCTCTGTGCTCTCTGGAATTTGAGAACCACCGTCCTCTTTATAACTGGGTGGTGGAGCATGTCTCCGTGCCTCATCATCCCCGGCAGATCGAGTTCGCGAGACTGGGCATCGACCACACCGTGCTCAGCAAGCGGAAGCTCAGAGCGCTGGTGGAGAACGGCTATGTTTCCGGCTGGGATGACCCCCGGATGCCCACCCTCTGCGGTCTGCGCCGCCGGGGCTATACCCCCAAGTCCATCCGCAACTTCTGCGAGCGCGTTGGCGTGGCCAAGTCTCCCAACACCATTCCCTACGCATTTCTGGAATTCTGCCTGCGGGAAGACCTGAACGAGACTGCCCAGCGTGTCATGGCGGTGCTGAAGCCTGTGAAGCTCACCATCACCAACTATCCCGAGGGCAAGTCCGAGATGGTCACCGTGGAAAATAACCCCAACCGTCCCGAGGACGGCACACGGGAGGTCAGCTTCTCCCGGCACCTGTGGATCGAGCAGGACGATTTCTTGGCTGAGCCGATCCCCAAGTACAAGCGCCTGTACCCCAACGGGCCGGAGTGCCGCCTGAAGGGCGCGTACCTCATCACCTGCACCGGCTGCGTCAAGGATGAAAACGGTAACGTGGTGGAGATTCTGGCCACCTACGATCCCGAAAGCCGGGGCGGCGACCCCGCCGACGGCCGGAAGGTCAAGGGCGCGACCATTCACTGGGTGGATGCGGAGAACTGCTGCGACGCGGAGGTCAGACAGTACGACAATCTGTTCAACGACCCCGATCCCGACGCGGCGGGCAAGGATTTTCTGGCCTGCCTGAACGAGAAGTCTCTGGAAGTCCTCACCGGCTGCAAGGTGGAGGCCAGCCTCCGGGACGCCAAGGCACCCGCATCCTATCAGTTCATGCGTCTGGGCTACTTCTGCCCGGACAGCAAGGACTGTGCCCCCGGCCATCTGGTGTTCAACCGTTCCGTCAGCCTGAAGGATTCCTTCAAGCCCGGAAAGTAATTCCCTATATATCGAAGATCCCGCTGCAACAGGCGGGGCGTATCAGACAGTTAACAGGCACAGTAGGTTAATCTACTGTGCCTGTTCCTGTATAATTTAATGTAATGTAAGCAACCCTTGCCTCTTCCTCCGGGAGAGGTGGCCGAGCGCAGCGCAGCGAAACTTACTCCACAAAAAAGGGCAGCGCCCTTTTTTGTGGAAGTCACTCGCTGATAGCCGGCCCGTGCTCAGGGAGCTTTGCAATCAGCGTCTTATACATGTGGCGGAAGAACAGCAGCGACACCGTGAGGGCGGCAATCTCTGCGATGGGATAGCTCCACCAGACGAGGTCGTTGTTGCCGATGCCCGCGCCGTAGCGCGCGAGAATATAGGCCAGCGGCACGAGGAAGACGAGCTGGCGGATGATGGAGATAATCATCGAATACAGGGACTTGCCCAGCGCCTGGAATGCGCTGGTGAGCGCGATGGATGCGCCGGCCATGCAGAAGCTCAGCGAGATGATCCGCAGCGCGGGCACGCCGACGGCGAGGAGCGTGTCCGTCGCGTCAAAGATCTTCAGCAGCGTTCCGGGGATGGACAGGAAGATGCTCATGCCCAGCAGCATGATGCACGAGGCATAGATCGTGCTGCGCTTGATCGTCTCGGTCATGCGCCTCCGGTGCTGCGCACCGTAGTTATACGCGATGATCGACACCACGCCGTTGTTCAGGCCGAAGATCGGCATGAAGATGAAGCTGTTGAGCTTGAAGTAGATGCCGAAGGCGGTC
>ERZ837910.735-NODE-735-length-49987-cov-7.648842_pt1 | contig 49987 bp, 41 predicted proteins | sample MGYA00519940_ERZ837910 | MGnify/ENA primary metagenome ERZ837910 (study PRJEB31850, sample SAMEA3708825) | human gut metagenome | biome: human gut; feature: human-associated habitat; material: faeces | place: China | collected 2014 ... | reverse complement strand
CGATTTATCCGATAATTTATTCTATATTCTATTATAATTAAAGTTTTTTCGCCGAAGCCTTTTTTTCAAAAAACTGGAAAATCCCCGTAATCGCTACCAGATCGTATCTTTCGTCGGCTGTTCTTTGATCAGGCCGGTGCGGTAGGCGGAGATGAGGCGGTGGAGGTCGGCCACCTGGGCGTGCAGATTGGCACCCTCGTCTACATGTTCCACCAGAACGCGGTCGGTGTGGTTATCGTCCACCACATCCACGCGGGACAAAATATCCAGGTTTTCCTGCACTGCTTTGGCGGTGTTTTCAAATGGCTGGTGGGTGCGCAGGCTCATGCCGTGGCTGGAATACACCAGCGTGTACCCCGCAATACCGGTGCGCTCGTGGTAAGCGCGGCAGAACCCGCCGTCAATCACCAACAAGCGCCCGCCGCCCTTGATGGGGCTTTCGCCGGCTTTTTCCCGCACGGGTACATGGCCGTTCACAATGTGGCAGTTGACCGTTAAGCCAAACTCCGCCAGGATGCGGCAGCAGATGGCCGCATCATCGTACCAGGTATAGTAGGGATCCTTGATCTCCTTGTGGGTTTCTGGGTCCTCAATGTACAGCCGTTCAAAGGTGGTCATGGCGCTGCGGCCAAACAGCGGGGAGAGCTTGCCGCACCACAAGTACCACAAAAAGTCCTGCCCGCTCTGCCGCTCCGGCGAGCCCTCCGGCGCAAAATAGCCCAGGCGGGCGCGCAGGTCACAGTAATCCAGCAGCGCGCGGCCCCGCAGGGAATGGCCCTCAAACGTTTCGGCGGCAAATTCGCCCTCGTCCGTCAGGGGCACCGCACCGTGGTACAGCAGGCAGCCGTTCTCAATGTGGTATACGCTGCCCTTGGCATACAGGAAGGCAACGTGCTTTTGCAGCTTTTCGCTGTGGCGGAAGGATGCCACCAGCTTGTCCAGCACAAACTTTTCGTCGGCATTCAGGCGGGCCGGGTTCTCTGGATCTACCGTGGGGAAGCTGCGGTCCCGCAGGGGATAGATCTTGCCAAAATAATCCACCGTTCCGGCTTCGTAATCAATGCGGCGCAAAAAATCCCGCCCCTGCATCTTGAAATCCGGGTTGCGGTCGATCACTTCGCACTCCAACTTCAGCATCAGGATGGTGATGGCCTTGTGCATGACAGCACAGCGGTGCAGCATTCCGTCCGTGTAGGGGCCGCGGGTGGCGTCGGTGTGCGGCATCCAAATGGTCAGATCCTCATTGCCGTAATACTGCTCCGCCATGCGCAGCAGGTGGCGCAGATTGATGCCGTAAAAATCTTCAATCATGCCGTGGTTGTGGTAGGCAAGGGTGGTTTTCAGCACTGTGCAGCAGCACAGCGCGCTGCCAGCGGCGGCACCCATCCACACAACGTCGTGGTTGCCCCATTGGAAATCCACGTTGTGGTGGGTCATCAGTCGGTCCAGGATCAGGTCCGGGCGGGGGCCGCGATCAAACAGGTCACCAATAATGTGCAGCTTGTCCACCGCAAGGCGCTTGATCAGCTCACACAGGCGGATGATGAAAGCGTCCGCGCGGTCATTGGCGATAATGCTGCCCACGATCTGGCCATAGTAGAGGGTTTTGTTGTGGTCCTCAAAGTGGGCGTGCAGAAGCTCGTCAATGATATGCCCACAGCCCTGCGGCAGGCAGGAACGCACATATTCCCGTGTGTGCTTGGACGAAACAAAGCGGCATACATCGATCAGGCGCAGCAGCGTCTGGCGGTACCAGGCTTCCAGCTCAAAGCGTTCCGGGTAGCGGGCCTTGAGCAGGGGCAGCTTGCGCGCCGGGTAGTAGATCAGGGTGGCAAGCTCGGCACGGATGACCTTGGGCACGTTTTCACCCAGGACAAGATCAACTTTTTCGCGGATAACACCGGAAGCGGAGTTCAGCAGGTGGATAAAAGCCTCGTCTTCGCCGTGCAGGTCACTGATATAATGCTCGGTGCCCTTGGGCAGCTTGGCGGTGGCTTCCAGGCTGATAACGGCGCTGGCAGCCGCGGCCTGGGTGGGATAATCCCGTGCCAGCAGCGAAAGATATTTTAACTCTGCCACGCTGGTGGTGGGGATAGCAGTGGAATTGGAACCCATGGAACAGTATTCTCTCCTTTTTGAAGGGCTTGAATCAAAGTACACAATTGTATTATTGTTGCAAAAATTGGTACTTTTATTGTACGCTGTCCCATGCGGTGCGTCAATCGGAAAAGTGCCGAAAAACCTTGTGCTGCATCCGTTATATTTGACTATTTGATAATCCTTGCCCTACAAAATGGCAGGGCTTGCCGGGGGAGGATGACGTTGTAATAGGATAAAATACAGAAAACTGGCGCACCATGCAAACAAAAACAGAGATAACGCGGTTGTGTCTGTACCCGCCCAAGCGCAACCCGGAACCCATATAGTCAATGAATGAGGAGATGCAGGATGAAAGTAAGATTGTGGCAAACAATGTTTTCAATAGAAGAGAGGAAAAATTGGCATAAATACACCGCCCTGCTCAAAAGTAATTGACTTTTTGCGTGGGGAACGGTATGATACGGTTGTAATCAAAAAGAAAGCATCTTTTGTGAGAACGCCGTTACTGACGCCGTTCTCATTTTCTTTATCAAATAGAAATAGCAGCACCGCCCGCGGGTAATACCATATCGCGGGCGGTGCTGTTTTGCTGTAAAAAACAAACCCCGCCGCCGGATGGCGGAGGGGCCTGCGTGTGGATTCTTAACTTGTCTCTTTGTTCTTCGGTGAACGCCCTGTATCATAGTAATATAGAAAAGAATATAAGTCAATATGTGACGATAAACTGTAATTTTTATAAATGCACTTTTAGAAAGGCTTGACAATTCATAATTGAAAAATCTATTCTATATTTTAGAAGAAAATTGGATTATGTCTTTCCATAAGATGGAGAAAAGTGGATGTAAAGCATGGGCTAAAGAGCATGGTAACCATGTATGGTGAAAAATAGTAAATTGTTAAAAGAAGAAAGAGGTGCGCATGCCAACAAGAAAGCAACATTATGTACCCCAAATTTACTTGAAAGCGTGGGAAACAAGAGTCGAAACCAAAAGTGAACCGGAAAAGAAATTTGACGGTGTTTACTACTTCGGAAAAAGCGATGACATTGGAGATGGAAGTACACGGGAAACTATCTTGTGGAAACCCAATTTATATACGATTGATTTCCAGCAGCTATATATGGCAAAAGGCTGCCCAAAAGTTTATAACTATTTTGTTGATGAAGTTTTTAATATTATGAGAACAGGTGGTCCTCAGTCTGTTTATGGCAAATTTGGATATAGTGTAATTAGGACAAGAAGAAGTGTTCAAAAGCATTTATTTGACATTAATAATTGGAAATTCTACTATGACGATGGGAAAGAGGCAAGGACAGCGGCTTTACTGAATCGCTTTAAGGACTTACGGTGTTATTTATTGGAAGACTCATTTAACAAATTTTTTGAGAATCGGTGGGAAAATGTACTTCGAACGTTTATAGATGAAGTGAAAACGGCGGCACCAATTTCAGCGTGGGAACCTAACAGAAAAATATCAGAAAAAGCGGCAAAAGATATGATTGAGTTTTTCTTCATGATGCTTTGCAGAAATCCACAATTTGATGCTATGGGAGTCTACTCATGGATGAAAAAATTTTTGGGGGAAACATTTTCAGGAACACAAGGAATTAATGAATTAATGGAGGGAATTTGGCTTAACGATTTGTATAAAATGTTTTATAAAGAAACGAAGGGCTTTTATAAAATGGCGGTGACACGGGCAAGTGAAGGTTGCCACATTATTCTTTATGAAGCAAGCCCTGATGCCGGAAATTTTATTACATCTGACAATCCGGTTTTTCAGTATGCAGATAGTGAGGGGATAAATAATGTAGCAGGGTTCTGCTTTCCGATTAGTCCTGACTATGTGTTGTTAATACGAAAAGGCAATATGCCAATAAGCATGATTGACTATCGTATAGCTAATAGCCAAATGATTAGAAAACTTAATCAATTGGTAGACTTACATAGTAACGAGATAATAGTGTCAAAAGAGAAAAAGCGTGAAAAATTTATGTGAGAGGAAATCTGAAAATCGTCATGAAATTATGTTGGCACATTTTGGAGAATCATATTGTGTTATGTAATTCTCGCTTATATTTATAGTACGTATTCCGTGCAATACCGACGAGCTTAATACAATCAGCATCGCAGAGTGTGCCGTCAAAATCCTTGCTGTACTTCTTGATAGCATCCTTGCAAGTGGCAGCTTTCTTGACTACCAGCTTACGGCCGCGCTCCTGCCCTATCTGTTTACCGTTCAGTTTGGCGGTCAACATCCCCTCTCTGGTGCGCTGGTGCAGGTCGTCAACTTCCTTTTGGGCTTGCGCAAAGGCAAGGCGTATCTGTTCTTTGGCAAGGTCAACGGTGTACTGATTCAGTGCGGCGATGACCGAAGACACAAAGCTGTCGGTGGCGGCATTACCTGTTTCCGGCTGGGCGTTGATTTGCCGCCGGATGGTCTGGCGGTAGGTCTCGGTGTTGATGTGCGGTTCTTTGAGAAAACAAAGCGTTACATTTTGAGCGTACAAGTCTTCGTATAGTTGGCAACCCTCGTCTGCATTGCGGCTCATACGGGACACGCTGTCAAATACGATAGTGTCGCCTGCCTGCACGGTGTGGAGCAGCTTATCCAACTCTCTGCGGCCTTGATAGGTTGTGCCTGTGTAAACTTCGCGGATAATATGTGCGGTTGGGTACGTTGCCAAAATGTTGCATACTTGCCGTTCGATATTTTGCTGTGGAGTGGAAATACGGCAGTAACCATATATCTGCATGGCGGTATCACCTCTTAGGCTCGTTAATTTTGATACTGATAGTATACTTACTTTGTCATACGATAACAAGCAGTTTTGATACTACTTGCGCACAACTTAAATTTGATACTGGAAATGATGGCGGTGGTCGCTTGTGTGACCGCCGCCATCGTTCTAATCGCTTTATTATGTACTTGAACAGATAAAAAGTTTTGTGTTATGTATTCTACCGAGTTAAAGAGTAATAGTGGTTTGATATCAGTGTTGAATGGGTGCAAGCTTTTGAGCTTATGAAAATAAGAGTTACATATATTTAATTTGGTTAAACAGTTCTATAAATTAAAAACCTGCTGGTTGCTGTGAAGAATCGTTCGTTTTCTATATACATTTTCCATGGAATATAAATGAGTTTGCTATCAGTATCTACAGCAACATGGATTTGTTGCTTTTCTCCGGCTAATTGTGTAACTAGCACCATATTTGTTAATTTCTTTTTTGTGTAATATTTACGTCCAAATGAGTGTGGTAGAACATAAAATAATCCTTCTAAAGCACCTGATACGGTTATAGCAAAAGCATTATTTCGTAAAGTGACCGGAATAGGATTCGTATCAGTATTTTCTATTTGAAAAGCAGCAGGCGGTGTATTACCCTCACTGCAGGGAGAAATAGAAGATTCGTTTGGTGATAACTCATCCATAACATATAGCTCAGCAATAGCACGCGTACATGCTACATACATTTCACTCGTGTTCATTCCATTACTGACCACAATGACTTTTTCAAATTCCAGGCCTTTTGCAAGTTGAATAGGAATAACATTGTAGATACCACGCCTCATTTTTAATGTTGTACTAAATACATTGACGTTATCCGCTCCATAGGCGGCAAGGATACCTTCTAGTGCATCTGTTTCATTTTTGACAATAACTGCGACACGGTCATCTTTAGAAACATTAAAATGGGGATACTCAGTAAATGTTCGTTGTATTCCTTTTAGACCTACCGGTCGCATGGACATTCCTGCTCGATGATTGACATATTCTGTGATTTCGCGAGCATTACGGTAATTCTCAGTGATACTAAAGAGGCTCCAACGGTTAGGAGGAAGATTTTTTATATCACGGATTCCTTTTTGATTGATGCATTGTTTGGGGTCACCAAAAAGCGCAAAATGTGAATTGGGAAACATTTGCATAAGAAGTTTAATCTCTATTGGCGCCATATCTTGAAATTCATCGATGTATAGATACTTATTCTCTTTTTCGATTGGACCGGAAAGGCGAACGCTTAAGAGATAAAGCATGGCAAATGCTTGACTTACTTTAATGTTACGAGAGTCATCCGGAATACCAAGTACATATAGAGTCTTGTAGAATAAATAGCTATTGCCGCTTTTAGATTGCTTATCAGTCGCTAATGCATCGAGCCGTCTTTGTAGTAAAATGCATGAATCAAAAAAGTCGAAAATATCAATATTATTTTCGACTAATGGACCAGCGTACATTCCATAAAAATCTGCTAGTGTATCAAAAGAATCTTCGGGAACATTTTTTGAAATTTCTTTGACGATGATGTTTTTGGAAAGAAATTCTTCTAGAGCTTCGACTTTAGTGGCAGTGAAATTCAATTCAGCTATCGAGCTTTCGAGGTGTTTACAATAAGCTTGTGTCGTTTCAACGGAAAGTTTTAAAAGTTCATTTGCAATAGCCCGGAAACCATTGATATCTAAAGGATTATCTAAATACAACTGCATACTCAAAATACAGTCTTTGACAGAAGTTACTTTATCTTTTTCTTTATGGATGGCGTTAAGCCAGCCATCCATATCAAGATGCAGGAGTAACTTATGTGTTTGGGGCATTTCTTTATCCATTGATTCTACGCCGTAGTATGTATTCCTGCCACCTTCCGTAAGAATTTGTAAATCAAGGAGTGCAGAGAAAAATTCATATGTAATTTGCAAGGTCTGCATGTGACTTAACTGCTTCTCCAAAATTTCTTTAAATTGTAGAAGAGCTTTTACACTATACTGTGTTACATCTTCTTTTACTTCCTGATAGTTTTTGATAATGGCATGAAAGTCAGTTGATTTGACATTCAGTAAAGCACATTTTTCCTTGATTTGAGCGTTCAGTTTTGACTCTTCTTCTGAAAGGTAGGTCAATTTATTCGGATATGTAGATTCGGATAAATTACGAAGTTTGCACTTTAGAGAATCGAGATAATCGTTAGTATATAATAAGATTTCATCTGTTATGGTGTCTTCGCTCACAGAAATCGGTTCATGCAAGAAACCACGGCGCTGAAAATAAGTATCAATACAGCTTGCGTAGAATTCGGCAATGGAATACTGCTGAACATCAGATATCTGCAATATTTCGGAAAGTTGACGACTTTCTTGGGACAAGGCTTTTGTAGGAGAAAGGACAACGAAATCTTTTAAATGAACCGTGTTATTGTACTGGATGAAACGAATACGGTGCATGAGAATCATACTTTTACCAGACCCCGCACACCCATTTACAATGATATTTTTGTCTTTATCTTCTGCGATAATATTGTATTGATTCTGCTGGATAGAAGCGATGATATCATGGATTTGCTTGCTTTCGCGATTTGACTCAATGATTCTTCTTAGACGCTCATCTGAAACTTCACTTGCATGAAGTTTGGCTTCTTCCGAAGTTCCAGAGAGGGTTTCGATGTTATATAAATCTTTATAGGAACGCAGTTGACCATGTAAAATGTCAAAATCACGTACGAGGGAAAGCTTCGTCTCATTATTACCGATATACATTTGATATTGATAATAGTATTTAGCTCTTGGGTCCGCCCAGTCAATGACCCATCCATCAATGCTACTTTTGCCCAAATAAAGTTTGGAAGTTTCTCGATAACTAATACGGGCAACGTAAGGTTGGGAAAGACGTTCAGCATAATTTCTATTGAGAATACCTATTAATTGTTCAATATCGGGGCAGACCTCAACTTTTTTTACTATTTCACGAGTATCATAATCACGGAATACCAAAGTTTTAGAGGGGTATTGCTTTTTCTTCCGCGCAATGAATTCATTATCTTTTATTCTTTGAACTTCTTTAATGCACTTTGCAAGATATTCTTGTTCGAATCTTAAGTCAACATTTTCAGTCCGAACACTATCATCCGGCTGAATTCTTTTGGGGTCATACTTGCCGTCTTTGTTATATCCATAAATGTCATATCCACGCTTATCATAACCATTAAAATTATAACCTTCTCGATTGTAGCCCGTGCGGTCATAGCCGGTACTGTCATAACCATCGCGGTCAAAGCCATTTTTATTATAACCATGTGCATTATAGCCGTTCTTATCGTATCCGTTTAGGTTATAGCCATTACGGTCGTAGCCAGCACGATTCCTACCTTGTGTATCATAACCTTCACGGTCATAGCCATCAGCATCAATATCATTGATATTATAACCTTCACGGTCATAGCCTTGTAGATTGAAACCTGTAAGGAGGTTGTACCCGTCTGAATCGAACTGGTCGCGACTAAATCCATCGATACTCAAGTTATCACGATTGAAGCCGAATTTATCGTAACCTAGAATATTTACTCCAGACGCATTCCAACCTTGAACATTGAATCCGTTTTGGTCATATCCTTCACAATCAAATCCATAAATGTCACGACCATTGCGGTCAAGGCCATCAACATTATATCCATCACGGTCATAACCTTCTCTATCAAATCCGTCCGGATTGAATCCATCTATGTCAAAGCCATCGCGGTCGTATCCATTACGGTCATAACCATTTTTGTAGCCATTAATATCGTAGCCATCACGGTCAAGACCATCACGATTATAACCATCATTGCTAAAACCATCTCGGTCAAAACCTTCGATATCATAACCGCGTCGATTAAACCCCTGACGGTCAAACCCATTTGCATCGAATCCGTCGATGTCAAATCCCTCACGGTCATATCCGTCCGTATTAAAACCGTTAGAGCTAAAGCCATCTCTGTCAAACCCATCAGCATCGTACCCAGCTGTGTCGTATCCATGTTTATCATAGCCGTCACGGTCAAATCCAGATTCGTCATAGCCATCTGCGTCATAGCCTTCAAGGTCGCGCCCTGTTAATTTATTGAATCCGGCTTTATTAAAACCTCTTCGGTCATAACCTTGACGGTCATAGCCCTCACGATTATATCCCATTTTATTGAAACCAGCTTTGTTAAAGCCGTCTTTATCAAATCCAAACTTATCATATTTACTACAAATTGTCATAAAATAGCTCCTAAGCGTTTACATTATTATTTAATAATAGTCGCTTCAGCAAAAAAATTCAATTCATATGGCAGTACTGCTACTTCTTTTGAGCGTATCACACAAAGACAATACTATTTTTTTGTCTATACATACTATTGCGTGGTGTGAAAAAGGATGGCGGTGGTCGCTTGTGTGACCACCGCCATCGTTCTACTTTTCGCTGTCTGCAAGGTAGCACCAAGAACAGGTTTGGCACTCTGGCATTTCTCCGCACGGTGGTATGCCGGTATCAGGCTCATACGGACAGGAATAATAATCGTATTGCATTGTGTAGCTCCTTTAAAAGTGTACATATAAAAATAGCGGTCTACTCTCACTCGACCATTATCACTGTTGTTATAATTTATTCGGCAACAACCATTTTTTCCATACAGTCGCCGCATATTAGGTTGATGACCTTGGTTGCTCGGCAGCTGTTGCTGCATTTGGGACAAATATATTTGCGGGTACTGTTGGGCTTTTTCGTTCTGGTTTCTGCGCCTGCACCGCTGTTGCCGCCCTTGGGGAGCGTTCCGAGTACATCCAGTAGGTTAAGGCTCTCGACCATCTGGAAATCTTGCCAGCCCTGTTCCTCAACAAAATCCAGAAGTTCAAGGCCGGGGCTGGTAATTGTCCAACCATATTTGGGATGGTGTTCGACTTCCAGACCGTGGGTTTCTGCAATGTGCTTGAAATTCTTGTTGTGGTACACGCCGTTATTGCTAGTATCTTTTATACCGTGCTCAGCGCAATACTCGTGTACCATCTCATGGACTAAAACGCCTGCGAGAAAGGCGCACTCCTGATTTAAGCTGGCAGAGCTTATATTGATTTCGTAGCGCCGTTCTTCGCCTGTCTTCCAAACCTTTCCAGTGGTGAAGTGCCCATACGCGCCAGCAGTCTTTTTTAAACTAATAACGACTTCCGGCAGTTCGCCGTCAAAAAAGCGGTTGTTAAGTGCTCGGAACATTTTCTCTAACTGACCTGCCACGCGGCTCGTTTTAATCGTCTGTTTCATTTTCGTTGTCCTTTCGTCTTAAAAGTATACTTTTAAATCCCCGCCGAAGCGGTTTGCAGGTTTGGCCCCTGCCGGCGAAAAGAAAAAGTAAAGCCCCCATCCCGGTGTCAACAGAACATGGAATATCGCAGCACTCCCCGCAAAAGTGCGAGAATATGCCGTGAAAGTCTGTTGACTTAGGGCTGGGGGCTTATATACTTTTTTGAGCGGCAGGGCCACGCTTCTCAATCTCCGCCGCAGCGGTTTATCAGTCTTTTTAAAGTATAAATAACGCTTTAAAGCAAAAATATAATTTTTGCAAAAAAGCATTTTTGGGGCTTGCCAATCCTTGCGAATTGCAGAAAATGAAATTTGTAGGAGGAATCCCTTTTACCGTTATAGCACACGCATAACAATTTTGAATATACAAAATGTATATATTTTCCGTGTGCATACTTTAAACGATATATACATGATGTATTGAATTATGAACGTTTTAAAGGAGGAAAAACATTATGAAACGTTTCTTTGCGTCGGATGCTGAGAGTGATATGCTTATCGCTGAGGCAACCAAAACCTTTGGATTGAAAATTGGAGACATCATCAATATGGCAATTAAAAATCAGTTTCTGCCGATTACGGAACCGTTCCGCACGGAGGCAAGATTTATCTTGCAATGCCATACAGAAGGAGCGTTGGAAGCTCAGGAAATCAAGCAGTCGATGACGCGCGGTATTAGAGCGTTAGGAACGCGCCCGGTGCGTGATGCAGACCGCTTGCAAGGATTTTTTGCCCGGTACCATTTGCATGAGGATGTAGAGAACTGCACCATTACAGAGAATGATGCCTTGTGGGAATCTGCTGTTGAGGTCTACAATATTCTCGGCAAACAGATTTCAGCTGGAGGCATCAGCAAAATTAACGGTGCGCGTTTGGTGGATGACATTTTTGCAGAGTGGGATACTTTGTGGAGCGAAAAGGCTGTGTACGATGTGCTGGCGGCGCTTGCGTTTCGTTGCGAGCCGAACCAGGCGTTCCACTGGTTTGAGGGCATGCAGTTCCTTACAGGGATTGAGCATGATGCAATGGGCCAGTGGTGCTGTACATCGGGTAGAAAAAAATAAGACCTGACACGCCTTTGCGATAGTAAGGCGTACAGGTCGCAGCAAGGGCGGTGCTGATGCTCTGCGTGGAAGTGCAGAACTTGGCACCGCCAATCTTATAGGGGCAGGGACGATGAAAAATCGTCCCGATGGGGGCCGCAGCCCCTCACTGACGGCAAGCGGGTCTTGTCGGCAGCGGGGAGTCCAGAGGGGTCACGCCCCTTTGGCAAGGTAAGCCCGCAAGGGCGGTGGGAGTTTCCGGGGAAACTGCCATACCTTGTATGACACAGCAGATGGAGACTAAATGTACTGCTTGCTTTTGCAGTACATTTTAAGCCGCAATCGGATGGGGCATGGCCCCCAACGAGAAGGGAATGATTATGATGGCGTGTGCCGAGAAGTTTGGTGCGGGCGCAGTCCGCAATATACTTCGCCACAATCGGCGAGAAATCGAACATTCGAGTAACCATGACATTGACCCGAAAAGGCTGGAGCGGGACTATATACTATCCCCAGACCGGGGCATGACTGAGTATGACTATTTTTTGCAGCGCAAATCGGAACTGTACTGCTACAACCGTAACGATGTAAAGGTTATGGTCGGCTGGATTGTGACAGCCCCGCAGGATTTAGACCCGGAGCGCTACGATAACTTTTTCTACGCAACATACAATTTTTTGGCAAATCGTTATGGTGAGGAAAATGTTGTGCAAGCCATTGTCCATGATGACGAGGGCGGCCAGCCGCATTTGCATTTTTGTTTCGTGCCCGTTGTCGAAGACCCGAAGCACGAGCAGGGCTATAAAATCTGTGCGAACGATGTTCTTGACCGCCGCGAACTGCGCAATTTTCATCCAGACCTGCAACGCTACCTGAACGAGCACGGTCTGGAAGATGCCCGCGTTATGACCGGCGTAACCAAACGGCAGGGCGGCAACCGCACGGTTGCACAGTTGAAAGCCGAACGCGAGTACCAGCAGGAAGTAGAACGCCCTGCGCTATATTTTGGAGAATCCAAAATTGAGCAGGGGCTTCACTTTTAATAAGGTGCGACCATGAAACAAGTTATATGGATTATCAGCTGTTATCTCTATGGCGTGGCGGCAATTCTACTGGTTATACTGCTGCTGTTGGTGTATCTGCGCGGGCAGGTTAATCATCTGCCAAATCCATTTTCCAAAAAGAATCTTGCGTATCGGCAGCCAGCGCAAGCAAGAGGAATCCTGTTTGGCAAGAAACTGAGCCTATTGGCCTACTCTCCTGAACAGGACGAGGGGCATATTCTCGTACTGGGGCCGTCTGGCACAGGCAAAACAAGTGCTTTGCTGATTCCAACATTGCGCAGTTGGCAGGGTACGGCGCTGGTGGTGGATATTTCCGGCGATATTTCAGCTAACGTCAACACGCCCAACAAAATTGTATTTGACCCGACAGCGGAAAACTGCATCCCGTATGATGTGTTTGCCGCAATCAATGCGGTAACGGATGAGACCGAACGGCAGGAGCGCTTGGAGCAGCTTGCCTACCTGCTATTGCCGGACAAAGCCAACGATAGCGAGGCAGGTATTTTCTTCACGAAAAATGGCCGAAAAATGATAACAGCGGCGCTTATCTGCTACTACGGTATGGGCTGGGGCTTTGTTGAAATCTGCGAGTTCTTCCTCGGCCATGATTGGCGCGGTTTGCTAAATGATATCGCAAAGCAGCAGAACCAGACTGCAAATATGTTCATCAGTTCCTTTGCAGGCGCGTCAGAACAGAATACAGCAGGATGCAAGCAGGCGGCAGACGATGCCTTAAAACTGTTTGCCACAAACGAAAAAATTAAAAATGCACTTCGAAAATCAGCCAGCTATGAGCAGTCAATCAGCCCGGCTACGCTGGAAACAAACAGCGTTTATATCTATATCCCTGATGAAAAGCTCAAAATTTATGGCGACCTGCTGCGCATTATCACGGCCCAGTCAATGGAATATTTTTCATCCAGACCGCCAGAGCATAAGAAAATGATTCTGTTTTGTTTGGATGAATTTGCTTCGTTTGGCAAGCTGCAAATCACCGAGGCCCTGCGTAAGCTGCGGAAACGGCATATCCGCATTATGGTGCTGACGCAATCGCTGGCTGACCTTGACATGATTTACGGTAAAGATGAGCGCAAGGCAATGCTCGGAAACTTCAAATTTACGGTCATACTGGGCTGCAAGGACACCGAAACACAGGAGTATTTCTCCAAAATGATTGGCGAGAAACACTCCCTGCTGGCAATAGACCCAAACCAAAAACCACAGCTTATCATCAAGCCAGCCGACCTAGCACATTTGGAACAAGACCTCTTTGTAATCTGTGATGACGGGGCAATCCGATTACAAAAGAACTTTTACTTCAAGTAGAAATAAAGAAAAGATAAATGAATCTTCTTGACATTTTATTTATACTGGCATATACTATAGACAAGAAAGGGGTGCTGTATATGTCACAAGCAGTTAATGTCAATTTCAAATTAGACGCAGATGTTAAAAAGAGCATGGAACAGGCGTGTGCAGATATGGGCCTGACTATGAGCGCGGCATTTACCGTCTTCGCTAAGAAAGTCGGCAGAGAAAGACGGATACCGTTTGAAATTACCGCAGACCCGTTTTATTCTGAAAGTAACATGGCACACCTGCGCCGTGGTGTCGCTGCCCTTAATGCGGGGAAAGGCGTTGAGCATGAACCCATTGAGGTTGACGACGAATGAGGAAAATATGGTTTGATGAGGCTTGGGAAGACTACCTGTACTGGCAGGTACAGGATAAAAAGACGCTAAAGCGCATCAATGCCCTGCTGAAAGATATTGAACGCAACAATTTTGATGGCATCGGCAAGCCGGAACCCCTGAAAGGCGATTTGAGCGGATTTTGGAGCAGACGTATTGACGACACCAACAGATTGGTGTACCGCATCAACAACAGCATACTTGAAATCTTGTCATGCAAAGGCCATTATGACGATTGATTAGGAGGACGGGTGACCGTCCTCTTTTTCTTTTGTCACAGTTCATTCTTTCCATCAATCAAAAAATAGCAGCAAAAAGCGGGTGACATACACCCGCTTTTTCGTTATAATAGATAAAAATATGTATCTTTGGCTGCAAGTCCGATTTATAGGATAGCGTATTTGCTACAATATACATAGGGTTAAAAAGTGTACTTAAAATTTGGAGGAATCACAATGCCGGATAACAAAAAAGAGCAGGAACGCGAAGAACTTCACCGCGCAATATGGGCGATTGCGGACGACCTGCGCGGGAGCGTGGATGGCTGGGATTTCAAATCCTACGTTCTGGGCATTATGTTCTACCGCTATATTTCCGAGAACCTGACGAACTACATCAACGCGGACGAAATCGCGGCAGGCAACGCGGATTTTGACTATGCCAAGCTGTCTGACGAGGAGGCCGAGCAGGCGCGGGATGACTTGGTGCAGACCAAAGGCTTCTTTATCCTGCCGTCTGAACTGTTCGTCAATGTCCGCGCCCGTGCGCCGCAGGACGATAACCTCAATATGACGATGGAGGCGGTATTCCGCCACATCGAGGATTCCGCCAAAGGCACCGAGAGCGAGGACGACTTTGCCGGTCTGTTCGATGATATTGATGTCAACAGCAACAAGCTTGGCGCTACGGTGGCAAAGCGCAACGCAATGCTTGTCAAGCTGCTGGACGGCATCGGCGCGATGAAGCTCGGTGAATACAAGGAAAACACGATTGATGCGTTTGGCGATGCGTATGAGTACCTGATGAGTATGTATGCCTCCAACGCGGGCAAGAGCGGTGGCGAGTTCTTCACTCCGCAGGAGGTCTCGGAACTGCTGACCCGCCTTGCTGTCGTGGGCAAGACCGAGGTCAACAAGGTCTATGACCCGGCCTGCGGCTCCGGCTCTCTGCTGCTGAAGGCGGCTAAGATTCTGGGCAAAGAGAATGTCCGTCAGGGCTTCTTCGGACAGGAAATCAACCTGACGACCTACAACCTGTGCCGTATCAATATGTTCCTGCACGATATTGATTTTGATAAATTCAATATTGCGCACGAGGATACGTTGATTTCGCCCCAGCATTGGGACGAGGAACCCTTTGAGGTCATTGTCAGCAACCCGCCGTATTCTATCAAATGGGAGGGCGATGATAACCCGGTTTTGATTAACGACCCGCGTTTTTCCCCCGCGGCTGTGCTGGCGCCGAAGTCCAAAGCGGATTTGGCCTTTATCATGCACTCGCTGGCATGGCTGGCGACCAACGGCACGGCGGCTATTGTCTGCTTCCCCGGTATTATGTATCGCGGCGGCGCTGAAAAGAAGATTCGCCAGTATCTGATTGACAACAACTTTATCGACTGCATTATCCAGCTGCCCGGCAACCTGTTCTTTGGAACCAGTATTGCAACCTGCATTATGGTGCTGAAAAAGAGCAAGGCTGAAAACAGAACGCTATTTATTGATGCCTCGAAAGAATTTGTTAAGGTTACGAACAACAACAAGCTGACTGAGGACAACATTGCAAAAATCGTGGCCTCGTTCATTGACCGCAAGGATAAGGACTATTTCTGCCGTCTTGTGTACAACGACAAGATTGCGGAACAGGATTATAACCTGTCTGTATCCACCTATGTGGAGCAGGAGGACACCCGCGAGGTCATCAACATTACGGAGCTGAACGCAGAAATCAAGCGCATTGTGGCGCGGGAACAGGTTCTGCGGGACGAGATTGATAAGATTATTGCGGAGATTGAGGGATGAAAAGAGGAAAAAAAGAATCGTTCTGCTTAGAAAAAGTAAAGATGGAGATGTTTTCTGACTTGACGAATGATGCTCTTAATGAAAATCCCCATTATAATTTAGATTTTGACAAAAATTATTTTGGTTTATTAGAAGACGAACGAGCAGAGTTTGTTAATATCATTCGTGAGGCTAAGCCAAATCCTTCAAGCAGCGAATTTCCAGACTTTATTTTTGATGATGGATTTATAGAACATTTTCAAATTACATCATCAAGGCATACACATAAGGGAGCCACTCACACAAAAAAAGAAAGTGAGTTCCAACGTAGAGTTGATACCGAAACGAAAAAATTAGAGGAAGAGTGGAATAAAAAGCCCTGTTTTGATTCAATACGCTCGGAATCGTGGGCTTTCCAAAACCCAGAGCATAGCCATGCGTTCTTAATGAGTTCATTTAAAGACAGTTGGGAAAAGCACCTAGAAAGCAGAAAGAAGTTTACCGGGAAAAAAGAAATAGGCATTTTTATGGTTGAGTATCCCGAAGTTGCTTTAGCAATGTGTGAAAATGTATATTGCAACTGGATTGACGGAATGTCACAGGGGGATATGCGTGAACAAGAAGAGTTTAAGGAATATCGCTTGAGTCGGGATAAAGAACTGCTGACGTATATTTATGGTTTTAGAAATGAAATCAAGTATGTAATATTTATAAATCTCACAAGATGTGAGATTATTCGCACCGAAAGTATTCCTTATTTACTACAACTCATGCCGTGGGATTATGCCATATATCCGATGCAGGTATGTACATTGGCAACTGTACAGAACATAAGTGTACCCAATCCTTTTGTGAAAGGAGAAGAAAAACGTGACAAAACTTGATGAATTGATTCAAGAGCTTTGCCCTAATGGCGTGAAATATCAAAAGCTTAAAGATATTTCAGAAATGAAACGCGGCACATCCATGACAAAAAAGAATACCCGTGAAGGAGACATTCCAGTTATATCGGGTGGACGGGAACCTGCATATTGGTGTGATACTTATAATCGTGATGGTGAAACCATTACGGTTGCGGGAAGCGGTGCTGGCGCTGGTTACCTTCAATATTGGACAATCCCAATTTTTGTATGTGATGCCTTTTCAATAAAAGGAACAAAAATCATAGAAACAAAATACTTATATTATTACTTGGAAAATATGCAAGAGTATATTTACTCCACCAAAAAAGGTGGTGGTGTTCCTCATGTTCATATTTCAAGCATTGAAAATGTAAAGATTCCGGTTCCACCGCTGCCCGTTCAACGTGAAATTGTCCGGGTACTGGACAATTTCGCGGAGCTTACCGCGGAGCTTACCGCGGAGCTTACCGCGCGTAAAAAGCAATATGAGTATTACAGGGACGAATTACTGAAATCAAAAGTTGATATTCCGATGATGAAACTCAAGGATATTGCAACTGAAATGTACCGTGGCTCAGGCATAAAACGAGATGAGGTTACAGCAGAGGGAATACCTTGTGTACGTTATGGTGAAATCTATACCACTTATAACACTTGGTTTGACACCTGCGTTTCTCATACAAAATTGGAAAATGTTCAATCCCCCAAATATTTTGAAAATGGTGATATTCTTTTTGCTATCACCGGCGAAAGCGTCGAAGATATTGCTAAATCAGTGGCATACGTTGGGCATGAGAAGTGTCTTGCTGGTGGTGACATTGTGGTGATGAAACACAATCAAAATCCACGCTATCTGGCCCATGCACTTGCAACGAGAGCGGCACGAGAGCAAAAAAGTAAAGGTAAGGTTAAAAGCAAGGTTGTCCATGCAAGTGTGCCATCTATTGAACAAATTGAAATCCCTGTTCCACCGCTTGACGTTCAAAAACGGTACGCAGATGTTTTGGATAACTTTGAAGAAATATGCAACAACTTGAACATTGGCCTGCCTGCGGAAATTGAAGCGCGCAAAAAACAGTATGAATATTATCGCGATATGCTCTTGACGTTTGCTGCGGCTGACGACATAATCTTGACAGACAGACAGACAGACAGACAGACAGACAGACAGACAGACAGACAGAGCATAATTAAGCTCTTGCAGTACGTGTTTGGATATGCGAAAATTCCGCTGTCTGATGTAGGCCCGGTATGTATGTGTAAACGTATCATGAAAGCCCAAACGGCGCCTTCTGGTGCAGTGCCTTTCTATAAGATTGGAACTTTTGGAAAAACGGCAGACGCATTTATATCAAATGAACTGTTTGACGAATATAGAAAAAAATACAATTTCCCGTCAAAAGGAACAGTGTTGATTTCGGCAGCAGGAACGATTGGCAGAACCGTGGTCTATAATGGCGAGCCAGCGTATTTTCAAGATTCCAATATTGTTTGGATTGACAACAACGAAACACTTGTGACCAATAAATATCTTGCGTATTGCTATTCATTAAAACCATGGAATGTGGCCGAGGGCGGAACTATTCAACGGCTTTATAATGATAATTTAATGAAAGCAATCATAGCAGTACCATCAATCGAAGAACAAAATCGTATAACAACAATCCTTGACCACTTCGACACCCTTTGCAACGACCTCACCACCGGCCTCCCTGCCGAAATCGAAGCACGGCAAAAGCAATACGAATACTATCGGGACAAGCTCTTAACATTTAAGGAGTTGGGTGCATGAGCACTTACAATGTAGTTGCTGCCAGCAACGAAAGTACCGTTGTAACAGAATACGAACCGCAAAGCAAACGCTCTGACGCTTACCAGAGCGAGGCCGCGCTGGAGCAGGCGTTTATCAGGATGTTGGAGGAGCAGGGCTATGCCTATCTTCCTATCCATGATAATGCTGACCTTGTGGCAAACCTGCGCCGTCAGCTGGAGATTCTGAACAATTATACCTTTACGGATAAGGAATGGGATAACTTCTTTAAGGATAAAATCGCCAACGCAAACGATGGCATCAAAGAAAAGACCCGCCGCATCCAAGAGGACAACATTCAGAACCTGACCCGCGAGGACGGCTCTACGGTCAATATTACGCTGTTGGATAAAAAGAACATCCACAACAACCGCTTGCAGGTTATCAACCAGTATGTGGAGAACAGCGGCAACTATGATAACCGCTATGATGTCACGATTCTGGTAAACGGTCTGCCGCTGGTTCATGTGGAATTGAAGCGGCGCGGTGTGCCTATCAAAGAGGCATTCAACCAAATCAACCGTTACCAGCGGGACAGCTTTTGGGCGGGCAGCGGGCTGTATGAGTATGTGCAGATTTTCGTTATCTCCAACGGCACGAACACGAAATACTACTCCAATACGACTCGCGACAGCCACATTAAAGAAAGCGCCGGAACGACCCGAAAGAGCAGCAAAAAGACAAGCAACAGCTTTGAATTTACGTCCTTTTGGGCGGATGGGAAAAATCGCGTCATTCCTGACTTGGTGGACTTTACCCGCACATTCTTTGCCCGCCACACGCTGCTGAACATCCTGACGAAGTATTGCGTCTTTACGTCCGAAGACCTGCTGCTGGTGATGCGTCCGTACCAGATTGCGGCTACAGAGCGTATTTTGTCCCGCATTGAGGTTTCAACCAACTACAAGCAGACGGGAACACTGGCGGCAGGCGGGTACATCTGGCACACAACAGGCAGCGGCAAAACGCTGACCTCCTTCAAAACGGCGCAGTTGGCGTCCAATCTTCCCTATATTGATAAGGTTCTGTTCGTGGTAGACCGCAAGGATTTGGACTACCAGACCATGAAAGAATATGACCGCTTTGAAAAAGGAGCAGCCAACGGCAACACCTCCACGCAGGTGCTGCAGCGCCAGCTGGAAGACCGGGACGCCAAGGGCAATCCGCATACTTATAAAATCATCATCACAACGATTCAAAAGCTGGCGTTGTTTGTCTCCCGCAATAAGGGACATGAGATTTTCCAAAAGCACGTTGTCTTGATTTTTGATGAGTGCCATCGCAGCCAGTTTGGCGATATGCACGAGGACATTGTCAAGTATTTTAAGAATTATCACCTGTTTGGCTTTACGGGTACGCCGATTTTTGCGGCCAATGCCAGCACGCGCGGCAAACCTACGCTGAAAACCACCCCGCAGGCGTTTGGCGGTGAACCGGATGCCGACGGCAAAAAAGTCTTGCCGCTACATACCTATACGATTGTTGACGCTATCAACGATAACAACGTTCTGCCGTTCCGTATCGACTATGTGGATACGGTCAACCGCAAGGCGGGCGTCGGCGATAAGCAGGTTAAGGCCATCGACACTGAAAAAGCACTTGCCGACCCGCGCCGTGTAAAGGAAATCGTCAAATATATCTTAGAACATTTCGACCAGAAGACAAAACGTAACGGTAAAACGTATTCTTTCCGTGCGCTGCGCAATATTGAAGCAGTAGCCACCGATAAAACACGCGGGCAGGTCGCAGAAGTTAAGGACAGTGTACGTCTGTCGGGCTTTAACTCCATCTTTGCGGTCAGCTCGATTGCAATGGCAAAGGCGTACTATCTGGAATTTAAGCGCCAGATGCAGGACTTGCCCGAAGCAAAGCGCCTGCGCGTGGCAACGATTTTCAGCTACGCGCCCAACGAGGACGTGGAAGATGCAAACGGCATGCTGGGTGAGGAAAACTCTGACGATACCAGCCAGCTTGACGCAGGCTCGCGGGACTTTTTGGAGTCTGCAATCAAGGATTATAATGCACTTTTTAAAACGCATTACGATACCTCGACCGACAGATTCCAGAACTATTATAAAGACCTTTCCCTGCGCATGAAAAACCGCGAGGTTGACATCCTGATTGTCGTAAATATGTTTCTGACGGGCTTTGACGCTACCACGCTAAATACGCTCTGGGTGGATAAAAACCTTGTTATGCACGGCTTGATACAGGCGTTCTCGCGCACGAACCGTATCTTAAACTCCGTAAAGACATACGGCAACATTGTCTGCTTCCGCAATCTGGAAAAGGAAACCAATGACGCTTTAGCGCTATTTGGAGACCGTGAAGCTGGCAGCATTGTTCTGCTGAAAAACTATAAAGCCTATTATGAGGGCTATGACGAGGACGGCAAGCACCACGACGGCTACGAAGAACTGATTGCCAAACTGCAAGATAAATTCCCGCTGGGTCAGCCTATTGTCGGGGAGCAAAATAAAAAAGACTTCATCGCACTGTTTGGCGCAATTCTGCGAATGCGGAATATCCTTACCTCGTTTGACGATTTCGCGGGCAATGAGCTGCTTGCCCCGCGCGATATGCAGGACTACCAAAGCCGCTATCTTGACCTTTATCATGAAATGCGACCTCCAAAATCAGATAAGGAAGTTATCAATGACGATATAGTTTTCGAGATGGAGCTTATCCGTCAGGTGGAAATCAATATTGACTATATCCTTATGCTGGTTGCCAAGTATCACGATAGCAACTGCGAGGATAAAGAAATCCTTGTTGACATCCGCAAGGCCGTGGATTCCAGTATGCAGCTGCGCAGCAAGAAAGACCTGATTGAAAACTTTATTGCAACGGTCAATACGGCTACTAAGGTGGATGACGACTGGATAAAGTTCGTCACCGAGCAAAAGAAAACCGACCTTGATACACTTATCGTGGAGGAAAAGCTCAAGCCGGATGAGACGCGCAAGTTTGTCGATAACTCTTTCCGGGATGGTGTATTAAAGACTACCGGCACAGATGTTGACCGCATCCTGCCGCCGGTCTCGCGCTTTGGCGGCGGCAACCGAACGGCTAAAAAGGATGGAATTATTGCAAAATTGCAAGCGTTCTTTGATAAATATTTTGGGCTAATATAATGCAAAAAAGATAGTGACATTCTGTGCGAATCGAGGCATAATATATATGTAACCTCGAAGAGTATATAAAAACTTACGCGATTACATTTAAAATTGAATATAGGCCAATAAAGAGCCTGTACAAAATTTATTGCATCCCTATTGCGGAATTGCAGTTTATGTTTGTGCAGGCTCTTTTTTTGTACATTGAAAAAAGAATAATACGTATCATCGGCAACCCTGTGATGGATGATAACTGCAAAATGGTTGCAAAGTTCAGAGCGATAACTTTATGAGCAGTGCCAACTTTTGGGGAAAGTGTCAACCTGCCTGTAGCTTATCTCCAGAACGTAAAAGTGCTGCTTACCGCTATGTTGCTGACGTTCTGAACGAAACATCCCGCCCAAGATTTAGCACACAGCCAATAGGGAAAATGACAGCCGGCCTTTTGGGCTGTAAGCAAAATAACGCTAAAAATGCAGAGGGTAAAGGTAACGCACAACTTTCAGAACAAGAAGGAAGTGCCTGCCCTACATGAAAGCTGTGTTCAGAACGTAAAAAAGCAACCTACCATTGCGCTACAGATATTCTGGGTGAAGTGTTTCAGCCTAAATTATAGTGCTCAAAGCGCCTAAAAGTGCATGGCAGTCAACGCTTTTGGCTATAACGAAAGGTGGCGTTAGTAATGTAGGAAAAACCACCAAACATAAGGAAGCTGCTGCCTTTCAAGATAAGATGAAACCATTGCCAGCCAGAAAGTTGTGTTCAGAACGTAAAATGCTATCAATGACTACACGGTCAATAAAATGGACAGATAACCTATTACTAGTAGAGCAAAAAGCTACACGCTGCAATGGAAGCGATTAAGAATTTAGGCATAGCAATAAGGCAAAGGGTTCCATCAAAGATACAGCTTATTTTTCCCCTATGCAGACCGCGAAGCGCGAACTTATAGGAAAAGATAAGAAGAAACTTTTAATGTGAAAGAAATAAATAATGAAAGATATAGCAGTTAGCTCTTATTTTCTACCTATCATCTCCGCGGAGCGTGAACTTATAGGGAACAATAAGTTGTTTCTTATTTTTTCCTATTTATCCCGCGAAGCGCGAACTTATATAGGAGGAAATAAGGAAAAGCGGATAAACAAATGGAAAATTTATGGGTTAGGATGCAACTTTCCGCAATACTCCTTATTTAATTCAATGATATTTCATGAAATGAATAACATTGAACAATATAAGATGAGAGACTTGGCATTTTTGAAATGGAAAGTGTAGAAATATAACGACATATAATTAAATATTTAGAAAGGAAATATTTTCCAAAAATACACAAAGTATCATGGAATCACCCCTAAAGTATCAAGGAGCAATACAATGAAGAAAATGAGCAAACAGGACGTTGAAACTGTCATTTTTGAGAATGCAAAAACTGGCGAGGCATTAGAGTTTCAGCACGAGCAGCACAAAGCCGAGTACGGGGCAAAGCATTTTTGGAAAGCAGACAAAAAATTCTTTGAACTGCTTTCAACGTTTTCCGCGGCAGAAAGCAAGGTGGTGGCATATATCCTGCAAAAAACGCAGCCCACAAAGAATGAGTTTATCGGAGCCTATAAAACCATTGCTAGAAAACTGGAATGCGATGTTACAACAGTTCGTAACACATTCAAAAAGATGATGGAAAATGATATGCTGGCTAAGACTGATGACGAACGGATTTGGATGCTCAATCCAAGATTGCTGGTAAAGGGCGATATTATTGTTAAGGCACGGTTGATGTCAAAGTATGATTCACTGCTTGGCCGTCCATTGAGTGACTGGATTATAACCGATAGCAATGGCAATGACCCGTTATTCCTGCCGATAGAATATCCAACACCAGAAAGCCTGGATACTGCAAAAAGCGATTTTATTAAAGTGTATCATTTATTTTTTGAAACTCTTTCCGGGCTGGGAGGCAAAGAATCCGAGGTGTTAAATTTTTTGGTGTGTGCAATGCGAAACAGTGATAATACATATACTGGGCCGATGAAAAAAATTGCAGAAAATGTAAATTGTTCGAAAGCCACTGTACAGAGAGCGATGGACACGCTTACAGATAAAGGATTTGTTGCGATGGAATTTGATTGTGTATGGCGGATTAACCCCTCTATGGTTATCAAGGGAAACCGCAACAAGGAAAAGGTACTTATGGACGAGTTTCTGGCGACTCAAAAGGAGTATGACAAGAAGCGGAAAGCGCGTAAGAATGGCAAAAAGCAGAAGACGGTTAAGGGCTAAGAGAAAACAGTATAGCTATGCTGCTGCTTTGATGAATTTATAGGCAGCATGATTATGATTTAATCCATCTTGCTACGGTCTTGGCATCTATGCCGTATAACTGCGCTATGTGGTACATGCTGGCTCCTGATTGATACATTGCTTTCATCTCGGCCTTATAGTCTGGCACGGCATCAGGCGCGTGTAGCAGGTCATGGAGAGATAGCCCCAGCAGAACGGCAAGTTGCAGAACGTATCGCGGTGCAACGGATTTGCTGCATAGTGTGGCGTGCAGCTGCTTGGTAGATAAGTCGGCTGTGGGAATATAACTGCCATATAGATTTAAAAGTGCAGTTTCAATTTTAGTGGCGTATGTACGTCCACCGGTTAATGAACGCCAGCCGCGGGAACGCAATGCACTGTCAAGGACGGCGTGGTAAACAGAGCCGTCCCTATAATCAAAATTGGAATCTAAAGTATCTTGTAGCAATAAATCTAATGCCAGCAGACAATCCGGCACGGGTTCTGCTGGCAGCTTTTTTAGCTGCATAGTAAATGTTGCAGGAAATAGTTCCTGCTGCCGTGCGCTGTTGTATGTGACATCGGTATCGACAAGCCAGCAGCGATGTTTGGTGCAAATCTGCATATCCGGCAGTTGGTGGCTGCGATGCCAATAAGGCTCACCATATAGTTGCAAATCCTCTTGATAACAGACGGGACAATAGCGCATGACGGAGCAATGATTACCGTTGGCTTGGGAAATGCCCATTCGATGTACAGCTAATGGATTGCCATTGACAACATAGGCATAAGAGGAGCGCTTACGCTGTGTGGGAAAAAATCGTGCGTAATATGGGAAAAATGTGTGCTGCATTACAACATCCCTTGCGGACAAGAAACCTTGCGGAAGCTGTGCCAACAGCGCCTTTATAGGCCCGCAGAGCATCAGACTGGGAGCACAGAAATTGTCCCCATATAGCTGCCGTAGGGTGTGCTTAGCACAGTAGTTGCCACTGTGAACATGGTAGCGGCAAATGACGCTGTACCATAGTTCATCAGGGTATGGCGAGGGAAAGAAGCTAATCATATTGCCACCTCGCCTTTGATATACTCAGCATAAGCAGATACAGGTGATTCGCCGTTCTTTTTTGCTTTTTTGAGTAACGCCCGTATATCATTTCCAACAATCTTGGTGGGGGCTGCGGAACCTACGGATACCTCCGGCGCGGTCTTTGTCTGCCGCTTGGCTACGGATTTGGTGGAAAGCTCACTGATGTATTCGGATACCATCCCCAAGTTTCTTAAAAATGCACTTTCAAAGACTTCTAAATCCAGCTTTTCGCGCCCATCAAGAATAGCTTGCTTTTGGGCATTATATAAGAGCTTGGCGAGTATATCCGGGATGCCTTGTGTCTTGCGATACAGCCAGTTTGCAAGCTCTGGTGTCAGGTCGGTGGCATATTGCGTGTACTGGTAATGCCACAGCCCATGCAGGAGCAACGCAAATTCCTTATCATTGGGTAGACGGTCATAGACAAGCCCTGTGGTTCGCCGCGCAGAGCGGAACTCCTGTTGTAATACCTGCAAGACGCGAGGCGTTCCGACCATGCAGATACTTACTCCTGCCCCGTTGATAAGGTGAACGAGAAAATTTAAGAAACGTATACCGCCATCGCTTTTACGATAGGCAATGTTCTGCAATTCGTCTATCACCAGCAGGCCAATATGATTGACCCGTACAATTTGGTTGAGCTGGCTGACAAGGACATCAATGCTCAATCTGCGCGATAGGGCATCTTTTTGATAGCTGGTTCCAACCAAACTGTCGATTTGCAGGTAAATATCCAAAATCAGTGCTTTAATGGACGCATCGTGCGGGGTTTGCACGACTAGATACGGAATCTGATGGCAATAAAAATTTTGCCCGTGATACGAAGTGTGTTCGATAACCTGCGGGAACAATGATAATACGCGTTGCAATGCGGTGGACTTGCCAAGTCCTGATACGCCAATGACAGAAAAAGAATTGCCGCCGCCGACGGATGCCGCAAGGGCATTGCCGTGCATCAGCGAGTAACCATTCTGCATGGCGGCAGCTTCGCTCTGGATTGAATACTGCCCATAGCAATGCTGCATGGCGGTGTAGATTTCGCAGTACAAGTCAATCGTCATGGATAGCGGCTGGTAAAACTCGTACAAAGAGGACAACAGCTGCAAGCGTTCCCCGGTGCTGCGGTCACGGTCACTATCGTTATAGGGTGGGATGACTGCCAAAGCATGAATCAAGTCTTTGCCGGACAGCATCGGAGGCAAGGCTTCAATAAAAGGATTATTGTCGTAGAGCGGATTTGCAATATAATCAGCGTGCATCGAAATCGTCCTCCTGTTGCTCGGCCAGTAAATCCATCAGCGATACGCTTTCTTGTTTGCGGGCTGTGCTGCGGTTGCGTTGTATCTGCCTGCTGATATTGCTGCGGTCTGGCATTGTACGTTCGGAGCCGTCTGCAATGGCTTGTATATCGCTCATGAGGTCGAGTTGTGCCTGCAATTCCTGCTTTTTCCAGTCAGTACGTTCTATCTTTTCCTGCTGCTGTGCATCAGCAATTTCTGCCAGCGATTTGCCAAGATAGGCTTTTTGAGCCAAATCAAAAGCCGAGTAAGTGCCATTTTCGTATAGCCAAACAGTATCCATACATTCCGGCGCATAGGCAATCTGTACAGTTTCCCGTCCACCGAGACCGGCAGAAACGAAACGCTTTTTAAAAGTGCAGTTTGAAAAACGCAGACCGAAGATTTCCAGACCGCGTTGCGTGATTTTTCCCTCAGCACGGGGCAGTAGCGTATAGAGCAGTTTCTTGTCAGTGGCTTCCTTTACTGGACAATCATCCTGCGCCTCACAGAACGACCAGATACTTGCAGCCAGTGGCGGTGTGTTGGTTTCTATCATGGCTGGAGTGCGAGTAAAACCTGTCTGTACAGATTTTGAATTGTAAAACAGAACACAGCGAAGAACAACAGCCGTGAATTGCTCCAAATCCAATGTGCCTTGCCTGCGATAGTCAGGCGCACCGCGTTCCTGTGTGTCGGATTCGATGACACCTTTACCTTTGAGTAGCGGCTTGTAGGCACTCTGAATCAAATCGAACAGCTTTTCAACTACACCTTTTAAATCCGGACGGTATGCAGGAAGATTTTCAATCTCAATATGGTAACTCTCGCACAGGTTTTCCAGCGGGCCGCTGGTGAACTCACTGCCTCGGTCTGTAATAATTTTGGTGGGCAGATGATGGCTCGGCCAGTCTTGTGGGTCAATGTCGATTCCGTGCTGATGACAAAAACTGACTTTGTCGGTAAAAGTGTTCTGAAGCAGCAGACGCAGCGCATATTGCCCGCCCTCTAAACCAACATAAACGCCGGTAATCAGGCGGCTGTAGGCATCGACCATCGTGTAAATGACAGGTCGGCCAATGGGCTTGCGGGAAAGGCGGCTGACGATGTAGATGTCGGCAACGGTGGCATCGGTCATATACACGCCGATGGTGTGTGCATAATCGCAGACCGAGCCAGTAAACGGACGATGATTGCGCTGATAGGCTTTAAGTCCCTGCCTGCTGATGGTCTCACTGATAGGGTCACGATTTTTGCGGAAAAAATAGCGGAACTGCCAGAATGTGGGGTATTCAGCCTTTAGTGTGCCACGTGCATCGCAGTATTTCGCCCGCAGCATCATCTTGTAGGCAGTCTGTAAGCTCTGCCGCTGCGGGGTGTAGTAATACTTGTTCAGCGCCCAGCGGATGGCCTTTTCATCGGCAGTAAGTTCATGCTGTTCTGGCGCGGGACGCTCTGCGGGTAAAAGTGCATTTTTACTTTGGTATACCCAATAGCGCCAAAGGTATTGCAGTACCGTGCGGCGGGCAATGCCATGCTCGGCAGCAATCTGGCGGACAACCTCGTTGCGATGGGATTTATCATAGATACAGGCATCCTCCAACAGCGGCGCAATCAGGTCGAGCTTGCGATTGCGCCCCTCGCGCTGGCGGTTGGTGATGTCTTCGTCCAGAACGAAAACAGAGTATGTTTCGGCAGGGACGGGCTGTAATTCTGCAAGCAAATCCGATGCAACGGGGTACGGCATCCGAAAGTGTTGGCAGCTGACGACGTAGCATTGTTCTTCCCCACAAAGCAGAACGCGAATGTGCTCGCCATTTTCAGCGGCAAGGATGTCAAGATTCCTCATGGTTGGTATCCTCCTTGTCGATGATGATACCCCAATCGGAGATGCCTTGCTGCTGCCAGTATCGGCGGGACAGTTCCAGTTTTTCCGCAACCGAGGGACGGCTTAAATAAGACCGAAAGACAGCCTCACGGACTGCCGTATGTCCATCGTCATAGTGCAAGACAAAATCTGTGGTGTAGGTTTCGCTGGGGAGATTCAAGTCGTTGGCAGGAATATCATTGCAGAGGATAGGAACATTACATTCAAATTGAAAAATCGCCGGTTCAGCATCCAGCATTTTTGCAGCGGCAAGCTGCACTTTGTCGTACAGACAGCAGACCACCTTACATTTGGTGAGCATGATTTTGGTACAGCGCTCTTTTTGGACTTGTTTTCGCATTTCTTTGACGCTCCCTGTTGTAAATTTGGGGCGTCCGTTCACCGAAGAAAAAGGAAAATCACCTGTGCCCTTCTGGGGCAAACCTCTGTTCCACATTTTCCAAAAATCGAATTGAAAAGAGCGAAATTTGGAAAAAGTGGAATTTCAGTGTGCCTTTTGGAAAATCTTGAATTTTTGCTTGCCTCATAGATTTATCGCTGTAATGGCATAAAGACGTATTAAGAGGCAAAACAGGATTCCACATTTTCCGATTTTGTATTGACCGTACTATATGCGCTGGCACCCGAAAAAATCCAGAAAGGCGCAGAGGAAATCAAGAGAGCGCATAGGCGCTCGCTCCACTCCGTTCCGCTCGCAATCCGCCTAATCTCCAAGCCAACTCCAAGAACATTCCAAGTCCACACCAAGCAAAATCAACGCATTATCTCATGTTTTCCCGCATGAGACAGAATGAGAGAGGATTGGAAACAAAAAAGAAAGCAGGCCCCGGAGCCGGATGGCGGAGGGGCCTGCGTGTGGATTCTTAACTTGTCTCTTTGGTATTCGGTGAACGCCCTGTATCAAATTTTGCCCTTAGTGCTGGGGGTTCAGGATGGTACGCCAGTCAAGGTCGCCGTGCTCCAGGCCGTGGATCAACACCTCGGCAGTGGCAATGTTGGTGGCAACCGGAATATTGTGCACATCGCAGATGCGCAGCAGGTTCATCTCGTTGGGCTCCGAGGGCTTAGCGCTGATGGGGTCACGGAAGAAAAGCAGCATGTCCACTTCGTCGCAGGCGATGCGGGCAACGATCTGCTGGTCACCGCCGTGGCCGCCCGGCAAAAAGCGCTGTACGTTCAGGCCGGTGGCTTCGGCCACAAGCCGCCCTGTGGTACCCGTGGCGATCAGCCTGTGCTCGCTCAGAATCTGCCGATAGGCAATGCAGAACTGAACCATCAGTTCTTTCTTTGTATCATGTGCAACAAGGGCAATCGTCATAAGGAATCCCCCACTTTCTATAAGTTACAGCATAGCATGGCTATGCGTTTTTTGTCAAAAACAGGTCAGCGGAATGCGCTCGCCCAAAATGCGGCCCGCAAGGGCGTGCCCGGCAATGGCGGCGGGGCAGTCCTGCGGCAGGGCGGTGCCTGCGGCACCGGCGCGCTGCAAGGTGCGGCTTTCCGGGATAGCGGCAATCAGCTGCAAACCAACGGTGTCAATGCACTCGTCCAGGTCAAACACCGCAGCATCCTTGCCAAAACTGGAACGGGACACACGGTTCATCACCAGCCGCACGGCGCTGGCGGGGCGGCCGTTCTGTAACAGGGCATCCGCCACAATGCGCCCATCCCGCAGGGCGACCGGGTCCGGCGTTAAAACAACCAGTGCGCGGTCCGCCAAGCGGTTGGCGGCGGTAAACGGTGCGCCCATGCCCGCTGCAGTATCCAGCAGGATATAATCAAAATATTCCCGCATGGCCAAAATCAGCCCGGCCAGCGGTGCTGCGCGGACCTCACCGCCCTCATAGGGGGCGCTGATGACCGACAGCCCAGGGTACAAGGGGCTGGGCACAATAGCTTTGCTGCCATCACACCGACCGCACAGAACATCCTCGATATCGTAAACCGTCTTGCCGTATACCCCGGCAATCATGTCCACACTGCGCAACCCGGAGTCCAACTCGATCAGCAGGACGCGGCGGCCCCAGGCACCCAGCTGGGCACCCAGCAGGACCGATACGGTGCTTTTGCCCGTGCCGCCCTTGCCGGAGCAGATCATAATGGTTTGCGCGTTCATATGGTGGAAGTCCTCGCTCTCTTGTAGGTGTTGCCCTACAAAAGAGAAAACACCCCTTTTATTATTCTATCACAAAGAATACGGCGAAACAACTGCTTTAACTATGGAAAATTGCTGAAATTTGTGCATCGGTTGCCGACAGTTCCTACAAACCCATAAGTTTAATGGAAGCCCCCGCAGCCGCACAAACGCACAAATATATACTATTATAAAGGAAAAGCAGGGGACAGTGCAAGTAGTTTTGAAAAGTCATACTTTTGGCTTTTACAGAAACAGTTGTCCGCCGATGAACGGCTGTTATAAAATGCAAACGTTTGAGCAGTTACAGCGGGTGCGGTTGGTTCCACGCACGGCGCAGGCGGGCAAGGGCGTGCTTTTCCAGCCGGGATACATAGCTGCGGCTGATGCCGAACTGTGAGGCAATCTGCTGCTGCGTCTGCGGGACGGCGCCATTCAGGCCGTACCGCAGGGTCAAAATCTGCTGCTCGCGCTCCGGCAGGGCGGTAACCAGCTGGCGCAGCTGAGCGGCGGCATCCCGTAGTTCGCAGTCTTCTTCCATTGTGGCCAGGTCGGGCAGAACATCCGCCAGGGTCAGCATGCCGCTGTCCGCGCCGGTTTCCAGCGGCTCCTGCAAAGAAACGGTGCCTGCTTCGTGCCGGGTGTGGCGCAGCTGCATCCGCAGCTCGTTTTCAATGCAGCGACTGGCGTAACTGGCAAAGCGGGTGGTGCGGGTGCAGTCATAGGTATCTACTGCTTTAATCAGGCCGATGGTGCCAATGCTGATAAAATCATCCTGCCCGCCGGAAACGGTATAATACTTTTTTACAATGTGTGCCACCAGCCGCAGGTTGTGACAGATCAGCGTTTCGCGCGCGGCGGCATCCCCGGCGCGCATGGCGGCGAAGGCGGCTTGTTCCTCCTTGGCGGAAAGCGGCTTGGGAAAGCTGCCGGTTTCCAGCCGGAGGGCCAGGTAGAGCAGATGCGAAGCAGCCGATTGCAAAAAAAGCCATAAAATCCCGATCATATGAGTTCACCCCTGTACCATGGGTATGCACCCGGCAAAAGAAAGATGCTGCGGGGTAAAAAACGAAAGGAATGTGTTACTATTAGAGTTACAGATAATTATGGGGGGAGGGGCGCACATTGTACGCCCCTGCGGGGAAACGCATATTGTTTGTGTGCGGCAAAAAATGGGGTGGAACTTGTGGCAAGGTACTCGGTCCCTACTAGTGTGGTAATTCTAAAGCTTTACTTTTAATGATTTGGAGACTTTCTCCATTTGGCTTTGTTACGAAGCAGCTCTAATTTTTTAGATAGAGCAAAAAGGTAAAGTTTTAGCCTTAATACACTACTACAGATGCGTTTGAAAGGCTGCCGTAAGAAAACACCGCAAATTTGCTGCTTTTGACAGATAACATCGATACATTGAAACAACTATAAGAAAAGGAGCGTAAACCATGATGGAACAGACGGCGCAGGATATCAACAAATTGGGCGGCTTTTGTGGAAAACGGGACCTGCCTGCCCTGACACAGGCGGCAATGCGCCAGGCATACGGCTGCCCGCAGGCCGATGTGATGGTGCTGTTTGGTGGCAGTATTCTGGCGGGCGGGGATGTGCTGGCCCAGGCGATGCAGAACGGCGCGGCCAACCCGCTGTATGCCAGCAAATAACCGTTGAACATTCTTGTTAATTGTTGTATAATATTGAACATTCTGGATTGAAACGTGCAACATATGGCACGGGCACAGAGGGAAAGGAAAACAGAATGGAAGTTACAACAAAAAAGCAGAACAGAAGAAAGATTGTCATTGGCGTGTTGATTGCCGTGGTGGTGCTGGTGGCGGCGGTTATTGCGTTTGCCAGCAGCTACCTGGTCAATTATGCCATTGGGCGCAGCGGGGACGGCGGTGACCGTGAGGTGGCGCTGGATGTGGAAGCCCCCACGGTTGGCGTGGAACAGTTGATTGCCGAAAACCGCGCCGTACAAAAGCAGGCCAATGAGGAATTTTTGCAGCAGAATCCCGGCCAGACGGTGCAGATCACGGCAGCGGACGGCCTGCGGCTGAACGGCGTGTATTACCCCAATGCGGGCAGCCACCTGTGGGTGATTGCCCTGCACGGCTACCGCGGCAGCCATACCGGCGCGACCAACCTGGCCCAGCACTACTACGATGCAGGCTACCAGGTGCTGACCCCTGATCTGCGCGCCTGCGGCGACAGTGAGGGCGATTATGTCGGCATGGGTTGGCTGGACCGTAAGGATGTGCTGCAATGGATCGACTGGGTGCTGGCGCAGGACAGCGAAGCTGAAATTGTGCTGCACGGTGTTTCCATGGGTGCCGCCACCACCATGATGACAGCAGGGGAGGACACCCCGGAACAGGTAAAAGTGTTTGTGGAGGACTGCGGCTACACCAGCGTGTGGGATATTTTTTCCAGTGAGCTGAAACTGCGGTTCGGCCTGCCGGAGTTCCCAATTCTGTATACCGCCAGTGCCACGGCAAGAGCCAAAGCGGGCTATGGCTTTAAGGAAGCATCCGCCCTGCAGCAGGTGCAGAACTGTGAAAAGCCGATGCTGTTCATCCACGGCACCGCGGATGATTTTATCCCCTATGAGATGATGGGGACCCTGTATAACGCCAAACCCGGCACCAACAAGGCCACTCTGACCGCCGAGGGCGCAGGCCACGGCGAGGCGATGGATGTTCTGGGTGATACCTATTGGAATACCGTGTTTGACTTTGAAGGCCAGTACATGGCCGGCTGAGCGTTTGCCAAAACAAAGAATAACATAAGGCAATACCGCACAATTCCCGCCTGACGGCTTAAGCACCGCTTCGGCGGCTGCGGCACGGCATTTGCGTTGCCAAAATGCTCGATAATGTCGGGTTGCGGTACCCGCATCGTGCTTCGGGGGCAAAAGCCCCTCGCACTCTGCGACCGCTGCCCCTGCTTCGGTTCGCTGTTTCCGCCACTGGCGGCGCTCACCTTTGCAGCATCCAGTATTATCTGCGCTTTTGGCTTAGCATCTGCCGTACCTCGCTCGCCGTATCGGCACTTAGAATTATGCGGTATTGCCATAAGTTTGTTCCGTATCAATTTTCCCAACATAAACAATCACTCCGCCGCGGGTCCGGTTTTCAGCTGGTCCTGCGGCGGAGTTTTATTTTATAATTCTTTAAGATTTAAGACGACTTTTTATTGCGCGGCACCCGGCGCTTGGGGGCGGCTTTGCGGGGCTGGTTCTGCTTTTTGGGGGCAGCCTTTTTGGGCTGCGGGTGTACCCGCACAAACTGGATGGGGTTGCCGTTGGGCAGGGTACGCTCTTCCACTTCCAGCACCGGGAAGGACGCCAGGAATTTATTCAGGCTCTTGCTGCCAAAGTTACGCACATCAAAGTCCGGGTAGCGCTTGATGAGCTGGTCTCCCACGCGGGAGGTTCGCACCCAGCCGGTGCCATCGTCCATCTCGTCGATCATATCGCAGACCAGGCGGCAGATGGAATCGCGGTTGATGGCGGTATCGTCCCCCGCGCCAACCTGGGCGGCGGCTTCGGCGGCAGCGGTGGAATCCGCGCTGGCATCCTCGCTTCCACCATGCTCCAAAATCAGGTCAAGGTACTTGAACTGGTCGCAGGCTTTCACAAAGGGACCAAGTGCCTTGCTTTCGCCCATGCCGATGACCAGCTTACCGGCTTCGCGCAGGCGTGCGGCAAGGCGGGTAAAGTCCGAATCGGACGAAACGATGCAAAAGCCATCCACATTGCCCGCATACAGCAGATCCATGGCGTCAATGATCATGGCGCTGTCGGTTGCATTTTTGCCGGTGGTGTAGCTATACTGCTGGATGGGAATGATGGAGTTGTTCAGCAGCACATCCTTCCAGCTTTTCAGGCGGGCATCAGACCAATCGCCGTAAATACGTTTGCAGGCCGCCACGCCAAAGGACGCAGCTTCATCCAAAATCACCTTTACATATTTGGGGCTGATATTATCCGCATCGATCAGAACTGCCAGTTTCAGATCCTGCATAGCAGCCTCACTTCCTTACCGGTTTGACCGGGCGGTCAAAGTACATATAAATCTGGCAGGGGATCATGCCGTTATAAATTTTGCGGCGCTTGGCGGCCTTTTTGCCAAAGTGGGCTTCAAAATCAGCATCCGCCGTAATGGCATACAATCCTGCGGTGGGGCTTGCCTGCCACACCTGGCCCAGGGTGCGGGCCAGGGCGGCGGCTTCGGCGGCATCGCCCAGGCGCTCGCCGTAAGGCGGGTTGGTCAGGATGATGGAGCTGGGGCGCGGGGCAAAGTCTTTTACGTCTGCCACCTCAAAGCGGCAGCGATCCCCCACCCCGGCCAGCTTTGCGTTGGCGTTGGCCAGCGCCACAGCGTTGGGGTCAATATCAAAGCCAAAGCCCTCGAATCCGGCATCCAGGCGGGAAGCCGCCAGCGCTTTCTGGCGCTCCTCCGCCCAAACGGCAGCGGGCACAAAGTCATAGTGCTCGGCGGCAAAGCGGCGGCGCAGGCCGGGGGCGATGTTCAGTGCTTTCTGGGCTGCTTCGATCACCAGCGTACCGGAACCGCAGAAAGGATCCTGCACAGTGCTGTCGCGCCGGACAAAACCGACATCGGCAATGGTAGCGGCCAGCGTTTCCTTGATGGGGGCCAGCGTGGCGTTTTTGCGATAACCGCGCTTATGCAAGCCGTCGCCGGAGGTATCCAGCATCACTTCCACCACGTTTTTACGCAGGGCAAAGCGGATTTTGTACAAAGCACCGGTTTCTGGCAGAGTGGTGGTTTTGTGGCCGTACTGCAGCCGCTTAACGATTGCCTTTTTGACAATGCTCTGGCAGGCAGGTACGCTGGAAAGCTGGCTGGACAGGCTGGAGCCCTTGACCGGGAACTGGGCATCCACCGGGATCAGCTCCTCCCACGGGATAGAGTAAACGCCGTCGAACAGTTCATCAAAAGTTGCGGCGGGGAAGGTTTTCAGCAGAAGCAGCACGCGCTCGGCGGTGCGCAGGTTCAGGTTTGCTGCGGCGATCATGGCGGCATCACCCTCAAACGCCACGCGGCCATCCGTCACCTTTACGTTCTGCGCACCAAGGCGTTTGACCTCAAAGGAAAGGGTATGCTCGGTGCCAAAAAAGCAGGGAGCCACCAAAGTATACATGTTGGGCATAGTGTGTCCTTTCTGGGGCTGTGCATGGCGCAGCCGGATATGCGGGGCCGGGCATATTGGGTCAGCCCCGCGGGATAAAAATTAGATTATGCCGTTACATAACCCAAAAAAGGCCCTGCCAAGCAGAGCCTGCATTTTATGGGCGTTGCAGTTGGCGTACGCTGCAGAAATCAGCCGCGGCGGCGGGAATACCCACCGCGATGATTCTCGGTAACGCGCTTGAGATCCGCAATTTTTTCTTCGCTCTGGGTCTTATAGCGTGCCATCATATCCTCAAAGCTCAGGTCACCCTGCGGCTGCGAGGGTTTGGGCTGCCAGACACGGGGGGCTGCTTCGCGGCGGGGCGGGCGGCCGCCAGCCGGGCGTGCACCACCGTTACTGCCCTGCTGCCCTTGGGGGCGCGGGCTGCGGGGCGCGCGGGGTGCGCGCTCCGGTGCGGGCTGGGTCTGCTTGATGGACAGTGCAATCTTGCCATCCGGCGCGATGGAGATGACCTTAACCTTAACGGTCTGGCCAGCTTCCAGCACGGTAGCAAGGTCCTGCACAAACTCATAGCTTACCTCAGAAATGTGAACAAGGCCGGTTTTGCTTTCCGGCAGGGCAACGAAGGCGCCAAACGGCTTAATGCCGGTAACTTTGCCTTCCAAGATGTCTCCAACCTGTAATGCCAAAACTATAATACCCCTTTGCTGCCCGGCAAAGCTGCCGGGTATCGTTATTGATGGAACCTTTGCTTTCAGGTTCCGCTTGTATGCCTTGCAGGCAAGGCCTGCACTGTTAAAGGCTGGTTGAGTCCGCAAAAAACAGAAGCCAGCCTTTTGCATCTTCCATTGTACCTGACATGGTAATCCGGCGTAATGCTGTTACTTGCCGCTCAGATCCACCCAAATGCGCTCATTGGGCTTGGCATAGCCATCGGCGCGGGCGCTGCGTTCAATAATCGCGTCTTTGCCATCGGCCAATGCGCGTCCTAGCTCTTCGTTTTGGGCCTGCTGGGCGCTGAGCTGTTCGCGCACCGCGGCGAGTTCCTGCTGTTTGGAGCCGATGGTGATCTGGCACTGGATCAAAGTAAAAAACAAAGAACAAAACAGTGCCGCCACAGCCAAGGGAAGCAAACGCCGCGCAATGCTTTTGTGTTGGTTCATGCGGCAGCGCCTCCTTCCGGGCAGGTATCAAAATGCCGTTGTGTGCAAACCATTGTACCGCCTGCCCGCACAAGAAGGTCTTATGCAGGCATACTTAAATACAGTTTAATTATATAATATTGTGCGCTTGTTTTGCAACACATTTTTCGGCTTTTTTCCGCTTTTCTCGCATGAATCTTGTGCGTTGTGCCGCCGGGCGTGCCGAATCTTTCTGATCCGGGCCAGCAGCCGCTGTTTGAACGGGTGTACCGCATAGTCCGCCGCAAAGCGCAGCGGCCAGACCAGAACAAACACCGTGCCGCGCAGCGCCCTGTGCACCGCGTGGGAAACGCACCACCGCCAGCACAGTGCCCCCAGCCCCATGGCGGCGGCCATATACCAGCGCACCGCCCCGGTAGCCGAAGCCCCCGCCGCGAAGCCGCAGCAGACAAAGGCTGCGGCAGCAAAGGCCAGCACATCCCACACAAAGCAGCGCACCGGGCCGCTGCCAAAGGCAAGGGTCGCCCCATCCCGTACAGCGCCAAGCAGCAGGCCCGCCCCAAGACAAAGCAGCACATCGCCCAGCACTGCCCACAACGGCGGCGATGGCACCATCAACGCAGCAGGCGGGCCAGCAGCCCACCGCTCTGTTTTTTGCTCTGCTGGTTCTCGGTATACTGCAAATATTCGATCTGGCCGGAGATATGCACTTCCCCCGTGCGAACCGAAAGCTCGCTGACCTGCATTCCTTGCCCACCGATGGTCAGATCCCCCAGCGGAGTTTGCAGCGTTGCGCCCAGTTCATCACAGCTCACAATACGGGTCACACCGGTCACCGTCAGCCGGGCGCGGTTTTCCAGCGTCAGGGCATGGGCGCGCGGCGGAGCAGGCAGGTCGGATTGCTGGGGGGCATGTTCCCCAATCGGGTGCGGGCTGGTCAGTTCTGGCATGGCGGTTTCCTCCGGCAGCAGTTGTTGCTTACCCTATACCATATGCCGCACACCGCGCGGTTAGAACTCCCCCGCCCTGGTTTTTCTCAGCCTTCCAGGATCTCAAACAGCTCGCGGGCAACATCCTTGCCCTTGGGTTCATCAATAGAAAGCACCCGCACCTTGACAGGGCGGTTGCCGAAGGTAATCTCGATCACATCGCCGATCTTTACGGCATAGCTTGCTTTGGCGGGTTTGCCGTTCACGATCACGCGGCCCGCATCGGCCACATCATTGGCCAAGGTGCGGCGCTTGATCAGGCGGCTGACTTTCAGGTATTTATCCAGTCTCATGGTTCATCCTCATCTCTATGGCAGCGGTACTCCAGCCACCAGGCGGGAATCATGCGGCGCTGCCTATATCATAAAAGCCCGCCGCGTTTGGGTGCGGCGGGCTTTTTCATTCAGAGCGTATCTGACGCCTGAACAGATTACTGCACAGCGTCCTTCAGTGCCTTGCCAGCCTTGAATGCGGGCAGTTTGGAAGCAGCAATGGTCATGGGCTCTTTGGTCTGCGGGTTGCGGCCCTGGCGTTCCGGGCGCTCGCGGACTTCAAAGGTGCCAAAGCCAACCAGCGAAACTTTGCCGCCGTTCTTCAGCTCTTCGGTGATAGCAGCCAGTGCTGCGTTGACAGCCTTTTCGGCGTCTTTCTTGCTCATGCCAGCTTCAGCGGCAACGGATGCGATCAGTTCAACTTTGGTCATTTGTTATATACCTCCAAATTAAATAAATTGCGTTTTTTTTGCCTTTTCAGGCTACCGGACCGGCTGCTGTGCAAAATGCCTCGTTGGCTTTTTGCAGCGCCTGTTCGGGGTCTACCCCTGCCTGCCGGGCCAGATTGGCGGCGGCAAACAACAGTTCGCCCACAGCCTGTTCTGCCTGCGCGCTGGCGGGCTGCGCCGTTTGCAGGTTCTCCGCCGCGTCTGCCAAGGCTGCAGCATCGGCCCCCTGCAGGGCTGCGCCATGGCGTGCGGCGCGCTTTTGCAGCTTGGCCGCGCGCATCAGCGCGGGCATGGCACGGGGCACACTTTCCAGGTCATCGGCCAGGGTGCGGCGGCCCTTTTCTTTATTTTTGAGCGCATCCCAGTCCGTTATACCTTCGTAACCTGGTTGGGTGCCAAAAATATTTGGGTGCCGCTCAATCAGCTTTTGGCATACGCCATCGCAGACCTGTTCCCAGGTAAAGCGGCCGGTTTCCTGTTCCATGCAGGTATGGAAAGCAACTTGCATCAGCACATCGCCCAGCTCTTCACACATCAGCACCGGGTCATCCAGATCCAATGCGTCCACAGCCTCATACGCTTCTTCCAGGAAGTTCATCCGAATCGATGTATGGGTCTGAACTTTATCCCACGGACAGCCGTTGACCGGATCCCGCAAAAGGGTGATAATGCGGACAAGATCATCTGCCGTGTACGGGCGGTTGTGCGGATATTCCATGCATGCTGCAATGCTGCCTGCCCAGGATGTACCAGGGTCCGCTTGAAAAAACAACAGGCAACATCATACCTCTCATTCTACCGTTTTGTCAAGGAAACAATACAAGTTGCTGTTTGACAGCCGAGTTACCTGTTTACAGCTGTGCGCCGCAATGGTTGCAGAACAGTGCGTCTGCATCCACATCTGCATGGCAGACAGGGCACTCTTTGGTCTCACCGCGCGGGCGGTCAGCCGCATCGGCCAGAGCCTGCTCCTCCTCGGGGGTCAGGCCGGCGGGGTCATCGTGGTAGGTGGTGGGATCGTTGGGGTCCTCAGCCTCCTGCTCAGCCTCGGCAGCTTCAGCGGCAGCGGCCTCATCGGGGGTCATGCGGGCCTTGATTTCCTCAATCGCCTTTTCGATTTCGGCAATGTTCTCGATATATTTATCCACCAGGGGCTGGTTTTCCTCGTCTGCCTTATGCAGGCTGTAAACCAGTGCGCCCAGCTGGCGCTGTGCCTTGGCCAGGCGGTTCTGCTGGGATGCCAGATCCAGCTGGTTCTTGCCCTTATCTGCAATATCCATGGCTGCCTTGTAAGCGGTATCCACAAACTGCATGCTCTGTTCTTTGATCTTATTGATATCCAGTTCAAACATAATGTAACACCTCGTTATCATCTGGCCCCGGCAGGGCACTGCGCCACAGCTGCGCAGCCCGGCCGGGTGGAATGAAAAACCGTAAAAATTTATTACTTTCGATTTCACGGCTTTTCCCTGTAAGGCTTATTATACCGTATCATTGCCTGGTTTTCAATCTTGTGGCGCAAAGAATTATGTCCAAATCGTAAACATTTGGGCGTAACAGGAAGTTTTATTGGTTTTCGGCTCCAATGAACTCCCGCAGCATGCTTTTCTGTGGGATCAGCGCGGCATTAATGGGTACAAAATGCGCAAACCGGCTGCGCAGGTCTGCCATGCGGCCCGCATTGGCGCTGGCCGTCAGCTGGTCAATATAATATTCCCAAATCCCCACCTCGCAGCTGAACGAAGTATCCAGCACAAGGTTCGCCCGATTCTTGAACGTCTTGATATACTGGTCCTCTGCCTTACAGACATGGGGCCACAGGCCGATGGTAAAATCGGCATCATGCCCGCGGAACCGCCAGTCCCGCGTAATGCGGCGGGCAAGGCGAACATCGCGGGTGGCGATCAGCCGCGCACCGTCCGGTCCGGCATATTCTTCCCGCAGGCTGGCGTAAATATTCAGCACAGCATCCTGCGGCAAAGTCTCGGTCAGGATGGGGTTAAAGGCGTGCAGTCCCTCCACAACCACCACACCGTCGGTGCAGTCGATGTGCTGGGTCTGCGGGGCGGGCAGCTGGGTCATAAAGTCAAAGATCGGCGCATCGCACACGCCGGTCTGGGCCAGCTGCTGCAGGCAGTGCTGCACCAGCGGGATATCCAGCGCTTCCACGCATTCGTAATCATCCCGGCCATCCGGCTGTTTGGGGTAGCGGCCCTCGCCCACAAAAAAGTCGTCCAGGCTCAATACCCGGCTGCGCACGCCTTTGCTGCGCATGGCGGCGGCCAACTTGTTGGCGCTGGTGGTTTTGCCCGCAGCGGAAGGCCCCGTCAGCATGACAATACGGCGGCCGGATGCCAGAACATAGGCCGCGGCGGCATCAATACGGCTCTGGTACTGCTGTTCGCTCAGCTGCACCAAATCAGCCGGGTTGTGCGCGGCAAGGTTGAGCAGCTCACACCCCACCATGCGCTTGGGGGCGCGCGGATTCACCACAGCTGGGATATTGGTCATAGAACTGTTTCACTCCTTCCTTGCGTGCAAGGATCGTGTCAAAACGGTCGATATATTCTGTCGGGTACTTATAATTAAAGATACGCTCGATCTTGCCGTGACGTGCACCGGGGGCCACCAGCTTTGTAGAACCGCCTGCACCGGCAGAAAGAATGGTGTGGACTTCCTCCATGATATAGATATTATACAGGCACTCGTACCCCGGCTTGCACCAGCCCACGTTTTCCAGGTTTTGCAGGGTGCCTTTTTGGCGGTACAGGTAGTAGGGGCGGTAACCGGCTTTTTCCAGCAGCTCACAGCTTTCCACCATAGCGGCCACATCGGCATAATCCGCAGCGCGGTGCTCCACCACCAGGTTGGACGCCCGTTTCAGCGTGAGGGTATGCACGGTGATATTTTCCGGGTCCAAGTCAATGGCCGTCTGCAGGCTATGGCGGAAGCCTTCCACCGTATCCCCCGGCAGACCCGCGATCAAGTCCATGTTGATGTTATCATGCCCCACGCGGCGGGCGGTCCGGTAACAATCCAGGATATCCTGCGCCGTGTGGCGGCGGCCAATGTTGCGCAGCACTTCATCCGAGAATGTCTGCGGGTTGATGGAAATGCGGGTTGCGCCGTATTCTTTGATGATGCGTAGTTTTTCTTCGTCGGTACAGTCAGGGCGGCCCGCTTCCACGGTAAACTCTTCCAGGGCGGGCAGGTCAAACTGCTCGGCCATGGTGCCCATCAGCTGGCGCAGCTGCTGCGCGTTGACGCTGGTGGGGGTGCCGCCGCCGATATACAGCGTTTTGATGCTGAGGTGTGCGGCGTCCGCAGCGGCGCGGGTAGCGGCAAGCTCCTTGCACAGGCAGTCCACGTAGGGGGCCACCAGCGCACGGCTGGATTTATCCCCCACCGTGCGGGAAACAAAGCTGCAATAGCTGCAGCGGGACGGGCAGAACGGAATGCCCGCGTACACACTGCAATCCATCGGCTGGGCGCGCTCCAGCACCCGGCGCTGCAGGTCCGCAATACTTTTGGCCATGGCAAAACGGCGCGGCGTGCAGTCAAAATGCTGCAAAAAGCGCTGTTCGATTTCTTCTTCGGTTTTGCTCTCGGCGCGCAGGTCATGGATGATGCGCACCGGGCGCACGCCGGTCATCATGCCCCAGGGCGGGCGGATACCGGTAACGCCGCACAGCATGGTGTACAGCATGCGGCACAGAGCATACTCCTGCGTGCGGGCATCCCCCTGGGGCGGGCGCTGCTGCACCCAGGTGGTTGTGCCGTTCTGCCGCACCAGAACCAGCAGCAGATACCTGTGAGCCACAGCCAGCACAAGGTCTGCGGTATCGTCCGGCAGGGTCTGGCTCAGCTCCGCCGCCGGGTAAAAGATGCGTGCGGTATGCTCGGCCTCATACCCAGCTGCCGCACCGCGCAATACAATTTGCATAAGAACCCCCGAATTGGAGGGAGGAGTTAGCGCGGAGCCGAGCCTGTTGTAATCCCGCTTATGCCAATACTGCCAAAACAGTACCCGGCGCATTGCAGGTATACCGCAAACTTTTAGGCCGCCGCTTAACTCCTAACTCCTCCCTATCTTAAAATACTTCCCCCATCAGATATGGGTTGGACCGGCGTTCCTGGCCAAGGGTGGTAAAGCTTTCATGGCCGGGGTAGACGGTGGTTTCATCCGGCAGGGGCAGATCCGCCACCAGAGCAAGGCTGCGTTGCATCTCCGCCGGGCTGCCGCCGGGCAGGTCCACACGGCCGCAGCTGCCCGCAAACAGGGTATCGCCGCTGAACAGCCGGTCGCCGCAGGCGATGACCACGCCGCCGGGGGTGTGGCCCGGTGTGTGCCAGATGCGGAACGTCAGCTCATCCACCTGATACTCACTGTTGCCCGCAGGCCACGGGGCATCAATCAGATCCGGAGTCAGCGGGTACATCTGGTCGCCTTTGGCATCGGCCAGGTCCATATGCACCTTAGCGCCAGTGGCTTTTTTCAGAGCCGTCACACTGCCCACATGGTCATAATGGCCGTGGGTGAGGAAAATGTCCGTCAGGGTTGCATTATTCTCTTTCAGCTGAGCCAGATAGGTTTCGGCCTCGGCAGCGGGGTCCACCACAACGGCATGCCCGGCGGCGGTGATCAGCAAAAAGGTATTGGTGTACAGCGGCCAAACGCCGTGGATATGGATCAATTTCATGGTTGTGCTCCTTTACTTCCACTCATCGGTATCAATGATGATGGTCACCGGACCATCGTTGACAAGGCTGACCTGCATATCGGCCCCAAACTCGCCATGCTGAACGTCTTTCAGTCCCTGGGCGTTCATCAGCTCCTGCAAAAAGGCATCATAAGCGCTTTTGGCGGTTTCCCCTTTTGCGGCATGGATAAAGCTGGGCCGTTTGCCGCGGGAGGTATCGCCATACAGGGTAAAGTTGCTGACGACAAGAACCGAATAGCCAAGTTCCACCGCGCTGCGGTTCAACTTGCCCTCATCATCGGCAAAAATGCGCAGCCCGGCGCATTTGGCTGCCAGCTTGGGGATAATGGCGGGGTCGTCACCATCCTTTACCCCAAGCAAAATCATCAGCCCCGGCCCGATGGTGCGGGGATTGCCGCCGTTGACCACAACGGACGCCGAGGAAACACGCTGAAGCACAGCACGCATAACACAGTTCTCCTTATTCAGTCAGTATGGCACACCCGGTTAAACCGCAGGCACCATAAAATAGCAGGAATCCGCTACAAAGAAATTCAGCGAATCATCGCCCGCAAACACCGCCTGCCAGTTTTCCCATGTTGCGCCGTCGGTTGTCACATACACGGCGGTGGGGTCATACTGCCCGGCGGCAAGCCGGGCAGCGGTATCGGCGCGGCTGGCTTCCGCCGCTGGGTGGCTGCCAGACACAGCAATATCCAGATTGGTTGCCAGCCCCTGCTTGCCCGCCAGAATGGCCAGCAGGCGCAGGCGGTCCTCCCGCACTTCCCCGGCGGCAAGCAGCTGGGTGTGGCCAGCGCCAAGGCTGGCGGTCTGGTCGTTGTTTACCACTGTGGCGTTGATGGGGTCGGCGAACTTCTGCCGCTTTTGCTGGGCGGCGGCGCTCAAATCAAACGCCTGAACGCCGACAAACAGCGCCAGCACCAGCACCGCATACCGGCCGGGCAGGCGGTCCCGCAGGGTATACACGGCATACACCACCATGCAGGCCGCTACCAGATAGAACATCCGCCCGCTGGAGCGGAAGATGCCGCACAGCTCCAACAGCTTTGCAGGCAGCGGCAGCTCAATGCCGGTGTTGCCCCAGTAAATTTTGTTGCTGACGGCAAACAGCGTTAAAAACACGCAGGCCGCAAACACCGGCCCGTTGCGGTGCCACCAGGTTTTGGTGTTCTGGGGGCAGCGCACCGCCCGGCGCAGGCTGAACAGCAGCGCCGCCGTGATCAGCGCCAGCACACCAAGCCCCAGGTAATTGAAGCCATCATACTGGCCGGGCTGCTGCGGCATTACCTGGTACAGCCGGGACCAAGTGTAGCCCCCGCGGGAGGTTGGGTTGATGAGTGCATTCAGGTTCATGGAATAATCGCCATAGCCGGAGCGAGATGCCCCGGTGCCGGAGCCGATGGCCCCGCACAAAACGCCGCCCACCACAGCCGCTGCCAAACTTGCCGCAAACTGCAGCGCCGCGCGGCCCCAGGCTTTTTTCTGGCGGCCCAGTTCCACGGCGGCCAGCAGGGCGCACATCATGACCAGCGGCAGAAAGTACGGGTGGATGCCCACCGCCAAAAAGGCCAGCACCGGCATGACCCAGGGGAATTTGGCCGTGCCGCTGTGCAGGTTTTGACGGTATTCCAGAAAGGCATACAGCGCCAGCAAAAACAGCCACTGGCTGGCCAGCGCGGTATGGCGGAACGCGCGCTCCCACAAGGTAGGCAGCATAACAAACAGCAGACCGCCCAGTGTGGAAAACGCCAGCGCTCCCGCGCCAGTTTTTGCCTGCCCGCGGGCGCACAGAAGCGCACCGGCTGCCCCCTGCATGGCAAAGCAGAACAGCGTGTACCACCCAAACCACTGGAAGGTGGAGGGCAGCACCCCGCGCAGCGCCTTGAAGAAGATGCTGACCCAGGGGATGCTGTCGGTAAACGAAATGACGTTGCCATCCGGGGCGGCAATGGTATCCGCCAGACCCAGCGGGAACGCCCAATGAGAGTTGCGGAACAACACCCAGCCCGCATAATGCTGCTGAATGTCCCACTCATCATAGCCGTTCAAGATCCAGGCATCATAGGTTGGGTGCAGGGTGGATGTGCCATACAGCAGGAAAAATACCACCATGCCCGCCGCCGCGCCCAAAAGCGCCGCCAGCCACCGCCGTTTTGTGTTTTGATTCATGTGTTTTATGGGTTCTGCAGTGATCGGTCAATTTTGATTTAACCCCAGGCAGCGGGCGCGCAATATGCGTTCCTACGGTGTTTCTGCACACTTTCTATTTTATTTCTTATTTTTTATGTCTGATATATCAGAGTTTTTTCGGTTCCTTTTTTTGCAAAAAAGGATCAAAAAGTCCCCCGTATAAAAGTTTTAGTTGCGGGTAACTGTCAGAACGTCTTTGACTTTTTTCAGGCGTGCCACAACATTGTTCAGGTGCACGGTGTTCATAATGCCCACCGTCAGGGACATGCGTGCGCGGCCCTGGTCCGCCGCGCGGGCGGAAAGTGAATAGATCGGCACACGCATATCGCCCAGCGCCAGAGCAACGTCCGAAAGCAGGTTGGCGCGGTCCATGCAGTCCAGCTCCAGCGTTGCCTTGTAGTCCTCTTTGGCATCATCCGCCCAATAGGCGTTCACCCAGCGGGCGGCATTTTCCGGGTCCTTCATACTCTGCTGCACATTGGCGCAGTCCCGCTTGTGGATGGACACGCCAAACCCACGGGTGACAAAACCGATGATGTCATCCCCCGGCAGCGGCGAACAACACTTGGCAAACTTGATGGGGCAGTTGTCAATGCCTTCCACCACAACGCCGTCCGAAGAATGAACACGCTTGATATCCACCGTGGGCAGCGGCTTGGGTTCCGTTGCTTTCAGGCGGGTGTACTCTTCCTTCAGCTTGGGCAGGATGCGCGCCAGCTGCAAACCGCCATAGCCGATGGCCGCATACATTTCATCCACCGAGTTACAGTGGTTGCGGCGCGCCAGGTTGGACATGAACTCGTCATACTGCTCCGGCGGGATCACCATCAGGTTGCGGCGCAGCTCTTTTTCAAAGGCATCCTTGCCCTCGGCAATGTTTTCGTCCCGGCGCTCTTTCTTGAACCAGTTGCGGATCTTGTTCTTTGCTTCGCTGGTTTTTACAATGTTCAGCCAGTCGCGGGAGGGACCACGGTTTTCCGGGCCGGTGATGATTTCAATGATTTCGCCGGTAACGACCTGATGGTCAATGGGCACAATGCGGTTGTTTACCTTGGCGCCGATCATCCGGTTTCCCACGGCGGAATGGATGGCGTAAGCAAAGTCGATGACGGTTGCGCCGGCCGGCAGGTTGATCACATCGCCGCGTGGGGTAAAGGCAAACACTTCTTCCGGCAGCAGGTCAGACTTGATATCGCTGAGCAGGTCGGTGGCATCAATGCTGGAACGCTGGCTTTCCAACAGCTGGCGCACCCAAGCCAGGCGTTCGTCCAGCCTATCACTGCTGGCGGCGGTAATGCCGGCCTTATACTTCCAGTGGGCAGCAATGCCGTATTCCGCGTTGCGGTCCATCTCGCGGGTACGGATCTGCACCTCAAAGGGGATGGCTTCGCGGCCAATCACGGTGGTGTGCAGGCTCTGGTAGCCGTTGGGTTTGGGGGTGGAGATATAATCCTTGAAGCGGTTGGGCAGCGGGTGGTACATATCATGGATCAGGCCCAGCGCGGTATAACATTCCGCCACCGTATCAATAATGATGCGGACAGCATAAATATCATAAATCTCCTCAAAGTCCTTGTTCTGCATATACATCTTGCGGTAAATGCCGTAGATGCTCTTGACACGGTGGCGGATGGTTGCTCCGTGGATGCCGTTCTGTTCCAGGTGTTCCTGGATGGTGGCGCAGATATCGTTGAGGAAGTCATCCCCATGCTTGTTCAGCAGGGAGCGGATCATGTTATAGCCCACAGGATCCAGGTATTGCAGGCTGCGGTCCTCCAGCTCCTCCTTGATGTTGGAAATGCCAAGGCGGTGGGCAATGGGGGCATAAACCTCCATGGTTTCCAGGGCTTTATCGCGGCGTTTCTGCTCCGGCCAGGCATCGCCGGTACGCATATTGTGCAGGCGGTCACACAGCTTTATGATCATCACGCGGACATCCTGGCTCATGGCAAGCAGCATTTTGCGCAGGTTTTCCGCTTTGCGGTCCTCGACATTCGAGAACTTGATCTGGGTCAGCTTGGTAACACCATCCACCAGCAGGGCAACCTCGCTGCCAAACTTCTGGCGGATCTCGTCAATGGTCACGGGGGTATCCTCGGCCACATCGTGCATCAGGGCTGCGGCAACGCTTTCGCTATCCATGCCAAGTTCCACCAGCAGCTGTGCCACGCTGATTGGGTGGCAGATATACGGTTCGCCGCTGCGGCGGAACTGGGTGGCATGCGCCGCGCTGGCCAGCTGATAAGCACGGTCAATCATGTCAAAATCATAGGCACGGCCGCTGGCGATCAGATCATGGCGCAGTGCTTCATAAGTAGTGGGCATGGGCACCGGCTGCTTTTGCGCCTGGGCTGCCTGTTCTGCAGCATTCTTTTTGGCTTCTTCTGGCATTCTATCATCCCCATTTCAAGTATCGCACAATCATAAAAAAGTCCCGTTTCTGCGGCAGTTCCCTCCTGCCGCGGGGCATTTTTCATTTTGCCTTATCCTTCCCCTTCCGCCAGTCTGCGCAGGACCGGCGCGGAGGAGAGGTCTTTTTTGCCGGTCACTTCCACCGGCTGGTAGCGGCTGCCGCGGCGCTCGATCAAACCAAGCTGTTCCAGCGCCGTCAGGCTGGCCAGGGTCTTGCCGGTGTTTTCCGGCCCTGCGGTTGCAAACAGCGGCTGCAGATCATCCGCAAACACATTGCCGGTGCGCACCATGCGATACACGGCAGCGGTATCGGCACGGGTGGGCAGGCAGGCCAACCGCTCGTCATCTGGCAGGGCCGTTCCGCTCAGGAAAGCATCAAACCGTGCGGCCTGCTCCGCCGGGGCATTGCCCAAACCGGCCGGGCGCATGGCGCAGCAATGGCAGGACACCATCGGCCCGCCGCGCCCCTGGAAGATGCTGACTTCCACCGCGGCATCCACAGCTGTACCCATGCGGTAGGGCAGGTCGTCCGGGGCGGTGCCGAACAGTGAGACAAAGCAGGCTGCCCCGCCCTGGCGCAGGCGAATGCGGCAATGCCGCCCCTCACTGCCCAGGGGCCAGATGCCATCCACCGCGGCGTTTTGCAGCAGGAACACCGGAACCGGGTTGCCGCTGCCAAAGGGAGCCAGGCGGCTGAGTTCCTGTACGGTAGGCACTGTCAATTCCGCAATATCGGCCACGGCATCCAACTTGAGCGGCAGCGGCTTGGGCACCGGGTATTCTTTAGCGGCCCAATCGTTGATGGCTTTGCGGAACGCGCCGATCTTTTCTTCTTCAATGGTCAGGCCCGCCGCAGCGGAATGCCCGCCAAAGCGCAGCAGCAGCGGTGCGCAAGCGCACAAAGCGGCGTGCAGGTTAAAGCTGGTGGGGGCGCGCCCACTGCCGCGGCCCTCGCCGTTTTCAGTCGAAATAACAATGGAGGGGCGGCCGTATTTTTCCATCAGGCGGGTTGCCACAATGCCGATTACACCGGGGTGCCAGCCTTCGCCTGATACCACGATTACACGGTCCAGAACACGGGCAGGGTCTGCGCTCAGTTTTTCCAGTGCAGCGGCAGCGATCTGCTGTTCCGCCTGCTGACGGCTGGTGTTGATCTCCGAAAGGCGCGCCGCAATGCCTGCGGCCTGCTCCTCGTTTTCGCACAGCAACAGCTTCAGGGCAACAGCGGCGGTATCCATGCGGCCCGCGGCGTTCAGGCGGGGTGCCAGCCCATAGCTGACGGTTTCCGCCGTGACAGGGCGGCCTGCATAGCCTGCGTTTTCCAGCAGGGCCTGCAAACCAGGGCGCAGGGTATCCTGCAAGGTGGCAAGGCCCTCTTTTACAATGGTGCGGTTCTCCCCCACCAGCGGCATTACGTCCGCAATGGTGCCAAGGGCGGCAAGTTCGCCAAAGGGTTCCAGCAGTTCAGCGGGGTCCTCACAGCCTTCCAGCGCAGCGCACAGCTTGAACGCCACACCGGCACCGCACAGATCCTTGAAGGGGCTTGTGTCGTCCTCCCGCTTGGGGTCCACAACGGCAACGGCTTTGGGCAGCTGCTGGGCGGGCAGGTGGTGGTCGGTAATCACCAGCTCAATGCCCAACTCTGCGGCCAGGTCAGCTTCCTCAATGGCGGAAATGCCGTTATCCACTGTCACAATCAGCTTATAGCCTTTATCTGCCAGCTTTTGCAGGGTTTCACGGTTCAGGCCGTAGCCGCCGCCCTCGCGGGTGGGCAATTTGCAGCGCACCTGCGCGCCAAGGTTGGTCAGGCATTCATACAGGATGGCCGTAGCGGAAACGCCGTCCACATCATAATCGCCAAAGATCACAATGGTTTCACCGTTTTCAATAGCCTGCTGGATGCGGGCAACGGCTTTGTCCATATCTTTCAGCAGGAACGGGTCGCTCAGCGGCGGTTCCTCTTCCAGCAATGCGGCGGCAGCCTGCGGCTGGGCAATACCACGGCAGGCCAGCACCCTGGCCAGCAGCGGGCCATAACCGGCGGCCAGGAGCGCACTTTCCCCTGCGGTATCGGCGTTTTTCAGCTGCCAGGCACGATAGTTCATAATTGTCTTGCTCCTGTTCCTTTATGGCAACACCGCACAATTCCCGCCTTGCGGCTTAAGCACCGCTCCGGCAGCT
>ERZ837910.725-NODE-725-length-50387-cov-63.228721_pt1 | contig 50387 bp, 47 predicted proteins | sample MGYA00519940_ERZ837910 | MGnify/ENA primary metagenome ERZ837910 (study PRJEB31850, sample SAMEA3708825) | human gut metagenome | biome: human gut; feature: human-associated habitat; material: faeces | place: China | collected 2014 ... | reverse complement strand
CAGTCATGACACAAGAAAAGCTCCCTCACAGGAAGGAGCTTTGTCTACAGTCTGAAGGATCAGTCCTAAGGGACTGATCCTTTTGATTTGTCTTGCTATTAAGCTACAACAGTAACGTTGGTAGCACGGATCTTGCTGCTGTTCTGAGGATCGCACTCGGTATCGAAAGTTACCTTCTGGCCCTCTTCCAGAGACTTGAAACCATCAGCATTGATTGCGGAAAAGTGTACGAATACTTCCTCGCCGTTAGCATCGTTGGTGATGAAACCATAACCCTTCTGAGCATTGAACCACTTAACTGTACCGTTATTCATTATTGGTACCTCCTTTAATAATTCAGGCTTTGCCTGATCCTTTTGATGATTCTAAAACGTAGGACAAAAAAATCACATATTTTTGTAAAGCATCCGTGAAAAAGTAGCAATGTCTTACAAAAATATGTGAGATCAATGACTTTCATTTAGAATACGGTTAGAGTATACCATTGCCCCGATCGAAATGTCAATAATTATCTTTGATTTTTAGACCTATTTTCTTATGGAAAAAGCATATGATTTTAAGAGCAACAGGATGCGGAGAATGACGATGGATCTTAGATTTTTGGGAAAAGTATTACAAGGGGCGCTGATCGGTCTGGGAGCGGTACTCCCGGGGATATCCGGCGGCGTTTTAAGTGTAGTGTTCGGAGTCTATCGACCGATCATGGAGCTTTTGTCGGATCCGGTACATAAGTGGCGGACCCATCTGCCGGAATTGTTCCCTTATATGATCGGATCGGCAGCAGGATTTTTAGGGGTGGCGAATCTGTTATCATATGTATTAGAGACTTACCCGGAGCCTTCTGTCTGCGTGTTTGTGGGACTGATCGTGGGAATGCTTCCCTCGTTGTGGAGAGAAGCGGGGGAACAGGGCAGGAATGTGGGAAATGTGATCTTATCCTGCGTGACATTAGTGGCAATGCTTAGTCTGTTATGCTGGCTGCAGAATTCCCAAAATACCGTAGAGCCGGGATTTTTCAGCTTTTTGTTCTGCGGCTTTGCCTTTGCTCTGTCGGTGATCGCTCCGGGCATGAGCTTTTCAACAATATTGATGCCCTTGGGACTGTATACGCCCTTTGTGGAAGGGATCGGTCATGTGAGACCGGAGGTTCTGCTTCCGGGAGTAGCAGGGTGCGTGGTGACTTTCATCTGTCTGGCAAAACTGGTAAACCGGCTGTTTGAGAGGCAGTATGCGGTGATGTTTCATGGAATTCTCGGGATCGTCGGTGCGGCTACGGTGATGACCGTTCCCTGGGGCAGCTTTGCAACATCGGCGGATGCGGCATCCCGGAATCTGTTCTGCATGGCGGCGGGGATCGTGACAGCGATACTCTTGGATTTTATGAATGAAAAACTGGCATGTTTTCCCGAAAATGAGACAGAATAAGATGTAAGAGTCTTATTATGGAAAAAGGAAGGTAGAAACATGCAGATGTATGCTGTGGTGGCAACGGGAGTGCTGGGACTGCTGATCGGTTTCTGGTTGGGCAGGAGCATCCGGTGGAACATGGAAGAAACAGAAGAGGCGGTCAACAGACAGGAAGAGAGAAAAATAACAGGGAACAGACAGCTGGTTATGGAAGGCACCGCCATAGGGAGCCCGGTGAACGGCGAGATCAGGAAAATATCGCAGGATACTTTGCAGGACACAACGGAAGAAGCGGCGGATGACAATACGAAGTGCATTACCATTCTGCCATCGGACGGCAGAGTCTATGCCCCCACTGCAGGAAAAGTGCTGAAGCTTTATCCCATGGGCAACCGGATCCGTTTCCGCACGGATAGCGGGGTGGAGCTGTTATTGAATATCTGTAAGGATAAAGAAGAACTTCACAGCACCTATTACCGCTGCAATGTCCTGCCCAATGAGATCGTGAGAAAAGGCAAGCTTCTCGTAGAATTCGATCAGGAAGGGCTGGCGAGAGAAGGCGTGGATACGGCGGTGACAGTGGAGATGTGTCAGACACCTGACCGGGGACGGATCGTCCGTACCTGGAAGGATTATATCCGGGCGGGCGAGGAGCTGTTGTGGGTAGATTCCGTCTGCCTGCGGTAAGCTCCCGGAGTGGTATGGAAGGTATCCTGAAAGGCACGGAAAAAGGTACGGGAGCTGCCAAAGCCGGCATCCAGCGCAATCTGTGTCACGGAGAGCTCTGTGGACAGCAGAAGGTCTCTGGCATAATCAAGTCTTCTGGAATTCATATAATCCGGGAAAGTGGTGTGGAACTTTTCCGTAAATATCCGGGAGAGGACAAAACGGCTGACACCGAATTCTTTCGAGAGACTGTCCAGGGACAATTCCTTCGTGTAGTTGGCATCCAGATAGAGAAGCAGCCTCTGCTCCAGCTCCAGATCCTCCGTGCTTTTCCGGGTCTGCAGGGAGAGAGAGGGTAGGAGATCTGCCAAAAGGAGCGTCAGATACCCTTCCGCATAGATCTGCACATCAGAAGGAGTGGGACGATCTTTTTCCATGGTGGAAGCCAGAGCCTCAAGTCCTTGTAAGGCAATGTGGCTGTGCTCCGAGAGGGTGGAGATGGCAAAATCATTGCGTGAGGGCTTTTTATTCTGAAAAAAATGTCGGAAGGAATGACAGAAATCCGGCTCGAAGATACAGAGCAGATTCTGACCGGGTTCCACATGTTTTAAGCCGTGCATCTGGTTCGGAAAAACGAGGACACCCTGACCGGGAGTCAGCGGAAATTCCTGTTGTTCCACAGTGACCGTGGTGGAACCGCTTAAGACATAGATCAGCTCCAGCTGTCTGTGAAGATGGACGGCGTAAGGATTATTATTGGACAGATACAGATAGAGTTGTTCTTTGCGATTCTGATAAAAGAAACTCAAGGTGTTTTCCTCCTGCAACTTTTGTCACTATTATGACATTTATTCTATTGAAATGCAAGATTTGACACAAACTAATGGGAAATTGACACGCGATACGACGGAATATCTGCTATACTGATTTTATAAACAAACAGCGGCAAAAGGCTGCGGAATGGAGAAACTATGGACAAGACGAAGATACATAAAATGTGGATCGCCGATCAGGGCGACGGCACCTATACCAATCCGATCCTGTATACGGATTACTCGGACCCGGATGCCATTCGTGTGGGAGAGGATTATTTTATGATCGCTTCCAGCTTCTGTAATACCCCCGCAGTTCCTCTGTTACATTCCAAGGATCTTGTGAACTGGACGGTCATCAATTACATCATGGATAAACTTCCCTTTGAATATTATGACAAGCCGGTACACGGCTGCGGTACCTGGGCACCTGCCATCCGCTTCCATGAGGGAACTTACTACGTATTTATTCCCATGCCGGATGAGGGGATTATGATGTGCAAGACCACAGACCCGTGGGGCAAATGGAGCGGGCCTGCTTATGTCAGAAAGGTAGTGGGCTGGATCGATCCCTGCCCTTTCTGGGATGAGGACGGCAAAGCATACATGGTGACGGCTTTCGCCAGAAGCCGTATCGGCTTCAAGAGCATGCTGTATATGTCTCCCATCGAACCGGACTGCTCCGGAGTGCTGGATGACGGTCAGTTCATCTATGACGGTCATGCGACCCAGCCCACCATCGAGGGCCCGAAGCTGTATAAGAGAAACGGCTATTACTATATCTTCGCTCCGGCAGGGGGCGTGAAGCCTGGCTGGCAGACCGTACTGCGGTCGAAAAATATTTATGGTCCCTGGGAAGAGAAAATCGTCCTGCACCAGGGAAATTCCCCCGTCAACGGACCTCACCAGGGTGCCTGGGTGGATACGCCGGACGGACAGGACTGGTTCCTGCATTTCCAGGATGTGGGCAATGCGGGACGTATCGTACATTTACAGCCCATGCACTGGAAAAATGACTGGCCGGTGATCGGAGTAAATGCCGTGGACGGCTGCGGTGAGCCGGTACTGCGTTACAAGAAGCCGGAAGTGGGAGCTGCATATCCCATCGATACCCCGGAGGACAGCGATTTCTTCGAAGGAGATCGTTTAGGACTGCAATGGCAGTGGAATGCCAATTATAAAAAGGAATGGTACGACCTGAAAGACGGTCAGCTCCTTCTCCATGCACAGGCGGCGGATCCGAAGACACAGCTGTGCGACATCAGCAATCTGTTATTGCAGAAGTGGCCGGCACCGGAATTTTCTGTTACCACCTGTCTGCATCTGGAGCAGATGAAGGACGGCGATGTGGCAGGACTGGTATCGCTGGGCGGATGTTATACAGCACTTGCAGTTCAGAAAATACACGGCAAAATGAACCTGCAGCAGCGCACCGGCAACTGGACGAAGGACGATGAAGTACGCACCGGTCTGGGCGAATGGAACAGTGATGTCATTTATATCCAGATGAAGGTGGAGAAGGAGACTTACCGTACGTTCTACGTGGGAACCACGGAGGAAAACTTACAGCCTGTGGGACAGATGGTGGAAGCAACACCGGGCCGCTGGGTCGGTGTCAAGGACGGACTGTTTGTCATCAACGAACAGGGTGTGTCTGGCGGTTCGGTGGCTGCGGATTATTTTGTATATCAGGAACTGTAACTATTTATAGGGCGAAGTAACCACTATGAGCAAATAACATGCAAGCATGTTATTCAGGAAAGCCTAGTAGAGGCGATTTTGCGAATGGGGTGCTGAATAGTTACTGAATCATAAAATTACATTTCTATTTACAATGCAATGACAATGTGCTATTTTGGCAGATGTTAATGTAAGGATAAAGGAATGATGTAAATTATGACGGAAGAGAAAACAATGTTATTTTCACAGGATGCATTGAAAAAATTATTGTGGCCGCTGATCATAGAACAGTTTCTGGCAATCGCAATGGGAATGGCTGACACAGTGATGGCAGCCAGCTGTGGAGAAGCCGTGGTATCCGGAATCTCCCTGGTGGACAGTATCTGTGTGTTATTGATCGGTCTGTTCACGGCCATGGCCAGCGGCGGTGCAGTTGTGGCGGCGCAATATATGGGACACGGAGATAAGGAAATGGTAGGCCGGGCCTCCAATCAGCTGTTTATAGCGGTTGGTGGTGTGGCCCTTCTGTTTATGACGATAGCGCTGATCTGGAACAAGGGACTGCTGGCATTGCTTTACGGCAATGTGGAAGCGGATGTCATGAGTGCTGCAAGAATTTATTTTTATATTGTGGCGGTGTCCTTTCCTTTTCTGGGAATTTATAACGGTGGTGCAGCATTATTCCGTGCTGTAGGAGATTCCAAGGTGTCCATGAAGGTGTCACTGGCGGCGAATCTGGTGAACGTAGTGGGTAATGCGATATTGATCTACGGTGCAGGAATTGGCGTCACCGGTGCTGCTCTGTCCACACTTTTTTCCAGAATCCTGTCAGCAGTGCTGATCGTAATGCTTCTTAAGAAAAGTGACAAGATCATCATGAGCAATCATTGGCGTCTGGATACCAAAATCCTTGGGAAAATCCTGTATATCGGCGTACCGAACGGTCTGGAGAATAGCATTTTTCAGATTGGTAAGCTTCTGACCACCAGCCTGATCGCCGGATTTGGAATGGCAGCTACGACGGCAAATGCTGTAACAGGCAGCATTGCCAGCTTCCAGCAGATCCCTGCCAATGCCATCGGTGTGGCAATGATCACTGTGATCGGACAGTGCATCGGCGCAGGAGAAACAGAGCAGGCATTATATTATCTGAAAAAAATGATGAAAGTAGCATATGCCTGTATGATCCTGTTGGGAATTCCCATGATTATTTTTGCCCGACCGATCTGCGGAATCTATCATCTGAGTCCGGAGACAATGAAAATAACTGTTTTTCTGTTATGTTACAGCTGTGTATGTTGTATGCTGGTGCATCCGTTGTCCTTTGCACAGTCGAATGCGCTTCGCGCTGCGGGAGATGTGAGATTCACCATGATCGTGGCGATCGCTTCCATGTGGCTCTGCCGTGTGGGCATGGCATATATTTTGGGACAGGGTCTGGGACTCGGCGTCATCGGCGTCTGGATCGCTATGACCATGGACTGGGTCGTACGGGCATTTTTGTTTACTAACAGGATACGGACGGAAAAATGGCTGAAGTATAAGGATCGGCTGGTGAAGTAAATCATGGTACTGTGCTAAAGTTTTACATTGACAGAATTTGTAATGTGTTTTAGCATGTTTTTATAGAAATAAAGTCGGGGTCAAGCATGTGGGCTTAGACCTTTTGATCCTGGCATCATAGAAAAATACATAAGCACATAAAGTGCAGAAATGAGGCAGAACATGAGCAAAAAGCCCTATGCAGAGCGTAATTTAAAATTCGAGACATTACAGTTACATGTGGGACAGGAGCAGCCCGATCCCGTGACCGGTGCGAGAGCCGTTCCCATTTATCAGACATCTTCCTATGTATTCCGCAACTGCGACCATGCAGCAGCACGCTTCGGACTGGAAGATCCCGGTGAGATCTACGGCCGTCTGGGCAACCCTACCCAGGGTGTCTTCGAACAGCGTATTGCAGCATTAGAGGGCGGTACCGCAGCTCTGGCAGTAGCCAGCGGAGCGGCAGCTATCTGCTATACGATCCAGAACCTGGCAAAACAGGGAGATCACATTGTTTCTGCAAATAATATATACGGCGGAACCTACAATCTGCTGGCGCATACCCTGGTGGACTACGGTGTGACTACTACTTTCGTGGCTCCTTCCGATTATGACAGGATCGAAGCAAGCTTCCGGGAGAACACCAAGGCTCTCTACATCGAGACCCTGGGCAATCCCAACTCGGATGTGGTAGACATCGAGCGTCTGGCACAGATCGCCCATGCACACAAGGTGCCTCTGGTAGTGGATAATACTTTTGCTACCCCTTATCTGGTACGACCTTTTGAGTACGGCGCGGATATCGTGGTACATTCTGCAACCAAATTCATCGGCGGACACGGCACCAGCTTAGGTGGTGTGATCGTAGAGAATGGTAAATTTGACTGGGAGGGCAGCGGCAAGTTCCCTCATCTGTGCACTCCGAATCCCAGCTATCATGGTGTGACTTTCACTAAGGCAGCACCGGGCGCGGCTTTTGTGACCGCTATCCGTGCCATGCTCCTTCGTGATATGGGCGGCTGCATTTCCCCTTTCCATGCTTTTATTTTCTTACAGGGACTGGAGACACTGTCTCTGCGCGTGGAACGTCATGTGGAGAATGCACTGAAAGTTGTACAGTATCTGAACAATCATCCTCAGGTAGAGCGTGTGCATCATCCTTCCGTATCCACCGATCCGGAGCAGCAGGAGTTGTATAAAAAATATTTCCCGAACGGAGGCGGTTCCATCTTCACATTCGAGATCAAGGGCGGCAAGGAGACAGCGAAAAAGTTCTGTGATAATCTGGAACTGTTCTCGTTGCTGGCAAACGTGGCAGATGTGAAGTCTCTGGTCATCCATCCGGCTTCCACCACCCATGCGCAGCTGTCTGAGGAAGAGCTGAATGAGCAGGGAATCTACAGCAATACGATTCGTCTGTCTATCGGTACGGAGAATATTGATGATATCATCGAGGATCTGGAAGGCGGTTTCCAGTCTGTTTAAGGAGAGACCATGCTTTCATTAGCTGTTTTCTATTTTGTATTTTTAGGAACAGAGTATCTGTTTGATAACCGGGTGGCGTTATATACGGATCCCACAGGAGTAGTGCTGGCGCAGAGCTATATTCTGGGAGTCAGTGCACTGGGTTTTCTGGCATATTCTCTGATAGAAAAATGGAAAAGCAAATCTGGGAATCCCACTGCGTTCAAGGCAGCGGGATTCTTCTTGCCGGTGCCGGTGATCGCAGGATATGTAATGCTGTTTGCCGGGACCGGGTACCGGGTACTATTGGGCAGCGGGTGTTTTCTGTTCCTGATACTGGGATATCTGGGCAGCAGGACACATTACCTGGCGGCACAGTTGCTTAGGGGAAGCAGACATCCGGCGAAGACTGTGAGTGTGGCTTATGCTGTGGGGCTGCTCCTTCAGTTTCTGAACCACAATCTGTTGTGGGGAGAGACAGTGGAAGGTATCTTCCTGGCGGTAAGTTTTGTGGTGCTGTGGATACTGACTGTCGGAATGTCGCAGGATGCATTGTCTGGATATCACCGGAGACAGAAGGCAGAGGACGGAGAAACGGTGTCGGTGAAAAACGCGCAGGAAGGTGTTACTGCGGCGCAGATATCATGGAAGAATCCCCGGCTGGCAGGTGTGGCATTACTGGTGACGGTTGTTCTGATGACATGTATCTTCGCAACGCTGGACAATGCTGTGACCCTGGCACATGCTGCAGGTACCATGGATATCGGTCAGTGGCCGAGACTGTTCTTAGCACTCAGCGGATTGCTGGCAGGAGTACTGTTTGATCTGAATAACGGAAGATATCGTGGACTGATCATGTATGCGGTGACGATCCTGTCGACTATCTGTGTGCTGATCATCGAAAGCGGCGGACCGTTTCTGCCGGGACTGTTGATCTTCTATGTGTCTGCGGGATTTTTCGTGGTGTTTTTCACAAACGGATTTCTCCAGCTGTCCTATCGCATGCAGGATGGCAGGCTATGGGCAGAGCGGCGAACAATCTGGGCGCTGTGATCACAGGAGTAGCTTCTGTAAGCCTGCTGACTGGAGAAGATCATATCTTGACGGCAGTACTGGCACTGGTACTGTTCGTGCTGATTAGTGTGGCACTGTTGTGGTATTATAGTTGTACGCAGATTGTAAAGGTTCCCGAAGAAATGGAAAGTCGCGAAATGTCCGGCAGCCAGAGTCGGCTGGAGAGATTTGCGGAATCTTATGATCTCACAGAACGGGAGCAGGAAGTGCTGCAGCTTTTGCTGCTGTCCGATGACGGCATGCAGGAGATCGCCGACAGCCTATTTGTATCCCGCGCGATGTTGTATCGGCATATCGCTGCATTAAATGAGAAGACCGGCACCAGAAGCCGAATCGGACTGATCCAGTTCTACTACAACTGGGAAGAAGATAAGAAATAGCGAGAGAGCGAGAAAGGCACAGCCCTGTGAGGGACTGTGCTTTTTTAATTCATAGGAAATTTCTTCCTATGAATTAAAAAAGCTCCGCAGGGATCGCACCGCGGCGGTTATGAAATATGTCGCAAAAGCGACCCGCCGCAGGCGGAGAATCTCGCAAGCGAGATTCTTTTTTATCGTGCGCCTTGCAGCGCACGTCGCGTGGGTATGAGAGGCGGATTGACGATGTGATACCCACGGAGCAGAGAAAGTGTGGGTATGAGAGATAGATTGACGATGTGATACCCACGGAGCAGAGAAAGCGCGGGTATGAGAGAAGGATTGACGATGTGGTACCCACGGAGTAGAGGAAGCGCGGGTATGAGAGACGGATTGACATTGTGATACCCACGGAGCAGAGGAAGCGAGGGTATGAGAGACAGATTGACATTGTGATACCCATGGACGCAGAAAATGCGTGGATTTGGCAGGTTGAGACAAATGTCAACTTGAAAAAGGCAGGTATCCTATGAATATATATAAGTATATTATAAAAGGAGGACTTGCGCAGATGTACAAAAGCAGAAGAAAGATATTTGTTTTTTTACTGGCACTGGTGCTGATATTGGGAGTTTTGCCGGAATTTCATGTAAGAGCAGAGGACAACAGCCAGACATATAAGGTGGGCGCGGATGATCATACACTGTGGGACAGGGTGCAGGATGGTGTATTCCAATATGCTGCCGGTAGTATGGAAATAGAAGGAGCCGGATTACAGGGGGATGCTGCACAGGCGGATGTGGCAGCAGGAACAGAGATTACCATAACACTGACAGCGGGCAAGGATTGTGTGCTGAGAAGCTTTATGGTGAATGGTCAGAGCATTGCAGTAGCAAGCATGACCACAAATGGTGCTTCGTATATTTATAAAACCAAGGTAGAAAATGCGGATCTGAAATTTGAACCCAGTTTCGAAGCATCGGGAGGAAATGCCTCTGGACCGAATCCGGGAACGGGAAACAATATCTGTTTTCGATTAGAAGGTGACGGTATCTCTCCAAACGATTATGCCACATGGAAAAATAATAATATCGAAATCTATATAGGAATTGAAAATACCTATAAGACTTTGCAAGAATGGATCGGGGAAAACAAAATTTCCGTGGATGGAGCAGAATACAGAGTGGACGATTCTGTGGACACGGTAAAAGTATATGTACTTAACAGCGGTTCCGGAAAATACATGATTCAGGGAGCCGGAAGTTCACAGGAAAATGCGGTGACATGGACGGAAAAAGGAATCCACTCCCTTCAGGTAGACAAAGAGAGAATTACAATAACATGGGGATATGATTCGAAAACCTACGGAGAGGATGCTTATCTGGAGCATGGCACAGCCCGGATCATTCAAATAAATGGTACTGCACCGAATACCAACGATCCCTACGGAAACAATGTTGGAGACAACAGAGGCGGGAATCTGGTGGTGCAGCCGGGGGATAAGGTTACCGTGGAATTGAAGCCGGATTACAGATACCAATTGAAGGGAGTTTCACTAAATGGGATAAGTCTTGCAGCGGCAAAGGATGTTTCAACGTTTACTTTTACGATGCCAAATACCCAGATCCATTTTAAAGGAATCTTTGAAAAAGCGGAGGACACGGTGGATACTTCGGCAGCAAAGGAAGTGACTTCCGCATCCATCAGCAACGGCGCCAATGCAGCAGGAAGCGGCAATCTGCAGCTGACAGTTGCCGACAGTACCGGATACGATATGACGGCGGCACAACAGAAAGTGGCAGGAGCGGTATCGGCACAGGCAGTGGAACTGGATCTGAACCAGATCGTAGCCAAAGGGGATGGCACGAACTGGGAAACAAAGATTACGGAATTTACCAATCCGATTACCTTAAGCCTTGGAATTAACAATTACGATGCGAATTATGACTATGTAGTGGTGAGAGATCATAACGGAACTACCACTGCATTGCCTACGAAAGTGATCGATGGAAAAGTCACCTTCGAGACCAATCAGTTTTCTACCTATGTCATTGTGAAAAAGGAAAAGACGACCGCAGGTACCAGTACCGGTGGAAGTTCTCACGAGGATTCTAAAGGAAACGATAACAACAGTTCTGATGCACAGCCTGCTGCAACACAGGCAGTGACGCAGGAATTGGATGTAGTACCGAAGACGGGAGAAGGCATCGCAACTTATATAACGGAGATCATGTTACTTTTCGGGGGAATTCTTCTGATTACTATGGGAATCTTACTTCAGAGAAAGCGCGGATAAAAAAGCATTAGGAAATCTACCTTGCAAAACAGAAATAAGTTCAGTATAATATAAACGAAACCAAAAACAGTCAGCTGAAAGGCCGCAGTAATGCGGCTTTTCTAAGACATACAAGTTAGCACAAACTAACTACACAACTATATACAGTGGTTAGACAAAACTAACGAAAAAGAAATGGCAAAAAAGCAAGAAAGTGAGAGATGTCCATGAAATACAAGATTGAGAAGAACACCGTACAGGAGACACTGATCATCCCGCTTTATTCCAGGAAGCTATGCTCGGAGTTGTATCCGAACCTATATCGGGACGAGATGGCGGTACACCTGATTGACCAGATCGACTATGACTTTTCACAGGTGGAGAAAAAATCCCACGGCCTGATGCAGCGTTTCGGTTCGCTGGAGGTTGCCATGCGGCAGAATGACCTTGCGTGGGAGGTACAAAATTACCTGGCAGACCATCCTGATGCGGCGGTGGTCAATTTGGGCTGTGGACTTGACGGTACCGGCAGAGCCTGTGACAATGGCAGCTGTAAAATTTACAATCTGGATTTTCCGGATGTTATCGCCGTACGCAATCAATTACTGCCCGCCGGAGACCGTGAGGAAAATATTCCCTGCAATTTGAATGATACGGAATGGTTTACCAAAATCGACGCGTCCGAAGGGGCGATATTTTTTGCCTCCGGAGTATTCTATTATTTCCTGACGGAGCAAGTCAGGACGCTGGTACAGGCAATGGCTGACAGTTTTCCCGGTGGTGTGCTGGTATTTGACGCGGCGAACCGGACAGCGGTTAAGATGATAGCAAAGACATGGCTAAAGAGCGCTAAAATTCAGGATGTGGGTGCGTATTTTGCGGTTTCGGATGCGAAAAGTGAGCTTTCCCAGTGGGACAGTAGATTGCAGGTTACAAGCCGTGGCTATATGCTGGGCTACAATGATCTTCGAGACCCTTCCGTCAGCGGATTATTCCGCTTCCTCGCCAGAACCGGTGACAGAATCATGAAGATGCAGATCGTAAGGATCCGTTTTGGTCAGAAGTGAAATGGCAGGAATTAGAAAGTGCCTCTTGACAAATACCCTGTGGGGGTATATCTTGTAACTATACAAGATACCCCTGTGGGGTATTTTGCATAACTGCAACAATTAGTCCTTCTATATACATTGAACGCTGTTATGTGATCGGAGGACAATAAAGAATATGTGGGCATTTAGAAAAAATAGCAGGAACCGGCTTCAGAATGGGAGAAAGTATGGCAGAACAATTAAAAGAAAAATTAGAAGAGAAGGGTATGGAATGCTGTCATTGTCATCAGAAAGCAACACCTCGCTCTGAAAAAGAAAGAAAACAATTACAGAACCGTTTAAGCCGCATGACGGGACAACTGAACGGTATCAGCCGGATGTTGGAAGAGAACCGATACTGCGGAGATATCCTGACGCAGGTAGCTGCGGTGGAGAGCGCCCTTCAGGCTTTTGGCTATGCGATTCTGAAGGAGCATATGGAGACCTGCGTGGTGGAAGAGATCCGGAAGGGAAATACTGCTATCGTAGAGGAAGCAGTGGATCTGGTGAAAAAATTGAAATAAGTAGAGGCATGACTGCAGATAATACTGTAAATTCGTGCGGTAAGGCACTGAAAATAACAGAAACTTTGCAGGTTATGGAAAGGCAAGGTTATTTTTATGAAGGAAAGATATCATGTTACGGGAATGTCCTGCTCTGCATGCTCTTCGCATGTGGAAAAGGCAGTCAATAAACTGGAAAATGTGGAAAAAGCATCCGTGAATCTGTTGACAGAGACCATGGATGTGACCTATGACGAGACGAAGATCACTTCGACGGAAATCATTGATGCTGTGGTGAAAGCAGGCTACGGTGCTTCGGTAATGACCGAAGGCAGTGCGGCAGGTGCCGGCGGACGGAGCACTTCCGGGAATGCGGGAAGTACAGGAAGGTCCGCAGCCGACGGCAAGCAGGAATTGCAGCAGAAGCTGGATGCGGAAGCCCAAGCTATGAAATGGCGGCTTGGAATCTCCATCGGATTCCTGATTCCGTTAATGTATGTGTCCATGCATCATATGTTCAAGGAATGGTTCGGGATTCCGGTCCCTGCATTTATCGCGAATACCATGCACGGCAATGCGAATGCCATGAATTTCGCACTGACACAGTTTTTACTGTTGTTGCCGATTCTGTATGTGAACCGGAAGTTTTTCTCCGTAGGATTTAAAACCCTGGCGCACCATAGCCCAAACATGGACAGCCTGATCGCACTGGGATCCGGCGCGGCGCTTGTGTACGGCATTTTCGCAATGTACCGGATCAGCTATGGATTAGGCTACGGCGACATGGCAGTAGTAGAACATTATTCCCACGATCTGTACTTTGAATCCTCCGGTACCATCCTGACCCTGATCACCGTGGGAAAATATCTCGAGAGCCGATCCAAGGGCAAGACCAGTGAAGCTATTACCAAGCTGATGAATCTGGCTCCCAAGGTGGCAATCCTCGTGACGGAAGACGGACAGGAGAAGGAGGTGCCTACGGAGAGCCTGCAGAAAGGCGATATATTCCTGGTAAAACCCGGAAGTCTGGTGCCGGTGGACGGTATCGTGCTGGAGGGTAATTCCAGTGTGGACGAAGCGGCTATCACAGGAGAGAGTGTTCCCGTGGAAAAACAGGCAGGCGATCATGTGGTCTCTGCTACCGTGAATAAAGCGGGCTTCTTAAAATGCCGTGCGGACCGTGTCGGCGATGATACGACGCTGGCGCAGATCATCCGCCTGGTGGAGGAAGCCAGTGCCAGCAAGGCGCCAATCGCACAGCTGGCAGATAAAGTGGCAGGAGTATTCGTACCTACTGTTATGGCGATTTCGCTGGTTACATTGATCGTGTGGCTGGCAAGTGGTGCGACCGCGGAGTTTGCGATTTCCACTGCAATTGCAGTACTGGTGATTTCCTGTCCCTGCGCGCTGGGACTGGCAACTCCGGTGGCAATCATGGTGGGAACTGGTGTCGGTGCGAGCAATGGTATCCTGATCAAGACCGGGGAAGCTTTACAGCAGGCTAAGGAGATCGACACCGTGGTACTGGACAAGACCGGAACCATCACAAGCGGTAAGTTAAAGGTAGAAGAAGCAGGCGGTTATCAGAGTGATTTCCCTGTGGATGCCATGATGCAGATCGCGGCGGCACTGGAGAAAAAAAGTGAGCATCCACTGGCAGAGGCGGTAGTGGAATATGCGGAAAGCTTCCGGCTGACAATTCCAGAGATCACTGATTTCCAGGCAACCTTCGGACGTGGTGTGGAAGGTGCGCTGGCACAGGATTTTGTTGCGCAGGAGTTCTTGAAAAAAGATGGACCGACTGCAGTGTTTTATGCAGGAAAATTTGATGAAAAAAATACGGGAAATTCTGTCGGAACAGAAAATGGCACAAACGATGCCGCAGCAATGACAAAAGGAAGTTCAGACCCTGCGGAAAGGTTACAGAGAAAAGTTATCATTCCTGCAGGCACGAAATTCTATGTGGGAAATCTTGCATTTCTGCAGGAGAAGAATATTATTTTGCCGGAGGGGGCGTTAGACGCCCTGAACCGGATGGCGGATGAAGGTATGACACCGCTTCTGGTAGCAATGGATGTAAACTTCCAGGAAGTAAACTTCCGGGAAGGAGGCTCTCAGGAAGCTTGCATCCAGAAACCTTTGCCCAAGGAAACAGGATTCCTTGGAATCATCGGTGTAGCGGATACGGTCAAAGCTACTTCCTATGAAGCAATTCAGGCATGGGAGAAGATGGGTGTGAAAGTCATCATGCTGACCGGAGACAACCGCCGCACCGCAGAAGCGGTACGGGAAAAACTCGGAATCTCCGAAGTCGTGGCGGAAGTGCTGCCGCAGGATAAGGAGAAGAAGGTCAGTGAGTTAAAACGCCAGGGACACAGGGTAGCAATGATCGGCGACGGTATCAACGATGCTCCCGCACTGGCGGCAGCAGATGTGGGTATGGCTATCGGCGCAGGTACCGATGTCGCCATGGAGAGTGCTGACATTATCCTGATGAAAAACGATCTTCGGGATGCGGTGACTGCCATGAAACTGAGCCGTGCCGTGATCCGCAACATCAAGGAAAACCTGTTCTGGGCATTTTTCTACAACTGCATCGGCATCCCTCTGGCAGCAGGTGTGTTGTATCCGGCATTCGGAATCCGCTTAAATCCCATGTTCGGTGCGGCGGCCATGAGCTTGAGCAGTATCTTCGTCGTGACGAATGCATTGCGGTTGAAAGGGTTTAAGAGCGGATTCACCCCACTGAAAAAAGGAGCACCGGAAGCAGCCCGTAAGGAAATAGAGATAACGCATGCAGCTGCGGAGGAAGAACAGTGCATACTGAAAGCCCCCGCAGAGCAAAATAACAGACAAGATGTAAAGCAGGAGAAAGAGAGGACAAACACAATGACAAAAGTAATCAGTATCGAAGGAATGATGTGCAACCATTGCACCGGAACCGTACAGAAGGCACTGGAGGCAGTAGAAGGTGTGAAAGCCGTTACCATGAGTCTGGAGCAGAAGAACGCTACCGTGGAACTGGCATCCGATGTGGCAGATGATGTACTGGCTAAGGCTGTGACGGATGCCGGCTATGAAGTAAAGGGCGTTACAGCAAAATAGGTCTGACCTTTGTAGCCGGATAGGAATAGCAAATGATGAAAAAATGGCGCCGCCACTGTGTTGCAGTCCGCTTTATGAGCAGACGGAATGCGATGGCAGCGCCATTTGGGTCTATAGCGAAAAAAGTGCTTTCCAGATACTTTTTTTATGTAGATATCATAGATTTTTGTGCGCGGTGGGTCTATACAGAAAAAATATCATTTTAGATACTCATATCATGAAAAATGAGTATCTGGAGAGCAAATTTTTTTCTATAGACCCAAAGTGAATCTTCTGGAGTGATATTATGGCAGAAAAGGGGATCAGAAAACAAGATTTTTCTGCATAGACCCATGACTGATATCTCTTTATAATCATGCACGTCTGTTGTGAAATAGCGTAAGTGAAAGTGTATCAATCAATCGTATCATGGAAAATGCAAAGGGGAAATTATGCATTTTCGAAAGATTCTATATAAAGTTTATACTTTCTTAATTGATTTTCTTACACTATGTGTTATATTAACTATAGAACAGATGAAACAAGAGAGATTTTAAGATTGTGGAATCTGTCTGACGAAGGCGCGGACAAAGGAATTGGAATAAAACAATTCAAACAAATCAGTTCATCGTCTAAGAAATTAATGTGAAAAACAAAATTGTAACACCTTAGTGAGGAGGCGAACGATTATGAATATTGATAAATTTACACAGAAATCCATAGAAGCCGTCAACGGCTGTGAAAAGCTCGCCATGGAATATGGCAACCAGGAGATCGAGCAGGAGCATCTGCTGTACAGTCTGCTGACCCTGGATGACAGTCTGATCTTAAAGCTTGTAGAGAAGATGGAGATCCAAAAGGATCACTTTGTAAACCGTGCAAAACAGGCTCTGGAGAAAAGAGTAAAGGTGCAGGGTGGTCAGCCTTATGTCGGTCAGTATCTGAACAAGGTGCTGGTCAGTGCGTCGGATGAAGCGAAGCAGATGGGAGATGAATATGTCTCCGTTGAGCATCTGTTCCTTGCTATGATCAGGAATCCCAACAAGGAGATCGCCGAGATCTGGAAGGAATACGGCATCACAAGAGAGCGTTTTTTACAGGCTCTGTCTACCGTAAGAGGCAACCAGAGAGTTACCAGTGACAATCCGGAGGCTACTTATGATACTTTGGAAAAATACGGTCAGGATCTGGTGGAGAAAGCGAGAAACCAGAAGCTGGATCCTGTCATCGGACGAGACAGTGAGATCCGTAATGTGGTACGTATCCTGTCCCGTAAAACGAAGAACAACCCTGTACTTATCGGTGAACCCGGTGTCGGTAAGACCGCCGTGGTGGAAGGGCTGGCACAACGTATTGTAAAAGGTGATGTACCGCAGGGACTGAAGGATAAGAAGATTTTCGCACTGGATATGGGTGCACTGGTAGCCGGCGCAAAATACAGAGGAGAATTTGAGGAACGTCTGAAAGCTGTACTGGATGATGTGAAGAACAGCGACGGACAGATCATTCTGTTCATTGATGAGCTGCATACCATTGTTGGTGCCGGTAAGACAGATGGCGCTCTGGATGCAGGCAATATGCTGAAACCTATGCTGGCTCGTGGTGAGTTGCACTGTATTGGTGCTACCACTCTGGATGAATACAGACAGTATATTGAAAAAGATGCCGCTCTGGAACGTCGTTTCCAGCCGGTTATGGTAGAAGAACCCACCGTGGAGGACACGATTTCTATCCTGCGTGGACTGAAGGATCGTTACGAAGTATATCATGGTGTTAAGATCATGGATAATGCGCTGGTAAGTGCAGCCGTACTTTCCAACCGTTATATCACCGACAGATTCCTGCCGGATAAAGCGATCGACCTGGTGGATGAAGCCTGCGCCCTGATCAAGACCGAGATGGACAGTATGCCTACGGAGCTGGATGAACTGCAACGTAAGGTGACACAGCTGGAGATCGAGGAGACTGCTCTGAAAAAAGAGGATGACCGGATCAGTAAGGAACGTCTGGCTGATCTGCAGAAGGAACTGGCAGAGTTAAAGGATCAGTTCAATACGAGAAAAGCACAGTGGGATAACGAGAAGGCATCCGTAGATAAGCTTTCCAAGCTGCGTGAGGACAGAGACCGTATCAACAATGAGATCCAGATCGCAGAGCGGGAAGGAGACTATGAGAAAGCGGGCAGATTAAAATACAGCGAACTTCCTGCACTGGAGAAACAGCTGGAGCAGGAGGAAAATAAGGTCGGCGAATCGGATATGTCTCTGGTGCATGAAAAGGTATCGGAGGAAGAGATCGCAAGGATCATTTCCCGCTGGACCGGTATCCCGGTAGCCAAACTGACCGAGAGTGAGCGTAACAAGACCCTTCACCTTGACGAAGAACTGCACAAGCGTGTGGTAGGACAGGACGAAGGCGTGACCAAGGTTACTGAAGCCATCATCCGTTCCAAAGCAGGTATCAAGGATCCCAGCAAGCCCATAGGTTCTTTCCTGTTCTTAGGACCTACCGGTGTAGGTAAGACGGAGCTGGCGAAGAGCCTGGCAGCAGCACTGTTTGACGACGAGAACAACATGGTCCGTATCGATATGAGTGAATACATGGAGAAATATTCTGTCTCCCGTCTGATCGGTGCACCTCCCGGATACGTAGGATACGAAGAGGGCGGTCAGCTGACCGAAGCTGTCCGGAGAAAACCTTACAGCGTGGTATTGTTTGATGAGATCGAAAAGGCACATCCGGATGTATTCAATGTACTGTTACAGGTACTGGATGATGGTCGTATCACCGATTCTCAGGGTCGTACTGTAGACTTCAAGAATACCATACTGATCATGACCTCCAACATCGGCGCAAGCTATCTGTTGGACGGTATCAACGAAGACGGAACCATCAAGCCGGAGGCAGAGGCAGCAGTCATGAACGATCTGCGTGCTCATTTCCGTCCGGAATTTCTGAACCGTCTGGATGAGACGATCCTGTTCAAGCCTCTGACCAAAGATAATATCGGTGGTATCATTCATCTGATCATTGCCGATCTGAACAAGCGTCTGGAGGATAAGCAGTTGACGATCCGTTTGTCGGACGAGGCTATGCAGTACATCGTGGATAACGCGTATGATCCGGTCTATGGTGCACGACCTCTGAAACGTTATATTCAGAAGTATGTGGAGACCCTGGCTGCCAAGATGATCCTGGCAGATCAGGTGGAGGAGGGCGATACCATCGTCATTACAGTAGAGGACGATAAGCTTTCCGCCAAATGTGAGAAAGGCTCTAAAAATAAATAAACAGTAATGCGAAAAGCGAAAGTGGCAGACTTGTCATTTTCGCTTTTTTCGTTTAAGATGTTATAGTAATAATATTTTAAAAGCGAGGTTTTTTTATGATACCACAGGATCCGGTCATGTTATTAAGCTTTATCAATCTGAAACTCCGTGACTACTACGGAAGCCTGGAGCAGCTCTGCGATGATCTTGATGTGAAGGAACAGGAGATCAGGGATAAGCTGGCATCCATCGATTATCATTACAATGAAGAGAGGAATCAGTTTGTATAATACAACCAGCAGTCTTACAGGAAAAAAGGGAACCAGATGTCTGATCTGCACCGGCTGCGGCAGATGTCCCGGAGTGATCCGGGGGATGCAGGTGGTGACAGAAAAGCTGGAGCTTCCTCCGTTATCTTTACAGAATCCGGAAGGTATCCGGCTGATGACAGTGGATATCGGAACGACTACCATTGCTATGCAGCTCTATGATGCAGACGGTAAAGTAGTGGACAGTTTTCCGAGTGTGAATCCACAGGTCAGCTACGGTGCCGATGTACTCTCACGGATAGAGGCGGCAAGGGATCCGGGGAAAGCAGCGGATATGCAGAAAAAAGTCCTGGACCTCATTGAAAAGGGAGCGCAGCGTTTTTCCAAAAAGCTGCAGGAGAAGGAGTCTATACAGATGGTCATTGCGGCGAATACCACTATGACCTATCTGCTGATGGGCTGGGATCCGGCAGAGCTGGGCAGGGCACCTTTTCAGGTAAGTCATTGCGGAGCTGTGGACACGCAGATCGCAGGCATTTCCTGTCATATCATTCCCGGATTGTCTGCTTTTGTCGGCGGGGACATCACAGCAGGAATACTGGCCTGTCAAATGTTGGAGCAGAAGGAGCCCATGCTGCTCATCGATCTGGGTACCAACGGTGAGATGGCACTGGGGAATAGACAAAAGCTATGTGCATGTGCCACGGCGGCCGGACCTGCCTTCGAGGGCGGGGCAAACCGTGGTATCTGGGGCGCGGATATGGTGAAATTGTTACAAAAGCTTCTGGAAGAGGGATTGATGGATCGGCAGGGACTGTTAAAGGAACCCTATTTTACGAAGGGGATCCGTATCGGAGATGTACTTGTCACGAAAGAAGCCGTGCGTGCGGTACAACTGGCGAAGGGAGCCATTGCCGCAGGCATAGAGATCCTGACGGAAAGCTATGGAATCAGACTTTCGGATATTTCCAAGGTAGTGCTGGCAGGAGGCTTTGGCTATTACCTGGATCCGAAGGCAGCTGCAGCCATCGGACTGCTTCCGAAGGAACTTACAGATCGTACCGTGACCGGCGGCAACACGGCACTTAGTGGTGCTGCACTGGTGGGAAACAGGATACTGACCGGACAGCTGCGAGCATGGGATGATCTGCGCAGATGGCACGAATTACAGATTCAGATATTGAATCTGGCGGAGCAGGTAAAATTCACAGAAACATTCTTGAAAAAGATGGATTTTTGTTAAAATTGCGCAAAAAAATATAACAAAAGGCATAAAATGTTGTTTTATTATAGCAAAAATTATGGTATACTTCTTAATATGAATACATGTACCGGAGGATATTTTATGAGTACGAATGTTGAGAAAACAAAAAAATCTCTTTTTGCGGGGAAAAAAGAGAAAGCTTCCAAAAAGAAGCCAAAACCTGAGAAAAAGGTAACAAAAGTACCGAAGGAGAAGGCTGTAAAGACAAAGACACCGAAGAAGACATCCGGCAGGAGTGGGAAAAGCTCCAAACTGTTCAGTATACGCAATAAGATCGTAGTATGTTTCCTGGTGCCGATCGTGTTCATGATCATTATCGGCATTTCGGCATACCAGAAGTCTGCGGAAGGCTTAAGTGAGAAATATACAGATTCCACGTTACAGACTGTGCGCATGACAACGGAATATCTGGAGATGACTTGTGATTTTATCCGTTCCGAGGGCTTAAAGTATGCGTATGACGATGATCTTCGGAAATATTTCCTGGGAATGTTCGAGGATAATCCGGTAGACAAGCTGAATTTCCTGACAGCTACGAAGTCGAATCTTTTATCGGTGCAGACGTCGAATCCGTTCATCAGCCATATGCACATTATTCCCAAGGAAGGTGTGGGACTTTTGTCTACCAAGCTTTCTTCCGGTGTGGATGGATTCCTGGATGAATATAAGGAGTCGGTAGCTTCCGGCGAAGGCAGAAGAAGCATCCCACAGTGGATCGACAGCCATCCGGTGCTGGATGAAAAGGTAAAAGAGACGCAGCAGGACTACATATTGTCTTTCCAGATGATGAGCCAGTCTAACAATGCCTGCGTTGTTATTGACATGAAGCCTTTGGCTATTACGAACTTTTTGAAGGAGATCGATATCGGTGATGACAGTATCATCGGATTTATCACTCCGGGGGGAAGAGAACTGGTAGTGGAGCAGCTGGAAGACGGTGAAGAGAGTACTCTGGCTGAGGATGAGAAAGTATTCGTCGATCAGGAATTTTATAATGGGGTAATGGAGCAGGCAGTATCGGATTCCGGCACTGCGGAAGTGGAGTTCCGTGGAGAAAAATACCTCTTTATCTATAGTCGCAGTGCGGAAGTGGGCTTTACCACCTGTGCACTGGTGCCTATGCGTGTGGTGACCAGCCAGGCTATGGAGATCCGTAATATGACCATTGGACTGGTGCTCCTGGCATGTGTGATCGTGGTGATCGTGGGTATCTTTATTACTGCCGGTATTGAGAATAACATGAAACGAATCTCCAGAAAGTTCGGTGATGTTGCACAGGGCGATCTGACCGTGACGGTATCTGCCAAGGGACATGATGAGTTCCAGGATCTGGCAGGATCTGCGACCAATATGATCACGAATACCAAGAAGCTGGTAAATCAGGTAAGCAATGCCACCGGAGAACTGGAAGTATCCGCACAGAATGTAGGACAGGCTTCCGAATTGATCCATGAGTATTCCCAGGATATTACCAGAGCCATCGGAGAGATCAACGAAGGCATGGAAGAACAGTCCAGACATGCACAGGAATGTGTGGAGAAGACAGATGTCCTCTCCAATGAAATGCAGGAAGTAAGCCGCGTGGTAGAACGTGTTGAGAAACTGGTGGATGAGACCGAGGGTATGATCAACAAAGGAATGGAGATCGTACAGGTACTGGGTGACAGAGCCGGTGAGACGACCAAGATGACTGCAAAGGTAAGTGACAGTATCGAATCTCTTCGTAAGGAATCCGCGATCATCAACAGCTTTGTCGGTACGATCACGGAGATCACGGAGCAGACCAATCTGCTGTCCCTGAATGCTTCCATTGAGGCAGCCAGAGCGGGAGAGGCCGGAAGAGGTTTCGCTGTGGTAGCGGAAGAGATCCGCAAGCTGGCAGATGATTCCGCCAAGGCGGCCGGTGAGATCAGCAATAATGTTGCGAACATTACTGCACAGACGCAGAACAGTGTAGACAGCGCAAGCCAGGCACAGGCGATGGTAGAGCTTCAGACCAAGGCAGTGGACGAGGTAATTGCAGTATTCCGTGAGATGCAGGCTCGCATGGGGCAGCTGATCGAGGGATTGAAGGATATTGCAGCAAGTACAGAAAAGGCTGATGGCGAACGTAGTGCAGCGGTAGCAGCAGTGAAGAATATTTCGGATATCATCGAAGAGACTGCGGGAAGTGCCGAGACTGTTAATGATGTGGCTAATAAGTTGCTTGAGCATGTAGAGAAGCTGAGCAATACGGCAAGTGTACTGAATGAGAATATGGAAGGTCTCAAGAACGAGATTTCTGTATTCAAGATTTGATGACAGACATAGAACAGAAAGGAACTTTGGAGTTTTGTGCTCCGAAGTTCCTTTTTTGCTGCGAGGAATTGCCGTTTGTCCGGATGCATATATTTTCTGTGAAAGCAGTAAACGGATGGATGAAAATGAAAAAAACGCTGGTGGGAATTCTGGTCTTTGATATGATCATGGGAATGTTATGCCTGTGGGCCGGAGGAAAACGTCAGGATACTACAGCACCTGCTTCGCAGGAAGTATCGACCGGGAAGATCGCCGGAGAGGAAGATGTGGCGAAAAAGATTGCGCTGACGTTTGATGACGGTCCGCATCCGAGGTATACAGAACAGCTTTTGGATGGTTTAAAGGAACGAAATGTGGTGGCCACTTTTTTTGTGACCGGGGAGAATGCAGAGAATTATCCCGATATTATCCGGAGAGAACAGGAGGAAGGACATCTGATCGGAAACCATACGTACAGTCATATCCAACTCACCTCCGGGAACAGGGAAACGTTCCGGGAGGAACTGGTAAAGACCAATGAGATCCTGGAAAATATTACAGGGGAAACGGTGAGCTTCGTTCGTCCGCCCTATGGAAGCTGGGACAAAAGCTTTGAAAAAGAATTAAATATGTTCCCGGTGCTGTGGAATATTGATCCACTGGACTGGTGCTCCCACAATGCAGAGTGTATTGCGGCAAAAGTGGTGGAAAAGGCCGGAGACGGTGATATTATTCTAATGCACGATTATTATGATACTTCTGTGACTGCCGCACTGGAAGTGGTGGATGTTTTGCAGAAACGTGGATTCCAATTTGTAACAGTGGAAGAAATATTGTTTGACTGAAAGCTTCCAGTGTGCGTATAATTGTCATGGTATTACAGATGAGTTTAGAAACTGAGAAAGAAAACCTATGATAAAAATAGCATTTTGTGATGATGATCTGTCGGTACTGAGAGAACTTGGTGCGCTGATGGACAAGTATCGGGTAGAACGGAATCAGGATATTGTATATGCCTCATTTAACAGTCCGCTGGAGCTGCTGACGGAAGTGGAGAGAGGAACGAGGCTGGATATTATTTTTCTGGATGTGCTGATGCCTGCGCAGAACGGTATCAGTACGGCCATGGAAATCCGGCAGTGTGATACTTCGGTAAAGATTATCTATCTGACATCTTCGGCAGAGTATGCTGTGGATTCTTATTCGGTAGGCGCTTATTTCTACCAGTTGAAGCCTATCTGGCAGGAAAGTTTTTACCGCCTGATGGATTCTGTACTTTCGGAATGCCACAAAGATAAGGAAAATAGCTTGATCCTGCGCAGCAGAACCGGAATCACCAGACTGGATCTTGACCGGTTGCAATATTGTGAGGTGATGGGACGGACACTTTTGTTCCACCGCAAGGACGGAGAAGTACTGGACAGTATCGGCAGATTGGATGATCTGTGCGAACAGTTGAAAGATTACGAACAATTTGTCCGCTGCCACAGGTCCTATCTCATCAATATGGATTATGTGCAGAATATTTCCAGTAAGACCATCACCATGACAGATGGCATACAGATTCCGATCCCTCATGGAAAATATTCGGAATTAAAAGATAAATTTTTTGATTATTTCTTTCGTAAAAACCAAACATTTTTAGCATAGATGGAACTGCGAGACGACCGGAGAGTATTTCTCCGGTCGTTTCATTACATATTTGGGTCGATTGGTGTCATAAAGAGTCTAAAACAGGTAAAATACAGTACAATATATTCAGACAACAGAAAAATGTTGTAAGAAGGAGGAAATATATTATGAAGAACAAAACTTTTGCATGTGTGATGGGACTGGTACTGGCATTGTCTCTGACAGCCTGCGGTGAGGAAGAGGTAATTGTGGAGAACACCAACGAAGAAGTGTCTGTAGAAGTACAGACCCAGGAAACAACAGAAGCTCCCACAGAGACTGTAGCAGAGACAGGTACAGAAGCGGAGGGCGGTCCCCTGTTACAGGTGGCAGTTATGGAAATCCCGGATCTGAGTGGTACGGAATGGAACTTTGCTGGCGGTATGATCGATGGTGTTGAGATGGAAGAAGAGGATCTGAACGCAACACTGGAGACTTATGGCGGTACCTTACAGCTTGTATTTGGTGAAGACGGTGCAGTTACCATGGTACAGGGCGGCGGAAATGCAGAAGGTACTTATGAGTATTCCGATGACAACACAGCTATCAAGATGACACTGGATTTTGGTGGAACAGAGATTACCTATGCCGGATTTTTGTCTGAGGTGGGAGATACTGTAACACTGATCGCTATGTCTGATATGAATGGTTATGACGGCCTTTATTTTGTACAGTAAGATGCAAGCAGAAATTTTGAGAGAGTAGAAGAAATGAAAAAGGGAGGGAAGAAGTAACGATGGAAATTATAATTATCGTATTGCTGCTTGCCTCCCTTTTTGGTGTCTGGCTCGTATCGGTGCGGCGTAAGCTGGAGCTACAGGAAGAAAATATTCAGAATGCCATGCATCAGACTCTGGTACAGCTTTCTGCAGAACGGGAATCTTTGGAAAGACTGGCGGAGCTTCTCGGACATACCATGGATGCAGAGACTTTTAGAAAAATGAAACTTTCTTTGGAGAGTGCACAGAATGTCGAAATGACCGGGATGCCGGAGTGGATAGCAGAACAACAGAGAGAATTATTAAGAGTACAGAAAAATATTGCAGAGATCTCGGAAACCATGCCTCTTTTGCAGGCACAGGAGACTTATCAGAAATACTGGAAAGCAACAAAAAGTTATGAACATATGGTGAAGACCAGTGAACTGATCTATAACGATTCTGTGGAAAACTATAATTGTATGCTTCACAGAATACCGGATCGTATCGCAGCGGGAATCTGCGGATATCACCGGAAAAAATTAATCGAGATCATATGATCCATATACATTCTTAAGGAGGGTAAAACGATGGGATTATTTACAAACAACAAAAAGTTATGTCCGATCTGCGGAAGTCCGACACCGAGACTGCTGGCTTCAGCGGTGGAGGGGCAGAATCTCTGTAAGGAGTGTGCAGCCAAGATCGATCTGCCGGATGGTGTGTTCAATTCCATGACGCTGGATGATTTCCGGGAATATATCAAGTGTTATGATGCCAACAAGCCGCTGCGTGACAGCTTCACAGAGACTTACCGTTATGATTTCGGATTTTTCAAGGGAAGCCTGGTACTGGATATGGATCACCAGCTGCTGCGGCTGGGAGTCGTTGACACGGCATTTGCATTGAAGCCCTCCGACATTAAGTCCTTCCGTATTCTGGAGGACGGAGAGGTACTGTACGAAGGAGAAAAGGGGAACTTCCGGAGCTACAAGAGCAATATTAAGGAGCGTTTAAATGAGTTAAAGCCCAGAATCGATGAATACAGAATGCTGCGGCATCAGTATGAGATGATGGAAGAAATGCGTCGTAACATGGAGGACAGCAGAAGAGACGATAACTTCAGAAGAGACGATAATTTCAGAAGAGATGATCCGGATTACAGAGACCGTATGACCGAGCCGGATTTCAATATTCCGAATCCGGTAGAGAAATTCGCTGTAGAGATCACGCTGGAGCACCCTTACTGGAAGAGATTCTATAAGGAGACGGGAGCACCGAAATTCAATTCCGATCAGCCCAGCACCATCGATTATCTGGACGATAATACCCAGAAGACGGAAGGACTGCATGCACTGGCGCAAAACCTGATGCAGATCATTGATCCCCAGGTACAGGAACAGGTAATAAATCTCCATGCCGCAACCCAGAGTACGCAGAGTGCACCGCAGGCCGCACCCGTACAGGCAGAGGATCCCACCGTGGCACTGCCTAAATATAAGGCACTGCTGGATGCAGGTGTCATTACGGCAGAGGAATTCGAAGCCAAGAAGAAACAGCTGCTGGGACTGTAAACCTGATTTTACAAGAATTCGGATTGGAGAAAACAGATGAAAAAGATATTACAGAAAATCGGACTGTTAGCAGCGGCAGTGATGCTGCTGTGGGGCTGGCAGGGAATGGAAGCAAAGGCGGCAGTAACCGAAGACACCATAAAATGGCTACGACAAGGAGTAAACTTAAGTGAGTGGGATTTTACATATGATCCTGATCATCATTACACGCTGAGTTATGGTATGGGCGTCGGCTATGGAACTGGGTGCAATACTCCTTACAATCAACATCATTATGTTATTTACATAGAGCCAGAGGATGGATATTGTTTTGCAACAAATAAGCCTACGGTCACTGCAACGATAAGGAACGCGGCGGGAGACGTGGAACAAACGATTACGTTGAATCCAATTGGAAGAAGCAGTGCAACAACCGGCTATGGATATGAAGTATGTAGTTTGATCGGTAAGACGGGAAATCTAGATTTGCGTGTAGAAGCTGAGAAGCTGGATCTGAGCACAAAGTTTTTAGAAAATGAAGGTCTGCTTCCCAATGATGCAACCAGTTATTTTTCTTTTTATACAGGCTGGAATTCGGTGTATGACTTTGTGAGCAATCAGAGCATATCCTATCATATTACGAATGCAGCAGGTGATAATGTAGATCCTTTGTTTAACGTAGAAGTGTCTGATTATACCGACAACAACGGTAAAAAGGTTGGACAAGGTGTAAAGGTAAGCTATAAGACACAGGATTGTGCTCCGTCCGGAAAATATACCATGACGGTTACAATGACTTATGATGATATAGTTCCTTATACGCGGAAAGAAGTTACCAGCTTCGAATTTACAGTAGGTGAACCAGAGACAAAAGCATCAGAGACAAGTGCGGAAGCACCAAAAGATATGTACAAGATCATCGAAGGCACCAAGGGTACCTGGAACGGCAGCACCACGGAAGGTCTGACCATCCGCGGCGATGGTGATTTTGCTAAATTTGCTGGTGTCCGTGTAGACGGCAACTGGATTCCCAGTGCCCACTACGAGGCAAAATCAGGCTCCACTATTGTGACCCTGAAACCTTCCTATCTGGCATCCCTGTCAGAGGGTGAACATACCGTGGACATCATGTGGATCGATGATTCCGCAAGTACCACATTTACGGTAGCTGCAAACACCGCAGCTGCACAGCCGGAGCTGGACAGCGTGCCTAAGACCGGTGAAGGTGTGATGGGATGGATGCCTGAGATACTGCTGCTTGCAGCTGCAGGTCTGGTGACATTCGGAGGAATTCTCCGCAGACGTAGTAAAATTGATCTTTAAAGGGAAACGCCACATAAAAATTGTGTAAAAAGTAGATATATTTTAAATTGACGAGCACATGGCTGTTGGATATACTATAACTGTATCACGTTTTAAACGACGTGATACGGAAAGCAGGATCCGACAGCCATGAGCAGTTTACAAAAGAAAGAAACATTATTAATCGTTGATGATTCAAAATTTCAAAGAGTAGTGATCAGACAGTCTCTCGGGGAGCATTTTAACTTCGCAGAGGCTGTTTCCGGTGAAGAATGTCTTACGATCATGGAGAAGGAAAGCGATGCCATTGATCTGGTGCTGCTGGATCTGGTCATGCCGGGGATCGACGGCTTTGAAGTACTGCGCCGCAGACAGAATATGGAGGGCTTCAAGGACACGCCGGTTATCGTTCTGACGAATACGGAATCGGTGTCTTCCCAGTCGGAAGCATTTGCACTGGGGGCGGATGAATTCATTATCAAACCGGTAGATGCCCGGATCGCGCTTACCCGCATCAATAATACACTGGGTGTAAAACGCAGGTTGCAGAATAGCAGAGATGAGCAGAAGGCCTGGAAGACAAAGTCGCAGATTGACGAGATGACCAGTCTGTTCAACAAGATGACAGTAGAGAAGCTGATCACGAAGACTCTGACAGAACATGAGGATGGTCTGCATGCTCTTATGGTGATAGATATCGATAATTTCAAATCCATAAATGATGTATACGGTCATACTATGGGAGACCATGTGATCAGCGTCATTGCAGGAGTCATTTCTTCACAGTTCCGCAGCACAGATTATGTGGGACGTATGGGTGGAGATGAGTTCGCAGTATTGATGGGAGACATTCCGTCCAAAGAGATTGCACTGATCAAGGCAGAGAATCTGGTCACCCTCATAAAATATAAAGAAAACTTATCGATACCGGAAAATATATCCATCAGTGTGGGAATAGCATTTTCCGATCCAGAGGATCATTGCTACTATGATCTTGCGGCAAAAGCAGATCAGGCATTGTATGTATCCAAGAAGTCGGGAAAAGGACGCTACAGCGTGTTCGGTGAGGAAAATCAGATCCCGGATCAGAAATTACAGGCTTTTGTGTGGTCATCCTCCCGTAATGTTACCAGCATGCTGGAGTTTGCACTGCCGGAGTTTGTTCATCTGAAGAAAGTAATCTCGGTGGAAGAGATCAGAGAGAACATGGGAGAGAAGACCGGCGAAGACATTCTGGGCCTGTTCGTGGATGTATCAGAAGAAGAGGACGGAGGACAGGCACGCTGGCAGGAGCTTGGAGGATTACAGAGAGAACATGCGCTTCCCATGATCGCCATCTGCAAGGAGGGGAATCTTGTACAGATGAAATGTGCGTTGGAGACGGAAGGGATCCAGGATCTGCTGCTGACCCCGCTGGAGGCAAATGTACTGAAGCGGCGGATGAAGATTTGGACGCAAAATTAGAAACAGAGGATGTGATCATATGGATTTATTTGAATATATGCGAAGCACCAATATGGAAAAAGAGGCTCCTCTGGCGGCGAGAATGCGTCCCCGGACACTGGATGAGGTCGTAGGGCAGGAACACATCATCGGTAAGGATAAGCTGTTGTACCGCGCCATCAAAGCAGACAAGATCAGCTCCATTATTTTCTACGGACCGCCCGGCACCGGCAAGACGACGCTGGCGAAGGTCATTGCCAATACCACCAGTGCGGAATTCCGGCAGATCAATGCAACGGTAGCCGGTAAAAAGGACATGGAAGAAGTGGTGGAAAAGGCTAAGGAACTGCAGGGAATGTACGGAAAACGTACGATCCTGTTCATCGATGAGATCCACCGTTTTAATAAAGGACAGCAGGATTACCTGCTCCCGTATGTGGAGGACGGTACGATCATCCTCATTGGTGCAACCACAGAGAATCCTTATTTTGAAGTGAACGGAGCTCTGATCTCCCGCTCGGTGATCTTTGAATTAAAGCCGATTCCAAAGGAAGCGATCAAAGAACTGTTAAAAAAAGCGGTCTACGATACGGATCGCGGAATGGGTGCCTATAACGGAACCATAGATGAAGATGCGTTGGATTTCCTGGCGGATATCTCCGGTGGAGATGCCAGACACGCGCTGAATGCCATTGAACTGGGAATTATGACTACTGAACCTTCCGCTGACGGGAAGATTCACATTACTCTGGATGTGGCACAACAGTGTATTCAGAAGAGAGCAGCACGATATGATAAAAATGGTGACAATCATTACGATACCATTTCCGCATTTATCAAAAGTATGCGGGGGTCTGATCCGGATGCGGCGGTTTATTATCTGGCAAGGATGCTGAATGCAGGAGAGAGTGTGACTTTTATCGCAAGACGTATCATGATCTGTGCTTCGGAGGATGTGGGAAATGCAGATCCGCAGGCACTGGTGGTAGCGGTCAATGCATCGCTGGCGGTGGAACGGGTAGGAATGCCGGAGGCACAGATCATTCTGGCGCAGGCAGTAACCTATGTTGCCACGGCACCTAAGAGCAACCGCAGCTGTGAAGCAGTATTTCAGGCAATGCAGGAGGTACAGGCCACCGGAGATCTGCCGATTCCGACACACTTGCAGGATGCACATTATAAAGGAGCAGCAAAATTGGGACACGGCACAGGATATAAATATGCACATGATTATCCGAATGATTATGTGGAGCAGCAGTATCTGCCGTATGAACTGAGCGGCAGAGAATTCTACCAGCCATCCGGCAACGGCTATGAAGTGAAGATCCGCGAGCATATGGCGAGAATCAAAAAAGAAGCCGCAGAGGCTTCTTCTGAAAACAAAGAATCATAAAATCAGGTACCTGATTGCGGGATTAGAACAACTCCGTAATCAGGTATTTGTATATTTCCTGATTTTTTTTCTGCCAGTTGTCGCAGATAGCAGCCGCAGTTTCTTCCACGGGAACGGATAATGTGATGTCCACCAGATTGATACCGCGGTCTTTTGCTACCAGATGAGCCTCGTATTCGCCGGAAGTGGATTTATAATAATCTCCGAGAACAGATACTTCATTTCGAAGTGTGAATTCGTTCTCGCGGAAATAGGTATCGATTTCCTGCTTGATCGTATCGCCGATGCGGTTTTCGAAGAAATTCAGAGTTTCTTTTCCTTCGGGAGTGATGGACAGATGCGTACGGTTACGGATGGATTGCGTGGCGATCATACCGGCATCGGTCAATTCGTTGATCACCTGCTGCAGCGTCAGGAAGTTGGTATATTCTTTTCCTAAAATGAAATCGCTGACCTGCGCGGCCGTGAGAGGGAAGGTGACACGATTCAGCATATAGAGCACAATGAGTTTATATAGGGTAAGCGGATCTTGTAACATAATGTCATAACAGCCTTTCTTATACAATCTTGTATTACGATCTTATATTTGATACAGGTCACCCTGACGGATGCCCTGTTTTTTCATGCGATGATGCAAAGCATTCAACACCCCACGTTTATCCAGGCTCCATTTCGGAGCGATCAGCAGATCCTTCGGACCATCACCGGTGACACGGTGGATCACAATCTCCGGTGACAGATGAGCCAGACAGGAGATGACCAGATCCAGGTAGGCATCCAATGTCAGAACCTCAAATTTCCCGGCAATGTAATCCCCGGCCAGATCCGTGTCTGCCAGAACATGAAGTAATTGCAGCTTGATGCCGAACGGGGAGATACGGTTCAGATAATTTATGGTCTGAAGAACCTGTGTATCAGACTCCCCGGGAAGCCCCAAAATCGTGTGAACAATGATGGGAATCTGTAGCGTCCTCAGATCAGCACAGGCTTTTTCGAAGCAGGATAAAGGGTAGCCTCTGCGGATATAGGAAGCGGTCTCTTCATGAATGGTCTGGAGACCAAGCTCGACCCAGAGAAATTTATCACGGTATTCTTCCTTCAGGCGGGAGAGCAGTGCCAGTACCTCCGGTCCCAGGCAGTCCGGTCTCGTGGCGATGGAGATACCGCAGATGTCCGGATGATCCAGGGCAGAACGATAGACCTCTTCCAAATACGGGAGAGGTGCGTAAGTATTAGTATATGCCTGAAAATAAGCGATCAGATCCTGTCCGATGGATTTATTGCCGAAGTTGGAAATGCCTTCCGCAATCTGTTCTTCCATCGATTTGCCGAGGATGTCTACGGCAAAATCGCCGCTGCCGCCGCGACTACAGAAGATACAGCCCCGAGTGTCCAGGGTGCCGTCCCGATTGGGACAGGACATCCGGGCATTCAGGGCTATTTTATAACATTTATGGTGAAACGTATTTTTACAATAGGAATCCAGAGAGTAGTAGGGTTTACCGTGCCAGTCTCTTGCTATGTCTGTCCGTTGCATCAGTGAATATGACTTTTCACAGCGTCAGCCACAACTTCGGCTACCTGAGGATCGAAAGCTTCCGGCATAATATTGTCGTCAGACAGCTTGTCTGCGGGAACCAGGCCTGCAATGGCTTCTGCGGCTGCCAGCTTCATTTCCTCGGTGATCTGGGTAGCGCGACCTTCCAGAGCACCCTTGAAAATACCGGGGAATGCCACCACGTTGTTCACCTGATTGGGGAAATCACTGCGTCCGGTTCCTACGACACGGGCACCTGCGGCTTTAGCTACATCCGGCATGATCTCGGGCACGGGATTGGCCATGGCGAACAGGATGGAATCGCGGTTCATGGAAGCTACCATTTCCGGTGTGACAATGTTGGGAGCGGATACACCGATGAAAATATCAGCACCCTTCAGAGCATCTGCCAGAGATCCGGTCTCATTGTTTAAATTGGTTACTTCTGTCATTTTTTTCTGCATCCAGTTTAAACCTTCGGTGTCTTTGGATACGATACCTACTTTATCGCACATGATAATATTGGGGAATCCATAGGTCAGAAGCAGCTTCGTAATCGCTACACCGGCGCTGCCGGCACCGTTTACCACGACACGGCAGTCTTCTTTTTTCTTGCCGACTACCTTCAGGGCATTGATCACACCGGCGAGAACAACGATAGCGGTACCGTGCTGATCGTCATGAAATACCGGAATATCCAGAAGCTCCTTCAGACGTTCCTCAATCTCAAAGCAGCGGGGAGCGCTGATGTCTTCCAGATTGATGCCGCCGAAGCCGGGTGCCAGATAAGTTACGGCTTTGATGATCTCCTCAGTGTCTTGGGTATCCAGACAGATGGGAACTGCATTGACATTGCCGAATTCCTTGAAGAGGACTGCCTTGCCTTCCATAACGGGCATTGCCGCATAGGGACCGATATTACCGAGACCGAGAACCGCACTTCCGTCGGAGACGACAGCAACGGTGTTGGCTTTCATGGTATATTTGTAAGCGGCTTCTTTGTCCTTTGCAATTACTTTGCAGGGTTCCGCAACACCGGGAGTATAAGCGATCGCAAGATCTTCACGGGTCTTGACGGGAGTTTTGGAGACGGTTTCCAGTTTGCCGTTCCATTTTTCGTGCATCAGTAATGCTTTTTCGTTGGTTGTCATGACAATACCTCTCTTAATTGTATTAGTAGTTGATCTGTCATACAGATTTCTGTGTTTGACAGCTATTAGTAATGATATAATAGAATCGATGTCTTAGCAAGGATTTGTAAAAAAATAATTTTGGGACTTCCTATTTGAAAAAAAATATATTATAATAGACGCAGATGTTGTTTTTATATCTTTTTAATTCATCACACATCATAGGTAGATCAAGATGTAAATCCCCTTAGTTAACAGTTTTATGGACGATAATAAGGAATAGAGGAGGAGTTTATGAGAGAAAAATATGAATCATTGCCGTTAGTTCAGTTAAAAGAACTGGCAAAAGTACGCGGCCTGAAGGGTACTTCTACGATGAAAAAGGCAGAACTGGTAGAAGCTATGCTGGCGGAGGATGAGCGGCTGAAAAAAGAGGAAGAGGCTAAAGCAACAGAGCAGAAGCAGGAGTCTGCGACAGAGACCGTCAGAAGCGAAGAACCGCAAAAGCAGGAGAGATCGGAACGTCCTGTCAGACAGGAGAGGAATTACAGACCGGATCGCAATTATCGTGGGGAGAGTGCGGAGAACGTAGGCGTGCGGAGCGAAGCCTACACCAAAGAACGTACTTTCAGTCCCAATAATGTGGCATATGATGAGAGTCAATATCCCAAGGAACTGGACAGCGGTATCGAAGCCAGCGGTATTCTGGAAGTCATGCCGGATGGCTATGGATTTATCCGTTGCGAGAATTATATGCCCGGTGAGAATGATGTCTATGTGGCACCCAGTCAGATCCGCCGTTTCGGACTGAAGACAGGAGATATTCTGAAGGGTAACAAGCGGATCAAGACCCAGCAGGAGAAGTTCAGTGCGCTTTTGTTTGTTAAGAGCATTAACGGATATACCGTAGAAGAATCCTCCAAGAGAATGGCATTCGAAGATATGACTCCGATCTTCCCCGATGAGCGGATCAAAATGGAGACTCCCGGCTGTAGCATTGCTATGAGAGTTATGGATCTGGTGAGTCCCGTCGGTAAGGGACAGCGTGGTATGATCGTATCCCCGCCCAAGGCAGGTAAGACAACGCTGTTGAAGGAAGTGGCAAAATCTATTCTGCGCGGTAATCCCAAGATGCATATGCTGATCCTGCTGATCGATGAGCGTCCCGAGGAAGTTACCGATATTAAGGAAGCGATCCACGGAGATAATGTGGAAGTGATCTATTCCACTTTTGATGAACTTCCTGAGCATCATAAGAGAGTATCCGAGATGGTGATCGAGCGTGCAAAGCGTCTCGTTGAACATAAAATGGATGTTGTGATCCTGCTTGACAGTATCACCCGTCTGACCCGTGCGTACAACCTGGTGGTTCCCCCCAGTGGACGTACTCTGTCCGGTGGTCTGGATCCCGCAGCACTCCATATGCCCAAGAGATTTTTCGGTGCAGCCCGTAATATGCGTGAGGGCGGAAGCCTGACAATTCTGGCGACCGCACTGGTAGAGACCGGAAGTAAGATGGATGATGTGGTATACGAGGAATTCAAAGGTACCGGTAATATGGAAATGGTTCTGGACAGAAAACTGTCCGAGAAGCGTATCTTCCCGGCGATCGACCTTGCAAAGTCCGGCACCAGAAGAGAAGACCTGCTGTTAACTCCGGAAGAGCTGGAAGCCATCAATATCATGCGTAAGGCACTGAATGGACTGAAGCCGGATGAGGCAACCGACCGGATTCTGGATATGTTTGCCCATACACGAAATAATGTGGAATTTGTGAACATGGTGAAGAAAAATCACTTTATTTAATTATCGCAAAAAATGTTAAAATAAGTCTTGCACCGTATCTCCTCTTATGGTACAATAATACCGCTGTTTGTGGTTCCATAAGCAGTGAGGATGAGAACAAGAACTTATACACGACATTTTTATAGAGAGGTGAAAGAAATGAAAGAAGGAATCCATCCCGCTTACTACCAGGCAACTGTAACCTGCAACTGTGGTAACACATTTGTAACCGGCTCCACCAAGCCTGAGCTTCACGTAGAAGTTTGCTCCAAGTGTCATTCATTCTACACTGGCCAGCAGAAGTCTGCAAGAACCGATGGCCGTATTGATAAGTTCAATAAGAAATACGGTGTTAAATAAGATTGCAAGCGAACGGTTGAGGTATTCTTATCTCAACCGTTTCTTGTCGTACAGAAAGTGCTTTCCTATACGACAAAAAGGATTCTGTTTTATATTGCATTACGAGGACAAAGTTTATGGCTAGAAGGAAAAGTCGTTATTCCGGAATCGGCGGTCAGGCCGTACTGGAAGGCGTTATGATGAAAAATAAAGAAAAATACGCGGTGGCGGTCCGTAAGCCGGACGGCGAGATCGAAGTGGAAGTTGAGACTTATCAGGGGCTGGCTCACGGCAGCAAAATCAAGGAGCTTCCCTTTATCCGCGGTATTTTTAATTTCCTGGATTCTCTGATCCTGGGAACCAGGGCGTTAAATTATTCTGCTTCCTTTTATGAAGAGGAGGACAGTAAGGAGACAAAGTTCGATAAAGCAATGGATAAAATGAGCGGCGGTAACGGAGAAAAATTATTATCCGGAATCGTGACGGTGATCTCTGTCGTACTGGCAGTGGGACTCTTCATTGTACTTCCTTATTTTATTTCATCTCTGTTTGAGAGTTTTATCCGCAATCGTTCTCTGATGTCGATCATCGAGGGTGTGATCCGTATTGCCCTGTTTTTACTGTATGTATGGGGCATCAGTGCCATGAAGGATATCCGCAGACTGTATCAGTATCACGGTGCGGAACACAAGTGTATTAACTGTATCGAAAAAGGCAGACCCCTTACGGTGCACAACGTGATGCATAGCTCCAGGCTGCACAAGCGTTGCGGAACCAGCTTTATTTTCTTTGTTATGCTGGTAAGCATTGTGCTGTTTTTCTTTATTCAGGTGGACAATGTAGCGGAGAAGGTGATCCTTCGTATTCTGCTGATGCCTGTTGTGGCAGGAATCTCTTACGAGATCATCCGCCTGGCAGGGCGCACGGACAATATCTTTATTAAGATTCTGTCGGCTCCCGGTATGTGGATCCAGCGTATGACCACCAAGGAGCCGGATGAGAGCATGGCAGAGGTAGCTATCGCGTCCGTGGAAGCGGTGTTTGACTGGAAGAAATATCTGCAGGATACCTTCGGCTACGAAGTGGACGAGAGCTGGATGCAGGATGAAAAGCCTGCGGAGCCTGAGGATTAGAAACGATGACCTATCGTGAATGCTATGAAAAAGGCAGTCGTATACTGAATGAGGCAGGAATCGAAGAGTCCACACTGGATGCCAGACTTTTGCTGGAGGCTGTGTGTGGAACGGACCGCAATGATCTGCTGGTGCACGGAGAACAGCCGGTAGAGCCGGAAGCGGAAGAAAAGTACTTTGGCTGGATCGGGAAGCGCGCTGGACGTATTCCGCTGCAACAGCTGACCGGGGAACAGGATTTTATGGGACTGACATTTACGGTCAATGAAAATGTATTGATTCCCAGGCAGGATACCGAGATTCTGGTAGAAGAAGTACTGAAGGAGCTTCATGACGGGATGCGGATACTGGATATGTGTACGGGCTCCGGCTGTATTCTGTTAAGCCTGCTGCATTACAGCAATGACTGTGAAGGACTGGGCGTGGATCTGTCTGCGGAAGCGTTGGAAGTAGCAGGACGGAATGTCTTGAAGGTGCTTACACCGGAAAAAGCGGAGCATGTGCATTTTTTACAGAGCGATCTGTTTGAAAAAGTAGAAGGAAAATTCGAGATCATTGTATCAAATCCCCCGTACATTGCCAGTGCTGAGGTAGACAGGCTGATGCCGGAGGTGCGCGACCATGAACCGCGGATGGCTCTGGACGGAACGGAGGATGGATTGGAATTTTACCGTCGTATTATTGCGGAAGCCGGGCAGTATCTGGTGAGCAGTGGTATGCTGTTTTTTGAGATCGGATACGACCAGGGACAGGCAGTATCGGAACTGATGCGGGAACACGGATACCGTGAAGTACAGGTGGTACAGGATTATGCCGGTCTGGATCGTGTAGTATATGGAACTTATGTTGAGAGGAAAAACTAATGTTTGACAAGTTAGAAGATTTATTGATTCGTTTTGAAGAGATCATGGGCGAACTGCATGAACCCACGGTCACGAATAACCAGGAACGTTTCCGCAAGCTGATGAAGGAGCAGAGTGATCTGACTCCCATCGTGGATGCGTATACAGAGTACAAAAAGTGCAAGCAGGATATCGAAGATTCTCTTTCCATGCTGGAAGAGGAAAAAGACGAAGAAATGCGCGAGATGATCAAGGAGACATTAAACGATAGCAAGAAGCGCGTAGAAGAGCTAGAGCAGGAGCTGAAGATCCTGTTACTGCCCAAGGATCCTAATGATGACAAGAATGTGATCGTGGAGATCCGTGCCGGTGCCGGCGGCGATGAGGCTGCACTGTTTGCAGCGGAGATCTATCGTATGTATGTGCATTATGCCGAGAAGCAGCGTTGGAAGGTAGAGCTGATCAACGTGGATGAGATCGGTATCGGCGGTATGAAGGAAGTACAGTTTACCATCAGTGGACAGGGTGCTTACTCCAAGATGAAGTATGAGAGTGGCGTACATCGTGTACAGCGTGTGCCGGAGACCGAGAGCGGCGGACGTATCCATACCTCCACCATCAGTGTGGCGGTTATGCCGGAGGTGGATGATGATATTGATATCGTCATCGAGGACAAAGATATCCGTATCGATGTCATGAGAGCATCCGGTAACGGTGGTCAGTGTGTCAACACCACCGATTCCGCAGTACGTCTGACCCACTATCCTTCCGGAATCGTGGTATACAGCCAGACTGAGAAGTCCCAGATTCAGAACAAGGCGAAGGCATTCGCGCTGTTAAAGTCCAAGCTGTATGACATCGAGCAGCAGCAGAGACACGATGCGGAAGCAGAGATGCGCCGCAGCCAGATCGGTACCGGAGACCGTTCTGAGAAGATCCGTACCTACAACTTCCCCCAGGGTCGTGTCACCGACCATCGTATCGGTCTGACCCTGTATAAGTTAGACAAGATCATGAACGGAGATATCGAAGAGATCATCGACGCCTGCATCGCAGCCGACCAGGCAGCCAAGCTGGCTAAGATGAATGAAGAATAAAATTGTAAAAGAAACGGTCTTTGGCATAAGTCAAAAGACCGTTTTTATGTATACTCTTAATGAATAAAAATAATTTGAAAAAGGACATAGTTATGGCATAATTATACTATAAAGGAGAGGGGAACGATGGGAAAGTATACAGCATGGAAAATGAAAGCTGCAATATGTGATGATACAGTAGAAGACGCGGAGTTCATGGAAAAACATATAAAAGAGTATTTCATGAAAAAAAGCATTCCTTATGAATGTAATGTATATCAGAGCAGTAAGGCATTGTGGTATGAAATTGAGGATGGTCAAGCGTTTGATCTGTTGTTTTTGGATATTGAAATGCAGGAATTAAATGGCTTTGAACTGGCAGCTAAAATTCAGGAAACAGCACCGGATATTCTGATCATCTTTGTATCAGCTTACGAGAGTTATGTGTATAAATCATTTGAATTCCGACCATTTCGTTTTATTCCGAAGCAACAAATGGAAAGCATGATCACACAGGCACTGGAGGCAGCATTCAGGGAAATTGTATCACGGATTTCAGAGGTTTATATCGCAGAAAACCAACAGGGCATAGAAAAAATCCCATTTAGAAAAATTGTATATATTTGGAGAGAAGGTAAGTATTTATATATTGAAAAGACGGATGCTACCAGGTGTAAGGTAAGAAGTTCCTTAAAAAAGATATCGGAAAAATTACCGGAGGATGAATTCGTATGGGTGGATCGAGGATATTTGTGTAATTTATATCATGTGAAACAGATCAAAGATAACCAGATGGTTTTATCTACGGGGCAGCAATTGTACATCGGAGAACGACGGCTGGCGCAATTAAAACATCGAATAATGGAATATTGGCAGACAGGTACGGATAATGGAAAATGGAGTACAAATGATTAAAATTCTGTGGAGCATACACAATTCGGCATGGCTTCTGATATGGATGGATATGCTTTTTGATCGGAGAAAATACATAGATTCAGATAAAAAATTTATATTAACAATATTTTTATCGGGAATGCTATGGTATGGTCTGCAAAAGTATTTGTCGTGGATTCCGTTACTGCTACTTCTTACTATTTTAGGATACCTGTTATGGAATGGCTCTGTGGAAAAAATAGCATCCCTTGTAGTCAGTTATGTTTTTATTTGGACCGTTTTACTGGGACTGATGGAACATTTCTGGACAAATGCGGAATTTTGCGCACAGTCAGGATGGCTGATTTTAAATGGTATATTGATATCTGCTATAAGACATAAAGGAATAGGAAAAACTTTTACAGCGTTGAATCTGTTGAAAACATTTGGCATTGCTTTCTTTAGTACAGCATTTCTGTGTGATTTTTTCATGGATATGATTTATGGAAATGCAATTCAGAATTATGTTTTCCTGTCCTGCCTGGTGAGTCTGCTTCTTATGGTATATTTTTACTTTCACCAATCGCAACTGAAGATGCAAATCTCTGTATTAGATACACAATATGATCTGATTGAGAGCCAATATGTCAGAGCACAGAATTTCTATACAGAAAATGCAAAACTGTATCATGATATCAAACATCACCTGCGAGCGCTGGAGAGACTTCTGCAAAATGGTGATCAGAAAGAAGCTTTATCATATATAGAGAGCGTGCAGGAACCGCTGCAGTGTAAAATGATTCCGGTACATACAGGTGTAGATATTGTAGATACCGTAATTTATGAAGCAAAAGAGAAAGCAGAACAGCGCAATATTCTTTTGGTGGTCGAAACACCGATTCTTCCGTCGGGGTTAAAATTGGAGGATAGAGAATTTTGTGTATTATGTGCCAATTTATTGAACAATGCATTGGAAGCAGCAAAAGAACAAATCAGATTGAATATTGCGATAACAGCAGGGTTTCTTGTGATTGAAATGAAAAATGACTATAAAGAAAAACCAGTAGTTGAAAATAATCATTTTGTATCTGAGAGAGAGCAGGACTCATTAGCGCATGGCTGGGGAATGAAGATTATTGAACAAATTGTGGAAAAATATCAAGGAGAGTTGTCAATCAGGGTTGATATGCAGGTAAGTATTAAAATATTGTTGGACGTGCAATAATTGGTGGTCAGATTTCTGCTTTTTGTGGACAAATTATGATAATAATAAAAAAATAAGTTATTATAAAAAAGAACGAAAGAGTAACAAAAGTCTACAAAATTAGAAGGAGAATCCTATGATGAAAATCAAGGAAACTGTTAAATGTGTGCCTGTAATTTTAGGATATTTTTTGTTAACTGAGATTGGCAAAATGATAGAGTTTTGGATTTTTATGGCACATCAAACGGAAAGTGATTTATATGAGCAACAATGGAGTTGGATCACTATGCCGGAAAGCCGGCTCTTTCAGATCCCGGGAAAAACAGGACTGTTGTTTACTGCATTGACAGCAGTTGTGTTATGTATGTTAGCTCATGGGAAAGACTTTCGTGTGGGACAGTTGAAAAAGATTAAGGAAACGCTACAAGGAAATTGGAGAAAAATAATGCTTCAGACAATATTAATAGTGGGTGTAGTATTGGGAATGTCTTATACCAGATTCATGGATCGTATTGCCTCCGTTATATCCATGAAAGATATTTATTTCTATATCAGTGGTACCGGCGCACTTGCGGGAACACAGGTACTTGAAAATATAGCTGAAAGGTTTTCTATCCTTGTCACATTTCATGAACCTGATTTGTTGATAGTTCCGATTTCTTTTTTAGTATTTGAACTATTAAGAGTCTGTTTTGATTCTAAAATGACACTAACTTAAGAGATAAATTTTTTACTCTTCCAGAAAATGCGAAAGGTAGAAACGGGAATTATCATAAGTTATACAGCTAAGTTGAATGAGGAATAAGAGAAGAAAATGATGAAGGGCGGACTTTGGCGGTGCCAGGGTTCGCCTTTTATGATATAATGAGCGCAAGTGAGCCAATATGCTTGCATAATTGGCGAACGGCGAATTTGATCATGATCGTTGCGAAGCAACGGTAAGCACCGTAGGTGCGAATCATGATACAATAAAGAGAAGCAGCAAATATGAACAAAGGAACAGTAGAAGGAGAAAAAATCAAATGACCGTAGCAGAAGCAATGCGTGAATATGTCAATGAAACCGAAGGTCTGGAGTTCTATGAGCAGGAGCCGGAAAAGGGTCTGGGGATCCTGGATAGTTACAGACTGAAATAGAAAACGGAGAGTTAAACAGTGAAAAAACATATTTTGTGCATCGGAGATTCCAATACCCATGGGCTCTGCACCGATCCGTCGGAGAGTGCCGACCACGGCAGCAGATATAATGAAGAGGAACGTTGGACTTGCCTGTTACAGAAGGCATTGGGAGCGGAGTATCTGGTTATTGAGGAAGGCTTAAGCGGCAGAACCTGTGTGTATGATGATCCGGACATGGATTCTGTGAATCTGCTGCCGGTATTGCATGCCCTGTTGAACAGCCACGAGCCGTTAGACCTGCTGATCCTGATGTTAGGTACCAATGATTCCAAGGTGAAATTCAATACGGATGCGCGGAAGATTGCAAAGGGCATGCAGATCCTCTTGGAAGAGGCGAAATCGGTTCCCTGCTGGGGAAAGAATGGACCGAAGATCCTGATTGTGGCACCGGTTCCCATCGAAGAGGGTGTGATTTATCCTGATTTTAATGAAAACAGTGTGGAGACAACGAGAGCACTGGCAAGAGAATATGCTTTGCTGGCAGTGGAGAAACGGGCGGATTTCTTAGATGCGGGAGGCTGTGAACTGACGAAGGCAGATCATGTGCACCTGACAGCGAAGGGCCACAGACAGCTGGCAGAGCGGATGGAGACCGCCGTGAGGGACATTCTGGGGAAAACGGTACCGGAAGCAGTGGAAGAGAGGAAAGAGAGCAACAGGACGGAGGAGATCGTAACGGCAACAGAGACAGACCTGCCCCGGATCCTGGAGATCTATGACATTGCCAAAGCCTACATGCGGGCAAGCGGCAATCCAAACCAGTGGAACGGAACCTATCCGGATCCGGAGACGCTGCGGACAGATATAGAGAAACAGCGGCTGTATGTGTATAAAAAGGACGGACGCATTCATGGGGTATTCATGCTTTTGCTGGAGGAGGAACCAACCTATGCCTATATTGAGGATGGCAGCTGGCGGGAGGAGACCCCTTACGGCACGATCCATCGCCTGGCAGGAGACGGAGAAGTGAAGGGACTGTTTGCAAAATGTGTTGCTTTTTGTGAGAGCAAGGTGAAATATCTGCGGGCCGATACGCATTTCGATAATCACACCATGCAGCACTTATTAGAGAAGAACGGCTTCGAACGCAGAGGCATTATTTACCTGAAAAACGGAGATCCACGCATCGCCTATCAGAAATAATGCACAATACCTGACCGATTTCCTATGAGCAATATTCACAAAAATATTCAAAAACGCCGAAAGATACTGACATTTCGGCGTTTTTTCTGTTAGAATAGTTAAAAATGGATATATTATTGGTAGTAAACGGAAATTGTGTTTTGCATTTTTCTGCAGTCGGCAGAGGAAAGGAAGGTTAAGGTGTTTCAGAAGGGCGAACGTGTAGTATGTGGCAGTAAGGGAGTCTGTGTGGTGGAAGAGATCACGACATTAGACATTGCGGGAGTGGATAAGAAGAGAGAGTATTATATTTTAAAACCTCTGTATCTGTCCTCCAGCACGGTATATATTCCGGTGGATACGGCGGAAGGTTCCATGCGTAAGGTGCTTGCGCACGAGGAAGCGGAGAATCTGATCCACAGGATCCCGGAGATCCCGCTGATCACCATTGCCAATGATAAACTGTTAGAGCAGGAATACAAGAATTGCTTAAAGACCAGCAGCTGTCAGGATCTGATCCGGATCATCAAGACGATCTACCTGCGGAAACGTGCCAGAAAGGAAGCTGGACGTAAGGAGACAGCAGTGGATGCCAGATATTTTCGTATTGCAGAGGATCATCTGTATGGAGAACTGGCGGTAGCTTTAGATATGTCCAGAGAAAATGTGGAAAGCTATATAAATACCTCTTTACAATCCGTGTGAAAAGGTCTATGATATCAACATAAGTCCTAAAGCAACAGATTTTAAGATCAGAAAACGTTGAAGAGAAGAGTAGGATGCATAGAAAGGCACCAGAGAGAACCGCCTTGTTATTCGGAACAGGAGCTGTGAGCGGTTTTGCCGGATGCGGACGAAGACCATCTCCGAGTGGCTTTAATACAGCCCGGTAGCTCCCGTTACGAGTAAATGAGTGGCAGTTATTTTATATAATTGCAATCAGGGTGGAACCGCGTGTGATACGTCCCTTGCAGATTGTTGCAAGGGACTTTTTTGTGACTATTCAGCAAAACTCTGAAAGAGCGATTTCGTAAATGGAGGTTCTGAATAGTTTAGAAAACAACAAAAAGGAGAACGAAAATGGTAAATTTTAAGGAAGACGAAAGACTGTCAACTCTCAATCATTCCTGCGCCCATGTCATGGCACAGGCAGTAAAGCATCTGTATCCTCATGCAAAATTCTGGGTAGGACCTGTGGTAAAGGAAGGATTCTATTATGATATCGATCTTGGCAACGATGTGGTCAACGATGAAGTGATCGCTGCCATCGAAAAAGAGATGAAGAAGATCTGCAAGGAAGGCAAGAAGATCTACAGAAGAGAAGTCTCCAAGGCAGAAGCTATGGAAATGTTCAAGGACGATATGTACAAGCTGGACCTGATCAGCAATCTGGAAGACGGCAACATCACAGTATACGATCAGGGAGATTTCACTGATCTGTGCCGTGGACCTCACGTAGACAACACCAAGCTGTGTAAGAACTTCAAACTGGTAAAACACTCCGGAGTATATTGGAAAGGCGATGCCAACAACCACGTAATGCAGCGTATCTATGGTGTCTGCTTCCCTACCGCAGAGGAACTGGAAGCACATCTGAAAGAGCTGGAAGAGGCCAAAGAGCGTGACCACAGAAAGATCGGCAAGGAAATGGAACTGTTCATGACTGATGATCTGGTAGGCCGTGGACTGCCTATGTTCCTTCCCAAGGGCTACACCGTATGGCAGGAGCTGGAGAATTATATTAAGGACAAAGAGAGAAGACTGGGATATCTGCACGTTATGACTCCCTGCGTAGGTACTGTAAATCTGTACAAGACCTCCGGTCACTGGGATCACTATAAGGAGAACATGTTCCCTCCCATGGAAGTGGAAGGAGAGTCCTTCGTACTGCGTCCCATGAACTGCCCTCACCATATGATGATCTACGCTAACACGCAGCATTCTTACAAAGATCTGCCTATCCGTATCGGTGAGATCGCCCATGATTTCCGTTTTGAAGCCAGCGGTACCCTGAAGGGTATCGAGAGAGGCAGACATTTCTGCCAGAACGACGCCCATCTGTTTGTAACACCGGAGCAGATCGAGTCCGAGTTCTCCAATGTAGTAGATCTGATCTTCAATACCTACAAGGATTTCGGTATTACCGATTACAGATGTGTCCTGTCTCTGAGAGATCCGGAGGACAAGGTAAAATATCACGATGATGATGAGATGTGGAACAATGCGGAGAATGCTCTGCGTAAGGTTCTGAATGATCTGGGCATCGAGTACACCGAGGAGATCGGTGAGGCTGCATTCTACGGACCGAAGCTGGATGTAAACGTAAAACCTGCAGTAGGTAACGAGTACACCCTGTCTACCTGCCAGCTGGATTTCTGCCTGCCTGCTAAGTTTAATCTGACCTATGTGGACAAGGATGGACAGAAGAAGACTCCCGTGGTCCTGCACAGAGCAATCTTAGGATCTCTGGATAGATTCATGGCTTATATCCTGGAGGAGACCAAGGGTAACCTGCCTCTGTGGCTGGCTCCCGTACAGGCAATGATCCTGCCGGTCAAGAACGATGATGAAGAGCTGAACACTTATGCCCATGATCTGTACGGTTATCTGCTGGACAATAACATCAGAGCGGACATCGATGAGAGAGCAGAGAAGCTGGGCTACCGTGTAAGAGAAGCACAGGTGAAGAAGATCCCATACCTGGTCATCTTAGGAAAACAGGAAGCACAGGATGGCACTGTAAGCTATCGTCTGCATGGACAGCAGAACACCACTACCGTATCTAAGGATGAGTTCCTTGCGATGTTAAAGGATGAGATCGCAACCAAGAAGCTGAGCAAGTAATTAAAAAGCACCACCCTGCAAGGAAAACGGCATTGATTAAAAATACGTTTTCTCAGTGGGGTGGTGTTTTTGCATGTCGCTATGATTTCGCAAGAGCGAATTCTATTACGATTGCCGGGGAGATGGCAGAGAGTGGACGACGAGTTGAAGTTATTTCCGTGCCACCAGATGTGCACGCATCTTTTTCTGCGCTTCAAAAGAAACAACTTCAAAACCTGCGTTTTCGGCAAACTTCCTGAATTCCGCGCTGGAATACATGCGGACATCACCGTGGCCGCACAAGTGTGCGAGCGGCATTTCAATATGATTACACAGCCACAACAGCAGGGATGATTTGGAGGTATAATCTCTCAGAATCAGACGTCCGCCCTTTTTCAGAACCCGGTAAGCACTGTTGAAAAAGTCCTGTGGATTCGGATAGTGGTGGAAGCTGTTGGAAGAGATGATCGCGTCAAAAGAATTTTCCGGGAAAGGAATATTTTCACAATCTCCGACGACAAAAGTAGTGTTGGACAGTTTTTTCTCCTGGGCCACATGGATCATCTCCGGTGTCAGATCCAGGCCGGTGAAATGTTTTTCAGGATATTTTTCGTGCAATAATTCGATCGCCGGACCGGTACCGCAGCCACAGTCCAGTACGGTATCAAAAGGCTCTTTTTCCAATTCTTCCAGTAAAAACGGATAATCGTCTTTGCACATCTCATAGACGCCGGAATGACCGCTGTCATAGATTTTGGCGGCTTCGGTGAATTCTTTTACGGATAATGCCTTATATTCTTCTGATGTCATTGTAAATCCTCCACAATAATAAAACGCATAACAATCCAAATCGCAACATTTGATTTTACCAAATTCGTAAGTAAAAATTTAAAGAATAAAATAGTTAGCCATAACTAACAATAGGAATATATCATATCTATAAATAAAAATCCAGTAGTATGTATATTTTTCCGCATGCCGCACAAAATAAAGATGACGCGTGGTGGGACTGCGCATGCTCTTTTGCCGCGTGTCTTTTTGTAAATGTAGTTTTTGTCCGGTTACAAACTGTTTTGTGACGAAGAATGAGAGCCGCAGAAAGCGGCAGAAGGCGAGGAAGACATGGCAGATTTGAAATGTGTCGTAGAAAGTTGTACCTATAATAAGGATTGTCTGTGCAGTAAAGGTGATATTATGGTGGCAGGAAAGCATGCCTGCAACTGTGATGATACCTGTTGCGAAAGTTTTGATCACAAGAGAGAAGGAGCGGATTCTTTTACCAGTTCCATCGCGCACCCCAGCAAGACGATCAGTATCGACTGTGAGGCTGTAAAATGCGTTCATAACAGCAATTACAAGTGTGTGGCGGATCATGTGGACATCAAGGGCTGCGGCGCCTGTGACTGCAAGGAGACGGCATGCGCTACGTTCTCTGAAAAATAAGAGGGTGGCTCCTGCTTGACAAAAACAAGGAAAATGCAGATAATAGTGCATGGAAAAGGTCGGCGGGAGACCGCCGATACATAGCATCCATGAGCAAAAACAATGTATGAAAGATGCGATTTTTGGGAATAAAGCTATAAATAGTTACAAAATAATTAAAAACGGGGTTGACATCCGGAAGACTCCGTGGTATTCTATTTAAGCGTGTGAAGAACACGATACAACAAGCAGAGTATCCACTCTCACCTTACGGCGCAGGCTGGTAAGCGTTCAGATTTTTCATAGACAGAGAACTCGTTTGGAATTTGTTTGAATGAGGGCAGTCCGTGAAGGGAACAGGTGGATAGTTATGCTATCTGCTTTTTTTATTGTTTAACACATTTTCTTATGGAGGTACACAACCATTAGCGATTTAATGATTAATGAACAGATCAGAGACAAAGAAGTACGACTGATTGGAGAAGACGGAGAACAGCTTGGAATCGTTTCTTCCAGAGATGCCCTGAAGATGGCAGAGGAAGCCGGACTCGACCTGGTGAAGATTGCTCCTACGGCAAAGCCTCCTGTTTGTAAGATCGTGGATTACGGTAAGTACAAATACGAGCAGGTGAGAAAAGAGAAGGAAGCAAAGAAGAAGCAGAAAGTCATCGATATCAAGGAGATCAGACTTTCCCCCAATATCGATACCAACGATCTGAACACTAAGATCGGTGCAGCCAGAAAGTTCCTGACCAAGGGAGACAGAGTGAAGATCACCTTGAGATTCCGCGGCAGAGAGATGGCACACATGAACAACAGCAAGCATATCTTAGATGATATCGCACAGAGCCTGTCCGATATTGCGGTAGTGGAAAAAGCTCCCAAGGTAGAAGGCAGAAGCATGACAATGTTTTTAACTGAGAAGCGTTAATTCGTACAGTTAAAAAGTGTCGGATTCCGACACGATAGATTAAGTAAAGTTTAGGAGGAACTCGTTATGCCCAAAATGAAGACAAGCAGAGCAGCAGCTAAGCGCTTTAAAGCAACAGGAACCGGTAAGTTAAAGAGATCTAAAGCTTACAAGAGCCATATCTTAACCAAGAAGTCTACCAAGAGAAAACGTAATCTGAGAAAGCCTGCAATTACGGATGCAACTAATGTTAAGAATATGAAGAAGATTTTACCTTATTTATAATTCAGGCGAGGAGGAAATAAGACATGGCAAGAATTAAAGGTGGCTTAAATGCCAAGAAGAAGCACAATAGAGTATTAAAGCTTGCAAAGGGCTACAGAGGCGCAAGAAGCAAGCAGTACAGAGTAGCAAAGCAGTCTGTTATGAGAGCTCTGACCAGCTCTTATGCAGGTAGAAAAGAGAGAAAGCGTCAGTTCAGACAGCTGTGGATCGCTCGTATCAATGCAGCAGCCAGAATGAACGGTTTATCTTACAGCAAGTTCATGTACGGTCTGAAGCTTGCAGGCGTTGATATGAACAGAAAGATGCTGGCAGACCTGGCAGTTAACGATGCAGAAGGTTTCAAGACCCTTGCAGAGCTGGCTAAGTCCAAGATCGCGTAAATAATAGCAACTGTTAAGGCTGGACACATTATCTTCGGATGGTGCGGACAGCCTTTCTTTTTGCAACTATTTGGAAGGAGACTATTATGATAAATCCCGGAATGATGATGAAACTGATGAATGCGAAGAATACCTTCGAGAGCAATCATCCCAAATTTGCAGCGTTTGTAAGCAGATTTTTTATGGGTGGAGCGATCACGGAAGGAACCATTATCGAGATCACGATCACAAGACCCGGTGAAGAGCCCGTGTCCACGAATCTGAAGGTACAGAAATCCGATCTGGATCTGGTAGAGGAGCTTAAGAATCTGAGATGAAGATAATATTTTTTGATATTGACGGAACCTTAATATGCGGAGGAAGTGAATTGATGTCGGAGAGCACGAAGGAAGCTATCCGCATCGCCAGAGCCAATGGTCATATCTGCATGATCAACACCGGGCGTACGAAACGGCTGGTAGGGGAAAATCTCACCGGACAGGTGGAATTCGACGGATTGTTATTGGGCTGCGGAACGGAGATTGAATATCATGGAAAACAGCTGATGCACAAGACATTTTCCATGGAGGAGTCTAAGGCGATTCTGGCTGCTATGAAAAAATATCATGTGGATGCTGTCCTGGAAGGCAGCAGGGAAGACTATGCTCCCAGAGGAGAAGAAGTATTTACTGAGACTTTCCGCCATATGGCACGTGAGATTGAAAATCGAAAATACGATCGCTATGCCAATGCACCGGGCAACTATGATAAATTATATGCCTATGCAGAGACTCCGGCGGGAATGGACGGAATGAAGCATGACCTGTCGGAAATACTGGATTTTATTGACAGAGAACAAGGGTTTTATGAGATTGTCCCCAAAGGATATTCCAAGGCAACTGCGATCCGTTACATTACGGACTATTTGAAGATCCCCATGGAAGACACTGTGGCCATCGGAGACAGCAATAACGACCTGCCGATGTTAAAGTATGCCCACACCAGCATTGCTATGGGTAATTCCAGTAAACAGGTGTTGGAAACAGCAGATTATATCACCACGGACGTGGATAAAGACGGCATTAGGAACGCTCTGAAGTGGTTGGGAGTGCTGGATAAGTAAAATGGATAAGCAAATAAGTAAAATGGTAAAAATGTAAAAATAGTAAAAATTAGGACTGGCAAAATAAAGGAACATGGAGTATAATATTTTATGTTCCTTTTGCAGATATGGTTCATCGGTAGAACGCTAGCTTCCCAAGCTGGAAAGGCGGGT
>ERZ837910.720-NODE-720-length-50579-cov-5.768862_pt1 | contig 50579 bp, 47 predicted proteins | sample MGYA00519940_ERZ837910 | MGnify/ENA primary metagenome ERZ837910 (study PRJEB31850, sample SAMEA3708825) | human gut metagenome | biome: human gut; feature: human-associated habitat; material: faeces | place: China | collected 2014 ... | reverse complement strand
TCAAACCGAAATCCGTTTGTCAAGAACTTTTTTCGTTCTTTTCAAGCCGTTTTTCAGCTCGACCGCCGCGCCTCTCAGCGACAGCTTTAATAGGATACCACAGCGAGAGGCATAAAGTCAAGCATTATTTTCAAAAATTCAGTCGGAATTTCTCCGAACCAGGCTGATCACGAAGGCCGCAATGGAAAAAGCCACACTCACCGCAGACAATGCACACGCAACAATATCAACAGCAATCCTTTTTCCGTTCCGATTTCTTTTTGTTTTCTTCATATTTTACCCTCTTTCCGCATCTTTTGATACAAAAGACTCGCCGGACGTTGCGGCGAGCCTTTTTTCATTATCCTGTTTTATCTGCTTTACTTCATCAGCTCAGCCAGAAGCATAACCTTGTCGAAGTTGCCCTCGATCTTAATCTTGCCCTCTGCGACTGCAACCTGCGGAATCAGCTTGCCGCTGAAAATTTTCTCGATGTTGGTCAGCGAACCGGACACGATTGCATCATGATCGATGTACTCATACGGCATTACAGACGGAACGCCATCGAGGATTTCGATATAGAAAACACCCGTTACCTTGCCGGTAAGATTGAACTGAACGGCAACCTTGCCTTCTGCACCTGCGAGGTTGGCTTTGCTGAGCTTATTGTAAATCTTTGCTGTTAACTGGTCTATGGCCATCGGACTCGCCCCCTGAATATTATGTTACCCTTATTATACGGCATTTTGCAGAAATTGCAAGAGCTAACTGGTAATATTCCATAGATTTTACGCAGAATAACGTCCGACATTTCTATATTTCGCGTCAAAAATCAAGAAACCGTCTTGTATCTGCGCAATCAACGGTTTTTCAGCTTTTCCGGACAAACTGCGTTCGGCAGTGCGGGCAGGTGATCGTGATCTTGCCGCGGCCCTTCGGGACGCGCAGGCGCTTATGACAGTTCGGACATTTGAAGTAGCGATGCGTTTTCCGATCTTGGAAGCGCAGCACAGCATTATGCAGGCGGCGCGAGACCGGCTCCCACTTCTGGAGAAATTTCTGATTCTCGGCGTAGCGCGCCTGAATGTTGCGCGAGAACATGCGGAAGTAGCACAGGATAAACAGCGCGAGAATGAACATGCTCATCCAGTTCCACTTCATCACCCATTCAATCACCATGAGAACGATCGCGAGCAGCAGCAGCGCGTTGTTCAGCTGATCGCTGCCGTACCGGCCTGCCATAAATCGGCGCAGAAAATTCATATTACTCTTCCTTTCGCGCGACGTGATCAAAGATGATCGACAGGACTTCCTCACGGCCCATGCCCTTCTCCGCCGAGAACGGGATGACAGGAACCTCTTCGGGCAGGAGCAGCGTCTGACGGATCTCTGCAATATTGCCTTCAAGCTGGCTCTTTTTGATCTTGTCGAGCTTGTTGGCGATAATCACCCACGGCCTGCGCGATGCGCGGAACCACTCCGCCATCGTCATGTCATCGCGCGTCGGCTTATGACGGATATCAACGATCTGGATGCCGAGCGTCAGCAGACCCATCGCAAAATAGGTCTCCATCAGCGCGCCCCAGCGCTGCTGCTCCGCCTTGGAGACGCGCGCATAGCCGTAGCCCGGCAGGTCGACGAAGTACAGCTGCTTGTCAATAGTAAAGTAGTTGATGTGAATAGTCTTGCCCGGCTGCGCGCTGACACGCGCAAAATTCTTGCGGTTCAGCAGCTTGTTGATGACCGAGCTTTTGCCGACATTGGATTTGCCGGCGAAAACGATCTGCGGCAGGCTGTCAAACGGAAAATCGCTCTCCTTGACCGCCGAACGCAGGAATTCCACATTATGAAGATTGGGTGCCTTTTTTTCGTTGCTCATTGTACCACCGCCGTTGTCTCAGCGTCAGCCTTGGGAGGCATGCGACGCGATGTTTTCTTTTTTTTGCCGGGACGGCGCGAGAAGTCGATCGCCGTCTCCATGACCGTGTCCATATGCTCCGCGACGACGAACGCGACGTTTTCGCGTACCACAGGCTCAATATCCTGCAGATCGCTCTCGTTGTCCTTCGGAATGACGATGGTCTTGATGCCTGCGCGGTAAGCCGCCATGGTCTTTTCGCGCAGACCGCCGATCGGGAGCACTCGGCCGCGCAGCGTTACCTCGCCCGTCATGGCGACGTCGTGACGCACCGGCGCCTCGGTCAGCGCGGAAATAATCGCCGTCGTAATGGTCACGCCGGCCGACGGGCCGTCCTTCGGGATAGCCGCTTCAGGGAAATGGATGTGCAGGTCGTTGTTCTTGTAGAACATCGGATCGATGCTCAGCTGCTCCGCGCGCGAGCGCACGAACGTGACTGCCGCCTTTGCACTCTCCTGCATGACTGTGCCGAGATTGCCCGTGACCTCGATCTTGCCTGTTCCGGGCACGACCGCCACTTCTACCTCAAGCATTTCACCGCCGACGCTCGTCCATGCAAGGCCGTTTACGATGCCGACCTCATCCTTTCCGGTCACAACGTCCTTCTTAAAGGGCGCAACACCGAGCAGGTCTTCGAGGTTCTTATTCGAAACGGTGAGGCGTCTGCCTCCGTCCGCGATATGCCGCGCCGCCTTGCGGCACAGCTTGGCGAGCACGCGCTCCAGACGGCGCACACCGGCCTCGCGGGTGTAGCCCGTGATGACCTTCGCGAGCATTTCTTCGGAAATAACCAGCTGACCCTTCCCCAGACCATGCTTGTCCATCTGGCGCGGCAGCAGGTGATTCAGCGCGATCCGGCGCTTCTCCTCCTCGGTGTAGCTCGGCAGCTCGATGACCTCCATGCGGTCGAGCAGCGGACGCGGAACGGCCGAAAGATCGTTCGCCGTCGTGAGGAACACGACATCGGACAGGTCAAACGGCAGCTCGATATAGTGGTCGCGGAACGCGACGTTCTGTTCGGTGTCGAGCACCTCGAGCATCGCGGAGGCCGGGTCTCCGCGGAAATCGCTGCCCATCTTGTCGATCTCGTCGAGCAGGATGAGCGGATTGGACGTTCCGGCGCGGCGCAGCGCGTCCATGATGCGGCCGGGCATTGCGCCGATGTAGGTCTTTCTGTGGCCACGGATGTCGGCCTCATCGCGCACGCCGCCCAGACTCATGCGGGCATAGCTGCGGCCCATCGCCTCCGCGATGGATTTCGCGATAGAGGTCTTGCCGACGCCCGGAGGGCCTGCGAGACAGAGCACCTGTCCCTTGAGGTTGGGCGCGAGCGTGCGGACCGCCAGAAACTCCATGATGCGCTCCTTGACCTTTTTCATGCCGTAGTGGTCGCGGTCGAGGATGCGCTGCGCCTCCTCGAGGTCGAGACGCTCCTCGCTCCTGCTGCGCCACGGCAGATCGAGCACGGTATCGAGATAAGTGCGCACGACGCCCTGCTCCGCGTTCGAGCCGCCGAGCTTGGCGAAGCGGTCCACCTCGCGGATGAGCTTTTCCTCGCATTCCTGCGGCAGCTTGAGGTCGAGGATGCGCTGACGGTAGGTCTCGGCCTCCGCCGCTGCATCCTGCTCGCCCAGCTCGGTCTGGATGACCTTGATCTGCTCGCGCAGGTAGTATTCGCGCTGATTTTTATCCATCTGGGACTTAACTTCGTCCTGGATCTCGTTTTCGAGCCTCAGCACCTCGGTCTCCTCGCCGAGCAGGCGGATGACCATGGTCAGACGGCGCGTGATGCTGAGCTCTTCGAGGATGTCCTGCTTGGCCGCGACCTCGATACTGATGTTCTGCGCGATGTAATCCGCGAGGAAGCCTGCATCGCCGCCCTCGGCAACCGTCAGCTCCACATCGGGCGAGATGCGCTGCGCATTGTCAGCGTACTCCGCAAAGCGCTCCTGCGCCGTGCGGACAAGCGCCTGCGCACGGCGTTCGGTCACGCCGTAAACATAGTCCTCGAGCTGCTCGACCTCGGCATAGATGCAGGTCTTGTCGTCCTGTGCCGCGAAGAACTGATGCACGAGCGCGCGCTGCTTGCCCTCGACGAGCACACGAATGTTGTCGCCCGGCAGGCGCAGGATCTGCTTGACCTGACAGATGGTGCCGATCTGGTAGAGATCGCTCGGGGACGGATTATCCGTCTTGAGGTCGCGCTGTGCGGTCAGAAAGAGCGTCTGACCGTTCTTCATCGCCGCTTCCAGCGCGCGGATAGAAAGCAGACGGCCCACATCGAAGTGGATTATCATATTCGGGAACGCAACGAGGCCGCGCAGCGGAAGCACCGGCAGGCGGCTTACAGTCGTTCCAAGCTGTTCTGTCATAGTGTATCTCCTTGCAGGGAAAATTCGTATATAAAGACAGTATAGTATTTTTCCGCGCATTTGTAAAGCGGTTTTCCTCTGTCTTTTTGTCACAAACCGGCAAAATCCCTCTGTTTTTCACTTTTTTACACTTTGTTCACGAATAAAGGCCGGCAGCATAAAAAGCGCGGACAGGAAAAAACATCCTGTCCGCGTATGCTGTGATGGTCTTATTATGCACTTTTGGTTGTCTTGCGCGTGTGCTTCTTCGGCGGCTCGGGGTCCACCGGCATCGCGTCGTGCTCGATCACCGGTTCGCCCGTGCCCATGACGACCTCCGGGGTGATGGTGACCGAGGAAACCGTCTTGTCGGACGGAATGCTGAACATGATGTCGGTCATCACGTTTTCCAGTACGCCGCGCAGACCGCGTGCGCCGGTCTTGCGCTCGAGCGCCGTCTCCGCTACCTTGACGAGCGCCTCCGGCTCGAAGTTCAGCTTGACGCCGTCCATCTCGAACATGGTCTGATACTGCTTGACGAGCGCGTTCTTCGGCTCCTGCAGAATGCGCACGAGCGCATCTCTGTCGAGCGTATCGAGCGAGACGATAGCCGGCAGACGGCCGATCAGCTCGGGGATGAGGCCGTACTTCATCAGATCATGCGGCTCGATCTGCGCGAGCAGACGGTCGGTCTGCTCCTCTTCCTTGCCCTTGATCTCCGAGCCGAAGCCCATGCCCTGCTTGCCCGTGCGCTTCTGGATGATGCCTTCGATACCGTCGAAGGCGCCGCCGCAGATAAACAGGATATTGGTCGTGTCGATCTGGATAAACTCCTGATGCGGATGCTTGCGGCCGCCCTGCGGCGGAACGTTGGCCGTCGTGCCCTCGAGCATCTTGAGCAGCGCCTGCTGAACGCCCTCGCCCGAGACATCGCGGGTGATGGACGGATTTTCGCTCTTGCGCGCGATCTTGTCGATCTCATCGACATAGATGATGCCGTGCTCGGCCAGCTCGATGTCGAAGTCCGCCGCCTGGATCAGACGGAGCAGGATGTTCTCGACGTCTTCGCCGACATAGCCGGCCTCGGTCAGCGTCGTCGCGTCCGCGATGGCGAACGGCACCTGAAGCGTCTTGGCGAGCGTCTGCGCGAGCAGTGTCTTGCCCGAGCCGGACGGGCCGAGCATCAGAATATTCGACTTCTGAAGCTCTACCTCGGTCTCGGGATGGTAGATACGCTTGTAGTGGTTGTAAACGGCAACGGAGAGCGCGATCTTGGCGCGGTCCTGGCCGATCACGTACTGATCGAGCACGTTTTTCAGCTCCTGCGGCGTCGGCAGATGCTCCGGCCGTGCCGCAGCCATCTGACCGCTGTGCTGCTCGGGCATGAAGTCCAGTTCATCCTCCAGAATGCTGGTGCAAACGCCAATGCACTCGTCGCAGATATACACGCCCGGACCCGCGATCAGCTTGCGTACCCGGTTCTGGGGTTTGCCGCAGAAGGAGCACTTCAGCGGCTTTTCATCTTTATAATTCGGCATACTGCACCTCTGTTCAGCAGAATTTCATCAATGCTTATCGAAAACCTTGTCGATCAGACCGTACTCGACAGCCTCCTGCGCGGTCATGAAGTTATCGCGCTCGCAGTCGGCGTGAACGGTCTCGAACGGCTTGCCGGTGTTCTCGGCCAGGATGCGCGTCATGCGCTCCTTGATGATCTCGAGACGCTTGAGGTGAAGCGCCATGTCCGTGATCTGACCCTGCGTGCCGGCGGACGGCTGATGGATCATGATCTCAGCGTTCGGCAGCGCATAGCGCTTGCCCTTTGCGCCGGAGGACAGCAGGAACGCACCCATGGACGCCGCCATGCCGATGCAGATGGTCGAAACGTCGCACTTGATATAGTTCATGGTGTCGTAGATCGCCATGCCTGCGGTGACAGAGCCGCCGGGGCTGTTGATATACAGAGAAATGTCCTTGTCCGGGTCCTGCGCTTCCAGATACAGAAGCTGCGCAACAACGAGCGATGCGGTGGTGTCGTTGACCTCCTCGCACAGCATGATGATGCGGTCATTCAGCAGACGGGAGTAGATGTCGAACGAACGCTCGCCGCGGCCGGTCTGCTCGATTACCATTGGGACTAAGCTCATTGGAAAAACTCCTTTCGAAAAAGAGTCGGTGTTTGTACTCGGATTTCCGCGATGCGTGTCGCATTGCGGAGAAAATTTGTTCGCTGATACGCTGATGGAACCGGCCATACGGCCGGTTCCATGTGATATCATATGGAGAGATGCTTACTCAGCGGTCTCCTCAGTCTCCTCGGTCTCCTCAGCCTTCTTCTTGGAAGCCTTCTTGACCTTGGCGTTCTTCTTGATGAACTCAAGAGCGTTGGAGATGCGCAGGTCGCCGGACAGAGCGGACTCTGCAACGATGGTCTTGATCTTCTCAACGTCCATCTTGTACTGCTCAGCCATCTTCGCGTACTCGTCAGCGATCTCCTGCTCGGAAACCGTGATGTTCTCCTGGTCTGCGACCTTCTGGAGTGCCAGACGGGTCTTGACCTGACGCTCAGCCTGATCCTTGAACATTGCGCGGAATGCGCCCATCTCGGTGTTCGTCATCTTGAGGTACTGCTCGAGGCCCATGCCCTGCATCTGGAGACGGTAGCCGAAGTCCTGAACGATGGTGTCGACCTGAGAGTCGATCATAGCCTCCGGAATATCAGCCTTCATGCCCGCGATGACAACGTCGAGCAGCTTCTCCTCGAATGCAGCGTCAGCAGCTTCCTGGCGCTCGTTCTTCAGGCGGTCGGTGATCTCCTTCTTGAGGTCGTCGAGGGTCTCGCAGGTGTCGGAAACGTCCTTTGCGAACTCGTCGTCGAGGGTCGGGAGGATGGTCTCCTCTACCTTGTGTACCTTGCACTTGAAGGTAGCTTCCTTGCCGGCCAGCTCCTCAGCGTGGTACTCCTTCGGGAAGGTTACGACTACGTCCTTCTCGTCGCCTGCCTTGCAGCCGATCAGCTGATCCTCGAAGCCCGGGATGAATGCGCCGGAGCCCAGAGTCAGCTCGTGATGCTCAGCCTTGCCGCCCTCGAATGCAACGCCGTCTACAAAGCCCTCGAAGTCGATGTCAACGGTATCGTTCTTCTTTGCCTTACGCTCAACGGTCTCGGTGCGTGCAAAGCGCTGTGCCATGCGGTTCAGCTCAGCCTTTACGTCAGCCTGAAGTACCTTTACGGTCTCCTTCTCCGCCTCGATGCCCTTGTACTCGCCCAGCTCAACTTCCGGCTCAACCGGTACCTTGGCGATGATGGTCAGGCCGCCCTCTTCTGCCGGTTCGCCCAGATCTACGTCTGCACGGCCGACCATCTTGATGCCGGACTTCTCGACAGCCATATCCATAGCCTGCGGATACAGAATATTGAAAGCTTCCTCGAAGAATACGCCTTCGCCGTACAGCTTCTCGATCATCTTGCGCGGAGCCTTGCCCTTGCGGAAGCCCGGAACGGTGATGTTCTTGCCGCTCTTCTTGAATGCCTTGTCCTTTGCAGCCTCGAACTCAGCCTTGGTGATCTCGATCGTGAGAGCTACGACGCTGTGCTCGAGCTTTTCAGTGTTTTTCAGTTCCATGTTGCCAATCTCCTTACTAAATACTTTCGATTGTATCTAAATCATTCTATCAGATTTTTCTCATGATTTCCATAGTTTTTTCTATTTTTTCAGAAAAACCGGGGTAAAATCTACAAAATCACCCGAAACGAGCTTCCACTCGATGCCCTCGGCCTCGCCTGTGACCGCATATCTAAGGCTGTTTCCGTGCAGATGCCCATAAACGCAGCGCTTTACGCCGTATTTTTTGAGCAGTTCGACGATAGCCTCGCAGCGGTAGGTCGAGTACAGCGGCGGATAGTGCAGAAAGCAAATAATCTCCTCCGGCGCCTTTGCCGCGCCGAGCTTCAAGGATGCCTCCAGCCGCAGCAGCTCGCGCCTGAAGATCTTCTCGTTGTGCGGGTCGGAAAAATCCTCCTCGAACGGCCAGCCGCGCGTGCCGCACAGCGCCGTTTTTCCGTAAAAGAAGCAGTTGTTGTGCAGGAAATCAATGCTCGAAAACCCGTTCTCGTCCAGAAAGCGGTGCATTTTAGAGGCCGTCTCCCACCACAGGTCGTGGTTTCCCTTCAGGATGATCTTTCTGCCCGGCAGGGAGTCGATGAGGGCAAAATCGCCCTTTGCCTCCGCGAGGCTGATGCCCCACGAAATATCGCCGCCCAGTACCACCGTATCCTCCGGCGCGATCAGCTCGCGCCAATGCCTGATGATCTTGTCCGTATGCCCTTCCCACCGGCCGCCGAAGATATCCATCGGCTTGGCGACATCGGTGGCAAGATGCAGATCGGCCAGCGTGTAAAGCGCCATTACAGATCCTTGAGCAGGGCGACAGTCGAGAGAATGTCCGCCTTGTCCACCACGCGGTCAAAGCGCGGCGTTTTACCTGCGAGGGCTGCGAGCGGTGCGGGCGCCGGTACGCCCGTCAGACCGGTCAGAACATCGAGCTGGGTCACGTCGTCCTTTTCAAGCGTGCCGCCGAGCGCCTCGATGACGGCGCGGCAGAACTTGAACGGAGATGCGGTGGAGGCGATCACGGTCGGAGTCTCGTCGCCCGTGCGCGCGCGGTAATCCTCGTATACGCGGACCGCAACGGCGGTATGCGTATCGCACAGGTACTTCTCCTCCGTCCACAGCCTGTGGATGGTTTCCGCTGCGTGCTCGTCGTCGCAGCAGCCGGCGTCAAAGTCGGCCGCGATCTTCGCGAATACGTCCGAGGCAACCTTGTAGCTGCCCTCGGTGTTCAGCTTCGCCATGAGCTCGGCTACCATCTTGTCGTCGAAGTCAGACACGAAGAACAGCAGTCGCTCGAGGTTGGACGAGATCAGGATATCCATCGAGGGGGAGGTCGTGGTATAGAAATCGCGGTTGCGGTTGTACTCGCCGTCCTTCTTGAAGAAGTCGGTCAGCACATTGTTGCGGTTGGACGCGCAGATGAACTTGTTCACCGGCAGGCCCATCTGCTTTGCGATGTAAGCGGCGAGGATGTTGCCGAAGTTGCCGGTCGGAACGCAGACATTGATCCTGTCGCCCTGGCGGATCGTGCCGGCCTTGACCATGTCGCAGTATGCGGAGACATAATACGCGATCTGCGGCGCGAGACGGCCCCAGTTGATGGAGTTCGCCGAGGACAGCATCATGCCGTCCCTGTCGAGCTGCGCACGGGTCTCATCGTCGGTGAAGATGCGCTTTACTGCGCTCTGTGCGTCGTCGAAGTTACCGTGGATGGCGATAACCTCGACGTTCGCGCCCTCCTGCGTCGCCATCTGGAGCTTCTGCATCGGGGAAACGCCGTCTACCGGATAGTAGACCATGATCTTGGTGCCCGGGACATCGTGGAAGCCGTCGAGCGCTGCCTTGCCGGTGTCGCCCGAGGTCGCCACGAGGATGCACGCGGTGCGCGTCTCGCCGGTCTTGCGCAGCGAAGCGGTCAGCAGATGCGGCAGCATCTGGAGCGCCATATCCTTGAATGCGCAGGTCGGGCCGTGCCACAGCTCGAGCAGGTTCTTGCCCTCGGAGAGCTTCACGACCGGAGCGGTGTCCGCGCCGCCGAACTTCTCGTCAGCGTAAGCCTTCGCTGCGAAGTCCGCGAGCTCCTCTGCCGAGAAATCGGTCAGGAACTTGCCGAGGATGAGCGCCGAGCGACCCTTGTAGTCGCTCTCCGCAAGCGTTTTCCAGTCTGCCTCGGTGAGTGCAGGGAACGAGGTCGGGCAATAGAGACCGCCGTCCGGCGCGATGCCGTTGGCGATGGCATAAGCCGCGGAAACCTTGCGTTCTCTGTTTCTTGTGCTTACATAATCCATTTATCATAACCTCCGCAGTGGTATTGTATACTACGTGTTGTTGATCGCCGCATGGAAAATCCATACCTTATTATTGTATAGCAAGCCGGTATGGTTCGGCAATAGCGAAATGCGAAAAAATACAGCCGATTATCACAGCATTTTCTGTATAAACGCGAAAGCGTTGTCATAGAACAGACCTCGAACGGTCTCATCCCGGTATCCGAGGGCGAGCATGCGGTCTGCGAGACGGTACATATCGCCGAGGCCCTCGATTCCGACAGGCAGCTGGTCGCAGCCGTCGAAATCGCAGCCGAGTGCGACGATCTTCTCGCCGTACATGCCGATAAAGCGCTCGATATGATCGATCGCATCGTCGAGCACCGAGTCGCTCTGCCGCACGAGAAAGGGCGTATACAGGTTGATGCCGACAAGGCCCCCTCGCTGCGCGATCTCGGCGAACTGCTCGTCGGTGAGGTTGCGCGAGTTGCGGCAGAGCGCCCGGCTGTCGCTGTGGGTCGCAACAAACGGCCGCGCCGTCTCCTCGCAGACATCCCAGAACCCCCGATCGGACAGATGGGAAACGTCGATGAGCATTCCCTTTTCATCGAGCGCGCGCACAAGCTGCCGTCCCTCCTCAGTCAGGCCCTCGTTCTGGTCGATGGCGGACGGGCAGCCGAAACGGCTGCGGTAGTTCCATGTCAGCGTCACGAGCCGCACACCGGCGTCATATGCCTCATCGAGCGCACCCTCCCGCTCGGGCAGCAACTCCGCGCCCTCGATGGAGAGGAACGCCGCCGCTTTGCCGCTTTCTGCGGCGCGGGTCAGCTCCTCGCCGCTGCGGCACAGCGTCAGCCAGTCTGCATTCGCCGCAAACTCCGTCTGCGCGGTTTGCAGCATGCGTGCGAAGCGCTCGTCCTTCGGCGTGTCGAGCAGGCAGGAGCGTTTCTTTTTCTGCGACTCCGGCGGATATGCACCGCAGAACAGCGCGAAAAACTGCACATAATGCTCGTATCTCTGCGCTGCGGCGCGGTTGACATGCAGATCGTTCTCGCGCAGGTGCTTTCCTGTCTCGCAGCATTCATACAGGGTATCGCAGTGAAGATCAAACAGTTTCATTCTTACCCTCCAAACGCATTTTCGATCTGGCGGATGCGCGGCGCGGCCGCGCCTTCCTCTCCGTAGACCTCGATCACATCAAACCGCGGCTGCTTTTCGGCCGGACTGCTCTGAAGCCACGCCTCCGCCGCCGCAATGAGGCGCGCCTGCTTCGCCGGCGTCACCGCCTCACAGGCCGCCGCAAACCGGGCGTTCCGGCGCGTTTTCACCTCGAAAAAGACGAGAAACCGCTCGTTTTCCGCGATGATGTCGAGCTCCCCGAAACGGGTGCGGTAGTTCCGCTCCAGTATATGCCAGCCGCGCGAGACGAGCCATTCCGCTGCCGCTTTTTCACCCCACGCGCCCTTCATCGCGGCGCTTCGGGATGTTTTTCGTAGAATTTCTTCAAAAAACTCATACGGTGGATGGGACACGGGCCGTGCGCGAGAAGCGCCTCATCGTGCGCCTTGGTCTCGTAGCCCTTGTGCTTTTCAAAGCCGTACTGCGGATACTGCTCCGCGAACTGCCGCATCAGCCGATCACGGGTGACCTTCGCGATGATGGACGCCGCCGCGACGGACGGGATCTTCGCGTCACCCGACACCACGCACTCGTGCGGAAGGTCGAGCCCCTGCGAGCGGTTGCCGTCCACATAGACGAAATCCGCAGGTCTTGTCAGACCGTCTACCGCCTGCCGCATCGCACGGAAGGTCGCCTGTAAAATGTTGATCTCGTCGATCACGCGCTCATCCACGAGCGAGACCGACCACGCGAGCGCGTTTTCCGTGATCTCATCGAACAGCTTTTCCCGCTTTTTCTCGCTGAGCTTTTTCGAGTCGTTTAGACCCTCGATGACGATGCCGCCCGGCAGGATGACCGCCGCCGCGCACACCGGCCCCGCGACCGGACCGCGTCCCGCTTCATCCACGCCGCAGACCGCCTCGAAGCCGTTTTTCCATGCTCTTTCTTCATATTCCCAGGTCATGCCGCCCGCTCCTTACTCTGCCGCCGTGGGCATCTCGAGCGTGATGCGGCCGAGCACGCCGCCGCGGAACTCGTCGAGCAGGATACGCGCCATGCGCTCGGTGTCGATTTCGCCGCCGCGCAGCAGAAAACCGCGCCGCTTTCCGGCCTGCTGAAGCAGCTCGTAGCCGAGAAAATCGCATTCCTCCTCGGGAATGGAGACGCTGTAGCGGTCGACGATGGTCTGCGGCGCCTGTACGCTGAGCAGCTCCATCAGCTTGCAGCCGAGCGTCTCGACATCCAGAATATCGTCCTTGATCGCGCCCGTGCAGGCGAGCAGGATACCGACGCGCTCGTCGTCGAACTTGGGCCACAGAATGCCCGGCGTGTCGAGCAGATCGATGCCGCCGTCGACGCGGAACCACTGGCTGCCGCGCGTCACACCCGGGCGATCAGCCGCCTTCGCGGACTTTCGGCCCAGAATGCGGTTGATGAACGTGGACTTGCCGACGTTCGGGATGCCGACGACCATCACGCGGACAGCCTTGCCGACCAGCCCCTTTTCATTCCACTGCTCGATCTTGTCCGCGAGCAGCGTGCGCACCGCATTCGAGAACGCCTGCGTGCCTGTGCCTGCACGGCTGTCGGTCTGGATGACCGCCATGCCCTGATCGCGGAAATGCTTCGCCCAGACCGCCGTCTTGTTCGGATCAGCCAGGTCGATGCGGTTCAGGATCATCATGCGCGGACGGCCTGCCGCGATCTCATCCATGTCCGGGTTGCGCGAGACCTGCGGAATGCGTGCGTCTACCACCTCGCACACCGCGTCCACCTGCTTGATATACTCCGCCATCTGCCGGCGGGTCTTTGTCATATGTCCGGGATACCACTGAATATTCATATCTTACTCCACCGATCCAAATTCACTGAACGGGAACACTACTCGGAGCACGTGTCCGAGAATGCAGCGCTCGTCTACGATGCCGAGACGGCTGTCGCGGCTGTCTGTCGAGTTATTGCGGTTGTCGCCCATCACGAACACGCATCCCTCCGGGATGGTCTGCGGATAGGACAGGTCGCCCATGCGCGTGAGCGTGTCGATCTTCTCGGCGATATACGGCTCGTCGAGCACTTCGCCGTTGACGCTCACGTCGCCCGTGACGGGGTCGATATCGACTGTGTCGCCGCCGGTCGCGATGACACGCTTGACGATCGGCTGGTCGCTGTAAAAGCCGTCCTTGCGCAGCACGACGATGTCGCCCTTTTCCGGGTGATAGCCGAGGTTGCTCACGAGCATGATGCTGCGGTCCTCGAGCGTCGGATACATTGACATGCCGTCCACGCCGAACAGGCGCACGACAAACGTAAAGATAATGACAAAGGCGATCAGCACGCCCATCAGCGACTCGCCCCAGGCGAACAGCTCGCTCGTAAAGCGCGGCTCAAATTCCTTTTTGCCCTCTTTCCGGGTTTCATCCATAATTCACGCTCCCCTTTCCATTCGAAAAAACGTTCAACTTCATTATAGCCGCAGCGGATAGCTGACGCAAGTCCCTGTTCGGCTTTCCCGTGCAAAAACAAAAACGGAGAGCGTAATTCTGCTCCCCGTTTCTGCGATGCTTGTGTTGGTTAGATCTTTTCTGCGATCTTGGCAGCCTTGCCTACGCGGCCGCGCAGGTAGTACAGCTTGGCACGGCGAACCTTACCGTTGCGGACAACCTCGAACTTTGCAACGTTCGGGGAGTGTACCGGGAAGGTCTTCTCGACGCCTACGCCGTAAGAGATGCGGCGAACGGTAACCGTCTGGTTAACGCCAGCGTGCTTCTTGGCAATGATGATGCCCTCGAACACCTGAATACGCTCGCGGTTGCCCTCCTTGATCTTAGCGTGTACCTTTACGGTATCGCCGATCTTCAGAACCGGCAGATCGCTCTTGAGCTGCTGCTCGGACAGTACTTTTACGAGATCCATTTTTCTGTCATCCTTTCGTCTTAGACATTCTTGCCCCATTTATCTGAAAATGAGCAGAGGAATGCCCGTCTCATAATTACCAAATAATCATACCATACTGTCGTTCGGATTGCAAGCACTTTTTTGTCTTTCATGCGCTTCAATCATTATGCACAGTTTTTACCGTTTTACTATTGCATCGATTGTCTATTTTGTTTATACTGAATATATCCCCCGTGTAAAGGAGCAACGATCTATGTGGGCTTATGAAAGTGTTTTTTATCAGATCTATCCCATCGGCTTCTGCGGCGCGCCGCGTGTCAACGACGGCATAACCGTGCCGCGTATCCGCAAGGTGGCCGACTGGGCCGAGCACATCGCGCGTCTCGGCTGCAACGCCGTTTATTTTTCCCCGATCTTCGAATCCGACAGTCACGGCTACGATACCCGCGACTTCCGAAAGGTAGACTGCCGCCTCGGCACGAACGCCGATTTCGCAGCCGTATGCGAGACTCTGCATGAGCACGGCATCAAGGTTGTGCTGGACGGCGTGTTCAACCATGTCGGCCGCGGCTTCTGGGCGTTCAAGGACGTGCAGGAGAAAAAATGGGACTCCCCCTACAAGGACTGGTTCCACATCTCGTTCGAGGGCAATTCGAATTATAACGACGGCTTCTGGTACGAGGGCTGGGAAGGACACTACGAGCTGGTAAAGCTCAACCTGCGCAATCCCGACGTCGTGCATCATCTGTTCGACTGCATCCGCCTGTGGAAGGAAGAATTCGGCATCGACGGTCTGCGCCTGGACGTCGCCTACTGCCTCGACAAGGATTTTCTCCGTCAGCTCCGCGCGTTCTGCGACTCGTTCGGCTCGGATTTCTTCCTCGTCGGCGAGCTGCTGCACGGCGACTACAATCAGTTCGTCGGTGACGGTCTGCTGCACTCCTGCACGAATTATGAGTGCTACAAGGGTCTGTATTCCTCGATGAACAGCTACAATCTGTTCGAGATCACGCACTCCCTGCTGCGCCAGTTCGGCCCGGAAAACTGGACGCTGTACCGCGGCAGGCATCTGCTCTCGTTCGTCGACAACCATGATGTGACGCGCGTCGCGTCCATCCTCCAGAACCGCCGCCATCTGCCCCTCATCTATGCGCTGCTCTTCGGCATGCCGGGCATTCCGTGCATCTATTACGGCAGCGAATGGGGCGCGGAGGGAAACAAGCAGCAGGGCGACGATGCGCTGCGTCCCTCGTTCGACGCGCCTGAATGGAACGCGCTGACCGACACCATCGCCGCGATGGCGAAGGCGCACCGCGAAAGCCGCGCACTGTGCTACGGCGACTTCCGGCAGCTCGTCCTCACCAACAGGCAGTGCATCTGGGAACGGTGTGCAGACGGCGAGCGAGTGCTCATCGCGGTCAATATCGACGACCAGCCGTATACCGCGCACTTCGACGCGAAATGCGGCCGCGCGGTCGACCTCATCACCGGAGAGCCGCATGATTTCGGCGGCGGCAGCGAGCTGCCCCCCTGCTCGGCGTTCTTCTGGAAGTGCGAGTGCTGATTTTCCCTGAAAACACACGAATACCCCGGTGCAGCAGATGCATCGGGGTATTTTTTCGCGCAGAAAGGGCGGCTTGCGCCGCCCCTGTATTGCAGTAATATGAAATTACTTGAGGACAACCTCGCCGCCGAGACCGGTGTGCTTGGTGATGTACTCACGGCCCATCTTAGCGTACTCGAACGGATTAGCCTTAGCCGGGTCCTGCTCAGCCTCGACCATGATCCAGCCGGAGTAACCAGCCTTGTCAAGCAGGTCGAATACCTTGTCGAACTCTACGCAGCCGTCCGGATCGCCCGGTACGGTGAAAGCGCCAGCGCGGACAGCGTCCAGGAAGGACCAGTGCTCAGCGCGAGCCTTCTCAACCAGCGGCATACGCATATTCTTCAGATGAACGTGACCAACGCGGTCAGCGAACTTCTCGAGCATCTTGACCGGGTCCTCGCCTGCGAAAGTGAAGTGGCCGGTATCGAAGCACAGGAATACGTACTTCGGATCGGTGTTCTCCATCAGGCGGGTAGTCTCCTCAACGGTCTGGCATACGGTGCCCATGTGATGATGGAAGCAGGTGCGGATGCCGTACTTCTCCATGGACAGCTTGCCCAGCTTGTTCAGGCCGGTGGTGAAGCGATCCCACTCCTCGTCGGTCAGAACGCGCTTCTTGTCGTCGAGAACCGGGGTGTCGAGCTGGCCCTGGATGGAGCCGGACTGCTCGGAAACGTTGATAGCGGTAGCGCCAACGTAGGACAGGTACTCGAGCTCCTTAACGAACTCAGCCTCAACCTCTTCGTACGGCTTGTCAACCAGGAAAGAGGAGAACCACTTGGAAGCGATGGTCATGTTGCGAGCGTCCAGCATGTGCTTGAGGACGGTCTTGTCTTCCGGGTACTTGTGGCCGACTTCGCAGCCGTCGAAACCAGCGAGCTTCATCTCAGAGATGCACTGCTGGAAGGTGTTCTCGTCGCCGAGATCCCACATATCATCATTGGACCAGCCGATCGGGCAGATACCCAGTCTTACTTTCTTCGGATCTAACATAGTTATTCCCTCCATAATCTTCTCTCTGCGTCTGCGCAGAACAAACGCATTTTTGTTATTCTTATTGTACCCTTATGCACTGTAAATGTCAAACGCATTTTTTCACAAAGCCAAGTTGTGCAATCCGCTGTTTTTGTCATTCCTCGAACTTGTGCGTGTGCGTGCACGCACTTTTGCGCAAAAACCGCGCGAGATTGTTCCCGCGCGGTTGATTATGTCTTATCTGTAACTTTTCGTCTGCTGCGCTCAGATACGGGCCACACCGGAATCGCGGGCAGCCTGCGCAACGGCATCCGCGACTGTGCGGATGACCTTCTTGTCGAACGCCATCGGCATGATGTACTCTGCGGTCAGCTCTTCATCAGAGACACAGGACGCGATCGCCTTTGCCGCCGCGAGCTTCATCTCCTCATTGATGTCGCTTGCGCGAACGTCGAGCGCGCCGCGGAAAATGCCCGGGAACGCGAGCACGTTGTTGATCTGGTTCGGATAATCCGAACGGCCGGTGCCGACAACAGCCGCGCCGCCCTTCTTTGCGTCTTCCGGCCAGATCTCGGGGACCGGATTGGCCATCGCGAACACCATCGGGTCCTTCGCCATGGTGGAGACCATCTCGGCGGTCAGCACCTGCGGCGCGGACATGCCGAAGAATACATCGGCACCCTTGACCGCGTCGGCGAGCGCGCCGGTCATGTGGTCGCGGTTGGTGACCTTCGCCATCTCCTGCTGTGCCGGGTTGAGGCGCTCGTCGCCCTCGCAGACGATGCCGAAGCGCTCGACCATCGTGATGTCCTTTACGCCGAGGAACATCAGGAACCTGGTGACTGCGATCGCCGCCGCGCCGCAGCCGTTGACGACCATCTTGATCTCGTCCACCTTGCGGCCGGTCAGGCGGCAGGCGTTGAGCAGCGCCGCGCCGCAGCAGACCGCCGTGCCGTGCTGGTCGTCGTGGAATACCGGAATGTCGCAGACCTCCTTGAGACGGCGTTCGATCTCGAAGCAGCGCGGAGCGGCAATGTCCTCAAGATTGATGCCGCCGAACGAGCCGGAGATCAGCTGAACCGTGCGCACGATCTCGTCAACATCCTTGGACGCAACGCAGAGCGGGAACGCATCGACGTCCGCGAACGCCTTGAACAGCGCGCACTTGCCCTCCATGACCGGCATGCCGGCGAGCGGGCCGATATCGCCCAGACCAAGCACAGCCGTGCCGTCCGTGATGACCGCAACGAGATTGTGGCGGCGCGTGTATTTATAGCTGAGGGACGGATCGTCCTTGATCTTGAGGCACGGCTCGGCTACGCCGGGCGTGTAGGCGATGGAAAGATCGTCCTTGCTATTCACCTCACAGCGGGCAACGACCTCGATCTTGCCTGCCCATTTTTCATGTGCCTCGAGTGCGCGTTCTTTTACGTCCATGTTCTGTTCCTCCGTTATCGTTCTGTGTTCCGTCGGGCGGAAATTCATATCTATACTTATTATAACGGCCGCGTTCGCTTTCGTAAATAGGAAGTTTGTACAAAGCGTGTATCCTCTGTATCCTCCGCACCGGACTGCGCGACTGCGAGACCGGTTTCCTTTCCGGTTTCGCATATAGCGAGACCGGTCTCCTATGCCGCTGTTTCAGCTCTCCTGCTGCCGTTTTTTCCAGTGCCGCAGCTGCGGAACGACCGCTTCCATATGTGCCCGAACCTGCTCCGCAGGCCAGCTTTCGCTCGCCATGTGCTCGACGCAGAAGTCGATCAGCTGCTGCTCACTGTCATATTTGAATTCGCCGTCTGCATAGCACCATTTGCAGTAATCCTCATTGAACGAGCCGTCGGTTTCCCGGCTCATGGTCCCGTCCTCGAGCGGCATGCCGCAGCACTGACAGATCAGCTGCCGCGGAGAACCCAGCAGTGTATTGATTGAAACATCGAACACCCCGGAAAGCAGCTTGAGCGTCTCCACATTCGGCGTGGTCTCCCCTTTTTCCCATCGCGAGACCGCCTGACGGGTCACGAAAACCTTTTCCGCCAGCTCATCCTGTGTCATTTTCTTTTCCGTTCTCAGACGCAGCAGAACATCCTTCGTTTCCATATGTATCATCTCCTTGACAGAACCTTATCACAAACAAGGCAGGCAGGCAAGCAACCCGTTGTTGCTCTCAGACCTGCTGCCTGTGCAGCAGCCTCGGCAGGACATAGGCAAGACCGCAGGCGGACACGACCGCGGCGGTGATGTCGGAAATCGGCTCGGAGAACATGACGGCCGTCGCGCCGAACAGCGGCGGCAGGACAAATACGCACACGAGGAACAGCCCCTTGCGCAGCATGGAGAACGTCAGACCCCAGCGGATTAGCCCCATGCCGGTCATGCCGTCCACCGCCGGGTACTGTATCGCGAGACCGAGCACGCCGAGCGAATACGTGCGTATCATGTACGACGCCATATCGATATACGCCGGGTCCCTGGTGAAAATCCGTACAAAAGAGCCGGAAACCGTCTGCGCGAGAACGAACATCAGACCGCAGAACACCACGCACAGCAGGATGATGCCGCGGAACGCCTGCGCGATGCGCTTCGTATTGCCTGCGCCGTAGTTATAGCCGAGGATGGACTGCGTGCCTGCCGTGATGCCGCCGAGCGGCATGGTGATGATGAGCATAAAGCTCTGCATGACCGCCGCGCACGCGATGAGCATATCGCTGTCCGCGCCGCCGTATCTGCGCAGCATGATGTTCACCGAAATGAGCAGCACGTTGTCGAGCGCGATGATGAGCGCCGGCGAGAGACCGACCTGCACGATGCGGCGCATCCAGCCGGGATTGACCGGCTGCCGGGTGATGCCGACCGCCGCCTTGCCGCCGAGTAGAAAGCGCAGGATATACGCCGTCGAGCAGATCTGGGAAAGCACGGTCGCAAGCGCCGCGCCGCGCACGCCCATGTTCAGCGCAAAGATGCAAACCGGGTCGAGCGCGATATTGACCGCCGCGCCGAGCATGACCGACCGCATGGCTGTCGAGGAAAAGCCCTGACTCATCGTGATCTGGTTGAGGCCGTAGCTCATCACCGCGAACACCGTGCCCGAGACATAGGTCGTAAAATACGCCTCGGCGTACTCCCACAGCGCCTCGCTGCACCCGAAGGTGAACAGGATCTGCCGCCGGAACACGAGCAGCGGCACGGTCGCGAGCACGCTGAGCGCGAGCAGCAGATAAAAGCTGTTCGCGACGATCTGCCGTGCGCCGTCCATGTCGCGCCGCCCCATGCGAATGCTCATCAGCGGACCGCCGCCGAAGCCAATGAGCGCGCCGATCGCGGTGATCATCGTCACCACCGGCGCACAGACGCCGACACCGGCCAGTGCCGCATCGCCTGCACCCGCGATGTGGCCGACATACATGCGGTCCACGACGCTGTATAATATATTGACAAACTGCGCCAGCATGGCCGGTATCGCGAGCTGCAAAACCAGCTTCCCGACCGGCGCGCTGCCCAGTGGGCTGTCTGTTTGGGACATGGTTCTCTCCCCTTTCTGCTCCCTCTATTATAGTGAAATTCGCCGCAGGCGTAAAGAGAAAAATGCCCTGACGAGAGGTCAGGGCATTCGCGGTTTATTGGGAAACACTGTTGTCATATACGAATGTTGCCGTAATGGCATCCGCATAGATGCAGTTTTTCAGTGCATCACTGCTATCTGGTTCGATAAACGCATTGACCTCTACCGTGTGCGTTGCTCCATCCGTGTTGAACACACGCACAACAAGAGGTATCTCTACATCGACTGCTAAATCGTCGATTGGCTTCTCCTGTCCCGTGACAGCCACTGTCAGGTTGTCCGTTGGCAGCTTGCTCAGTTCGGACGAATCTCCGTACTGGGTCGAAGCGCCGCCGCTCGGGAACGTCATCTCAATATCATACGCCACATTGATTGTATCTGCATCATGCCGGAAAATGATTTTGCCGGTGCCGTTATTCAGACCCATGCCATACACGCCGATGGGTTTGTCCATATTCTCCCATGTCTTGCCGTTATATGTGTAGGTATTGAATGTTATTCCGTTCGCTTCCGTGTTGTTCCCGGAAAAAAGATACTCTATGACCGCGCCCGACTGTTTCTCCGTCGTGGTCTGCTCCACCGGCGAAATGGCAATGGTATTATCCGCCGGCTGTGTCTTTGTCTGTCCGCACCCGCTCAATATCCCCACAAGAGCCAGTGCCGCTAACGCTGCGTGCCGTTTTTTCATACGGATCGCCTCCTTTTACTATTGTGCTTACAGTATAGCAGATTTGGGTGATATTGTCTATTTCCAGACCATGCAAAATCTGCGCTTGCTTCTGTGCAAAGTAACGGCAAAAAAACGCTCCGGCAAAGCCGGAGCGCTTTCGATGCAAATATTTACTTCGCGTATCTGCGGAAGGAAATTAACCGTTCTTGCGAGCGATAGCCTTCTTAGCAGCCTCTACGATGTGAGCCGCGGTCAGACCGTACTCCTCGCGCAGGAAGGACTCAGCGCCTACCTGACCGAAGCGATCCTCAACGCCTACCATCTCCATCGGAACCGGGTTGTTCTTGATAACAACGTTAGCAACAGCAGAACCCAGACCAACCTTTACCTGATGGTTCTCAGCGGTTACGATAGCGCCGCACTCAGCAGCGGAATCGAGGATGAGCTGCTCGTCGAGCGGCTTCCAGGTGAACATATCGATAACCTTGGCAGAGATACCCTCAGCAGCCAGCTGCTCCTGAGCCTTCAGTGCCTCGTCTACCATGATGCCGGAAGCGATGATAGCAACGTCCTTGCCTTCCTTCAGGGTAACACCCTTGCCGATCTCGAAGTCAGAGCCGTCGCCGTAAACAGTGGTGAAGCCCTTGCGGATCATGCGCATGTAGGAGAACTTGCCGGATGCTGCCAGCTTCTTGGTCAGGCAGTTGATCTGAGCGTAGTCAACCGGGTCGATAACGACTGCTTCCGGTACGGACATGTACAGAGCGCAGTCCTCGAACGGCATATGGGTGCCGCCGTTGTATGCAGCGCATACGCCGGGGTCAGAGCCGATCACGTGTACCGGCAGCTTAGCGTAAGCTGCGGACATGAAAGCCTGGTCAAATGCACGGCGAGATGCGAAGCAGCCGAAGGAGTGCATGAATACGGTGCGGCCGGTAGCGGCCAGACCTGCTGCAACGCCCATAGCGTTAGCCTCTGCGATACCTGCGTTTACGGTCTGCTCCGGGAAAGCCTTTGCCAGCTTGCCGGTGTTGATGCAGTTCTCAAGGTCGCAGTCTACGTGCATTACCTTGCTGTCCTTCTCCATGAGGTCCAGCATAGCGGTAACGAAACCGTCACGGTTGTTACGAGAGTCCTTCTCGTGCTTGCCAATCAGAGTAAAGCTCATGTTTATTACCTCCCTTACTGTGCCTTGATCTCTGCGAGCTTCTTCTCAGCAGCAGCAATGGCTTCATCCCACTGCTCCTTGCTCGGCTGAGAGGAGTGCGCGCCGGTGCCTTCAGCGAACGTTGCGCCGAGGCCCTTAACGGTATTCAGCACAATGCAGGTCGGAACGCCCTTGGTGTCGTAAGCGAGCTGAACTGCGTCGTAGATCTGCTCTACGTCGTTGCCATCCTGAAGTTCGATTACGTTCCAGCCAAAAGCGTCAAACTTGGCGCCGATGCCCTTGCCATGGCTCATGACCTTGTCAACTGCACCGTCGAGCTGATACTTGTTGTCGTCTACGAAGCAAATGAGGTTGTCCAGCTTGTAGTGAGCTGCGAACTGAGCAGCCTCCCAAACCTGACCCTCGTCGCACTCGCCGTCGCCGACGAATACGAATACGTGGCTGTCGCGGCCGTCGAGCTTGTTGCCGAGAGCTGCGCCGGTAGCGGTAGACATGCCCTGGCCCAGAGAGCCGGTGGTCAGATCAACGCCCGGAGTCTTGGTGCGGTCGGTATGGGACGGGAAGTTGGTGTGCGGCTGGTTGAGGGTATAAGCCTCCTCGACCGGATAGAAGCCCTTCAGGCCGAGGGTAGCGTACATAGCCGGACCTGCGTGGCCCTTGGACAGTACGCACCAGTCACGATCCTCCCAGTGCGGGTTCTTCGGATCTACCTTCATAACCTCACCGTACAGAACTGCCAGCGCGTCGATAACGGACATTGCACCCGGTACATGGCCGAAGCCAAGCGAACCGACGGTCTTCAGGGTCTCCACACGGATTTCCTGAGCAAATACGCGAAGCTCCTGCATCTTTTCTGCTTTCTGCATTGCATACACCTGCCTAATTCATAAGTATTTTCTCTTATCGCGCCGTGACGCAGTGTGCCGCGCCGGCGCACAGCGGCGCCTTACCGCTGTATACGATTACAGTGTATCACCAAACCGTTCAGATTTCAACCGAAAATCGTGTTTTTTCAGATAAAAATTCCGCTCTCCCCTGCCGCTGCTGCGTCGTTTTTCCGCGGAAATGTGCAAAAAACGTATTTTTTCATCCGTCTTCCGTCTCGCGTTTTCCGTCCTTTTTACGGAAAATCCCGGGGCTTCTCTGCCTGTTTTCCGCCATTTGCTGCGAAACTCTGCACTTTTCTGTATATTCGTGCAGTCACGAAAAACCACAACTTACCCATCATCTCACCTTTTTTATTTTTCGAAATAAAATTTTACAGCCCTTAAACCCCGGTATTTTCGTTATTTTCACCAGTTTTTCATCCTGTGCCGCCTGTCTCTTTGCTTTTTCACCAAATTTTACCCCTGATTTCTGGCTTTCTGTGCAGTAGACAACTTGCGCATAATTTGATAAACTATAAAGGTACATTGTGGACTTGTTTGGATATTTTTCAAGGAGCAGCATGAAAATGAAGGTCAGCCGATTGAACTCCATAGAGCAGTATGTGATCTCGCGCGAAACCGTCAGCATCGACGAGTTGTGCGAGGTTTTCGGCGTGTCCAAAAATACCATTCGACGCGATCTGAACGAGCTGGAAATGCGCGGCCATATTACAAAGGTATACGGCGGCGTGACCGCGACCGTGCCCTCGGGCGCAGTGCCGACCCCCATCCGCTCCAGCCTCAACACCGTGGACAAATCGCTCATCGGCCGTCTGGCGGCGGAGGAGGTTGAGGACGGCGACACCATCTTCATCGACTCCGGCACGACCACGCTCTGTCTGCTGCGGTTTCTCGTGGCGAAAAAGCGCATCACGATCATCACGCACTCGCTCGGCGCACTGAGCGAGGCCTCCAAATACGATAACCTCAACATCATTTCACTCGGCGGCATTTACAGCCCCACGACCGACTCGTTCGTCGGCCTTTCCGCGATCGAGGCGCTGTCCTCCATGCGCATCAACAAGGCGTTCATGGGCGCGACCGGCGTTTCGCTGACCGCCGGCATGACCAACACGACCTTCCTCGAGGCCGAGATCAAGCGCGCGGTCGTGCATCGCGCCGACAGCATCTACGGCATGGCGGACTCGTCCAAGATCGGCCGCGAAGCCATCGTCACCTTCTGCCACCTCAAGGACCTCACCGCGTTCATCACTGACCGCGAACCGCCGAAGGAATACGTCGACCTGTGCCATCAGGAAAACGTCAAGCTCCGCTACGAATAAAAATTTGAAATAAGAGATAAATTTACCCCGGCAGGTTTCCTGCCGGGGTCTTTATTTTGCATCATTATGGAAATATTATATCAGATTTCCCGTCAGCACACGGTTGATGAGCTCGACGATCTCGTTTTTCGGGATGGGCTGCGGCTCGGTGATCCACTTTTCCATCATGCCAACGATGCCGGTCGCGAGAAAACGCGCCGCATAAGCGTCCTCCACGCTTCGGAACGGACGCATTTCCAGATGGCACTCCTCGAGCACCGTGATCATCTTGCGCCCGAAGCCTTCCACGCCCGTGCCGCGCACGAGCGCGCGGACGATCTCGCGGTTCTCCTCCAGATAATCCACCGCACGCGCCAGGACCGGCTGAAGATTGCTTGTCCCGCTCGGATGCAGATCCGCGATCAGCTCGCGGAAATCCTCGATCATCTCCGCCTCGATCTTTTCGCGCAGATCATATACATCGCGGTAATGCGCATAGAATGTGCCGCGGTTGATGTCCGCCTCGCGGACCACGTCGGTTACTGTGATGCTCTGAAAATCCTTCTGCTGCATCAGCCGGGTCAGAGCCTGCCGCAGCAGCTTTTTCGTGCGCCGTATGCGCTTATCCTCCTGTACTGCTCCTATCATTTTCCCTTTCCTCCGTTCAGAATGCGTTCAACTTTTCTCTGTCCCTTTCGGCCAAACGCACATTATTGAACATTTTCATATTTTATGTTCTTTTACGTACACATTATTTATATTTGCCTATTGTGTTCGTTAACCTTATGTACTATACTATATCACGAAAAGAAATCCGATACAATATCTATTTTCCCGAAAGTTGGTGTTTTCCTTGTGAAACTTAACGGACACAATCCGGTTGATCTAATCATTAACCACAGAAAACTGATCGAAAAGGTATTTACCATACTCGTCGTGTTCAGCCTCATCTGCATCCCGATGGTCGGCATCAACTACGACCTGACCAAGTACCTTCCCGACTCCTCCCCGTCCGCGCAGGCGCTCGACATCATGGAGGACGAGTTCACCTATCCCGGCATGGGCCGCGTAATGCTCCATGACGTGACGCTTTACGAAGCGAAAAACATCAAGGACCGCATCGCAGATGTTGAGGGCGTGGACATGGTCATGTGGGCCGACATGACGGCCAACATCTACGGTTCGAGCGAATTCATCGACTACGACGACATCGACGACTACTATCACGAGGACGACCAGTCCGCCTACATGGACGTCATCTTCGAGGACAAGGACTCGTCCTCCCAGACGCACAAGGCCGTCCGTCAGATCGAGCAGATCGTCGGCGACCGCGGACTCGTCGCCGGCTCCGCCGTGTCCGACACCAACCTCGGCCCGACCATCAACAAAGAGGTCGCGCGCGTCATGGTGCTCGCGGTCATCATCATTTACATCATCCTGACCATCACAACGACCTCGTGGTTCGAGCCGGTGATGTTCCTGTCCGTTCTCGGCATCGCCATCATCATCAACATGGGCTCGAACATCATCCTCGGCGAGATCTCGTTCCTGTCCAACGCGGTCGGCGCGGTGCTCCAGCTCGCCTGCTCGATGGACTATTCGATCTTCCTGCTGCACTCGTTCACACAGGAGCGCGCGCAGGGCATCGAGCCGGAGCAGGCCATGGCGAACGCATGGCGAAGCGCGTTCTCGTCCATTTTCGCCTCCGGCATGACGACGATCGTCGGCTTCGCGGCGATGTGTCTGATGAACTTCGGCATCGGCCCGGACATGGGCGTTGTCCTTGCCAAGGGCATCACCATCAGCCTTGTCACTGTGCTGCTGCTCATGCCGGCGCTCATCCTGCGCTTTCAGGACATCGTCGCCAAGACCAAGCACCGTCCGTTCATCCCGACGCAGAGCCGCGGCATGGGCAATTTCGCCTACCGCATCCGCCGTCCGCTGTTCATCCTCGTACTGCTCATCATCATCCCGTGCTACATCGCGCAGGGCATGGCGAACTTCACCTACGGCAACGAGGCGGTCGCGAACTCCCCCGGCACGCCGGTCTATGAGGCCGAGCAGCAGATGAACGCCGCCTACGGCAAGAGCAACATGATGATCGCACTCGTCCCGCTCGACAGCAGCCTGACCGAAAAGGCGATGACCGACGAGATCGACGACCTGCCTTACGTCAAGTACGCGCTCAGCCTGTCGTCCGTTCTGCCCGAGGGCATCCCCGAGGACTTCCTCCCCGAGAACATCACGAGCATCATGCACTCGAAGAACTGGGCGCGCGTGATCATCAACGTCCGCTCCTCCGGCGAGAGCGACGATGCGTTCAAGTTTGCCGACAATATCCGCGGCATCGTGGACCAATACTATCCGAACGAACAGACCTACCTCGTCGGCGTCACCCCGTCCACGCAGGACATCAAATCCATCATCGTGCCCGACTACAACCGCGTCAATATCGTTTCGCTGCTCGGCGTCGCGCTCGTTGTCGCGCTCACCTACAAGGCGCTCATCCTGCCCTTCGTCGTTCTCATCCCGATCGAGTGCGCGATCTTCATCAATACCGCTCTTCCGTACATCTACGGTCAGCGCACGATGTATCTCGGCTTCATCATCGTCGGCTGCATCCAGCTCGGCGCGACCATCGACTATTCCATCCTGCTGACCGGCAACTATCTGGACGCGCGAACGCAGGGCGACAAAAAGGAAGCCGCCATTCGCGCCGTCTCGATGAGCGCGGAGTCGGTCATGACCTCCGGCATGATCGTTATGACCGTTGCCTACGGCCTGTACTTCATGACCTCGGTCGAGGCCATCTCCAGTCTGGGCCGCCTGATCGGCCGCGGCGCGTTCATTTCGGTCATCATGGTACTGTTCTTCCTGCCGATGTGTCTGATGATCTTCGATCGGTTCATCGTCAAGCCTGACCACGCGGAACGAAAGCACGCAAAGATGAACCGTATCCATGCGATGAAGGTCAAGCTGCCGACGCTCAGCGCGCTGCATGAGCAGCGTCTGCGCCTGCATCAGCAGATCCGCGAAAACCGTCAGGCACGCCACAAGCAGACTCGCTCCAAGTGGAACAATCTGCTCCACGGCAAGGGCTTCACCCTTCCCGAGCAGCCGGATAACGGCGAGGGCATCGAAACGCCCGAGACCGCGAAGCGCACGCTGCCGAAGCGCGTCCGCATGCGGCTGAAGGCACGGCTCGACCGCCGCAAGGCGCGTCTGAGCGACCTGATTTCCGCAAGAAAGAACGACAACGATAAGAGCAACACGGAGGAAAACGACAATGAAAAGAAATAAGCTGCGCCGCGTTACCGCGACCGCACTCTTGCTTTCGTTCGCGCTGCCGCAGTGCGCCCAGGCCGCCGCTCCGACAGTCGAGACCGACGAAACCGTATACATCAACATGGATTACTACGGTGCGCCGACCAACACGCGCATCGTCAAGGGCGTAAACCTCAACGGCCACACCGAATTCACGGATTTCGGAGACTACAAGGACGTTTACAATATGTCCACCTTTGACGAGCCGACCCTCAAGGAGGGCTCGGTCTACTGGAAGCTCGACACCGACAAGAACCGCTTCTACTACGAGTGCATCCCGAACGACACGGTCAACATCCAGATGCCGTGGAACTTCGACGTTTCCTACAAGCTCAACGGCGTTCCGGTCGAAGCAGACCAGTGCGCCGGCGCGAGCGGCACCATTCAGATGGACATTCACGCCGTGCCGAACACCTACGCAAGCGACTACTACAAGAACAACATGATGCTGGTCTGCGCGACCGGCATCGACATGAGCAAGGCGCTCTCCATCGACGCGCCGGGCGCACAGATCCAGTCGTTCGGCACCTACAAGCTCGTCATGTTCATGGGTCTGCCGGGCGAGGAAAACACCTTCACCGTCCGCATCGGCTCGAATGACTTCGAGAGCATGGGTCTCATCATGTTCATGACCCCGGCGACCACCTCCGCACTCGACATCATGTCCAGCATGCGCGACATCAAGGACCGTCTGGAAAATTCGGGCGACAACCTCTATACCGGCGTCAGCTCCATGCTGAGCACCATGCAGGCCGTGCAGGGCAGCCTTTCCTCGATGTCGAGCGGCATTTCCGGTATCGATCAGGTGCGCAAGCAGCTCATCAAGGACCGCGGCACGCTCGACCCGAGAACGGATGCGGCGCTGAACGCGCTCAATGAGCTGACCGGCAAGTCCGACTCGCTCATCCCCGAGCTGAACTCCGCCAAGGACACTCTCACCTCCCTCAACGCCACCACGAGCAGCATCCTCACCACTCTTGAAGAGTCCGGCGCGGATATTCCTGAGTACCAGAAGCTGCTGAACGACGTCAAGACCTCGCTCGGCAATCTGGAGGACCTGTTCGATGACCTCGACGACGAGACCGGCAACAGCAGCCGGACCATCGCCCGAATCCGCAGCGCAAGCGAGGATTTGAGCAAGGAACTCGAAGCGCTCCGCCAAGACCTCAGCAGCCTATCGGGCAATCTGGAAAACCTTGATCTGGAAACCCCGGTTTCCAAAGAACTGACAAACTACGTCTCTGCTATGACCTCTTCGACCGCTCAAAGCGCTGGCACAGCTGCTTCTCAGAAAAAATATCTTGAAATCATGTCGACCATTACTGATGACATGTCTGATGAAGAAAAAGCTAAAATCGAAGAAAAAGCCAAGGCCGAAGCGGCTAAGGCAGGCGAAGCCGCCGGTGCCGCCGCTGTTCAGTCCTCGGCAGCCTACAACAACGCTCAGGCGCTTGCCGCACTCATGACCGGCATCAAGAGCGGTTCTTCGGCTGTCACGTCCGACATGCAGTCCATGACCAAACAGCTCGAGAGTGTCACAAAGGAAATGTCCGGCCTGCTCGACGCGACGAACTCCCTGCTCAAGGACCTTGAGGACATCGCGGACGTATTCGACGAGTACAAGGGTCTGCCGCAGGACTTCACGCAGGAGGGCAAGAAGCTGACCGAGCTTGCGAACGGCTCTCTCGACCGCGTGAACAAGATGCTCGCCGATATTCCGGCGCTGCGTGAGTCGCTCGATACCATGACCACGACCGCGAACAGTGCCATCGACAAGACCACGAGCCTTATCACCTCGACCAAGAAGGCGCTCTCGACCTCCTACGACCTCGTGAACACCGCGAACAGCGTTCTGCGCTCGGTGCGCAGTCAGGCCGACGCAAGCACGCAGGCGACCATCGACAGCCTGCTCGACACGCTCGGCAAGCTGTCCGGCTCGACCGCATCCGGTCAGATGCAGACCGCGACCAACTCCATCCACTCCGCCGTCAAGGACGCGGAGACCGACCTCGAGGACGACACCAACGTGCTCAACATCGACACCTCGGCTGACCTCGAGTCTGTCACATCGAGCATGAACCCCTCCCCGTCCAGCCTTCAGTTCATCCTGCGCACCGAGGAGATCTCGGTGGACGATGATGACGACGACGGCACTTCCGATCAGGACGCCGCAGACGAAGGCGTATTCGCCCGCATCTGCAACATCTTCAAAAAGCTGTTCACCGCCATCACCGGCGTGTTCGCGTCGGACGATTGACCTCATACTGCAAAGCACCGCTTCCACATGGAGGCGGTGCTTTTTTGCGCAGAAAAACACCTCGCAGACAGCATTTCTGCGAGGTGTGCGTTTTTACGCCTGCGCCGCGTCGTTCAGACGGGACAGGTACTTGCTCTGATAGAACTTCAGCTTGCTCTCGAACTGAGGGCCGGACTTGAACTCCGCCTTCGCATAGGCGTGCGTGTCGAATTCCTCTGCGCCCTCGACGAGCTGAATGGTGTAGATCGCGATGTTCGAGCAGTGATCGCTGATCTTCTCAAGGTCGTGCACGATGTCGAGGAAGTGAATGCCGGTCTGCATCGTGCAGCCGCCCTCGCCAAGACGCTCGATATGACGGCTCTTGAGCTGCTCCTTCATGGTATCGACGACCTCCTCGAGCGGCTCAACGCTGCGCGCGAGCGAAACCGACTGCGTAACATACGCCTCGACCGTCATGTCGAGGACCTCGCTGACTGCGTCCGTCATGGCGTGCAGCTCGTTCATCGCGGTCGTGGAGAAGCTCAGGCCTGCCTGACGGAACTCGTCGGCGCGGTCGAAGATGTTCTGCGCATAGTCGCCGATCTTCTCGAAGTCGGACAGCGAGTGCATCATCTCTGCGCTCTGGCGGCGCTGATCGACCGAGCGCACGTTGTGCATCGTGGTCAGGTAGCGGCCGATCTCAACCTCTGCGCGGTCGAGGAACGCCTCATGCTCACGGAAGATCTCCTCGCTGGCCGCACTGCCGCCGAACATCGGGTCGACCGCAAGGTGGAAGTTGCTCTTCGCCGCCTCGCCCATGTCAGCGATGCAGCGCTGCGCCTGATCGAGCGCGAGAGCCGGCGTGGTAAGGAAACGCGGCTCGAGCTTCGCAAGCGGGTCCTCCTGCGTCTCGCCGGTCGGCACGCTCCACTTCGCGAGCTTGACCAGCAGACCGGTGAACGGCAGGAACAGCAGGGTGCAGGTCACGTTGAACAGTGTGTGGAAGTTTGCGATGCCACCCTTGTCGATCGGATTTTCCCAGAACGAGAAGCCGACCGTGTACTGCACGGCGTAGATCGCGACCAGAAACGCGATCGAACCGATGAGGTTGAAGTAAAAGTGCACCATCGCGGTGCGGCGCGCATTCTTCGAGCCGCCGAGCGAGGACAGGAACGCGGTGATACAGGTACCGATATTCTGACCGAGGATGATCGGGATAGCGGCAGAATAGGTGATCGCGCCCGTCGTGGACAGCGCCTGCAGGATACCGACCGACGCCGAGGACGACTGGATGATCGCGGTGACGCCCGCACCGACCACAACGCCGAGCACCGGATTGGAGATCGCTGCAAACAGATCGGCAAACTGCGGCAGATCCGCGAGCGGCGCAACCGCGCCCTCCATGACCGCCATGCCGATGAACAGGATGCCGAAGCCGGTGAAAATGTCCGCGATGTCGCGCGTGCGGCGCTTTTTCGCGAGCATCATGATGATAACGCCCACCAGAACGATGATGTAGGCGAGATTTTTCGGCTTGAGCAGATCCATGAACAGGTTGCCCGAGCCTTCGCCGCCGCTCAGACGCAGGATCTGCGCGGTGACGGTCGTACCGATATTCGCGCCCAGGATAACGCCGACCGACTGCTTGAGCGTCATGATGCCTGCGTTTACAAAGCCGACCACCATGACCGTCGTCGCAGACGAGGACTGAATGACCATCGTCACGACCATGCCCATGATAAGGGCGGTAAAGACGTTGCCCGTCATTTTTTCCAGAGTTTTTTCCAGCTTGGAACCGGCAGCGCGCTCCAGTCCCTTTCCCATTGTTGTCATGCCGTAGATGAACAGCGCAAGACCGCCGATCATCTGTACGATTGACAGCACATCGAATTCCATATGCTTCCTCCGTTTCACATTCTCTAAATTATCTCTTTACGAAACGCATACATTTTAAGTGTATCAGCAGGAGCGCATCCTGTCAATTCCAAAGGATGAAAAATAAACGCAAACTTTACGCCTGCGCTCGTTCATTATGTTGCATTTCTGCTGCATTCGGCATATTGGTCTATGTCATCCGCATCATGCTGTAATTGAGATACGCCGCAAACAGCAGCCATGCCGCATACGGCATGAGCAGCCTGCCTGCGGCTTTGTCGAGGCGGGAAAACGCCGACAGCGCTGCAAGCACGAGCGCGAGCAGCAGGAGCAGCCACCAGAACGCGACCTCGTACTCCTGCGCCCGGAAATACAGCAGCGGCCAGACGAAATGCACGGCGAGCTGCACATAATAAAGCATGAGCGCGTTTCGGCTCTCCTGTGTGCCGAGGCGGTGCACTCTGCGGCTCGCCGCCCCCATCAGCAGATAAAGCACGGTCCATACGGCCGGGAATACCCATGCGGGCGGTGCGAACGGCGGCTGCGGCAGCGCACTGTACTGCGCCATGGCATCCATCGTCAGCACCGCGGCGGCCCCGCCGACAGCAAGCGGCAACACGGTCAGAAAAATCCCCATTCTCCCCTCTCCTTTGCCTTATCATATGCGGAGAGCGCGAGGATTATCCGGCCGGCTGCCGCCTGCCTGCTCAGAATTCCTTTTTCTGATAAATTTTGATCCCGATCTGCCAGCAGAGGACGTAAACCGCTCCGCAGACCGCGAGACAGCCGGCGAGGAATGCCGCGAGCCTGCTCACGGGCCAGCTGTCCATGCCGCCGACCGCCTGTACCAGACGGTTGAACGCCGGATGGTTTTTCAGCGCGGTCAGCGCGATGATCGGCACCCACACGACGCCCAGCAGAAAATACCGGCCGCGTTCTGTTCCGAAGCGCAGGATGAGGTCAAATTCCATGCCCATCAGCAGCAGAGCAGCTGCCTCGCAGCCAAGCAGGCCGAGCAGATTTTCCACAAGCGAACCGTCGCGGTGCACTGCGCTGAACACCATCGTCAGGACCACGCCGACTAGCAGCAGCGCGGCGTTAAGCGCAAGGCTGACCGTAAACTTGCTGCTCACGATATCGCGCCGCGACACCGGCAGCGTCAGGCTGAGCCTGTCCCAGCCGTAGGCATGATCCGTGCTCATCAGCGTCGCCGGACCCATGACCGACAGCATCGTGACCAGGAACGGTATGAATGCGCTGCCTCCATAGGCAAACGCCGAGACTGCCATGACAGCGAATACCCACAGAAGCGCCTTCATCGAGCGGCGGATATTCATCCAGTCCGCAAAAAGCATCGCTTTCATCGTACTTCCTCCCCTTTTGTCAGAAACAGCATGATCTGTTCCACGCTGACTGGCTCGACCGGCCAGTTTTCCGGAATGCCGTCCCGTTTGACCAGTGCTTCGCAGCCAAATGCGCCCTTTCGCACCGCCCGGACTGCGTCCGGGTCGAGCGCGTTCAGCTGCTCCTCCGTGCAGCGCAGCACGCCGTGGCGGTCGATCAGCTCGTCCCGTCCCTCGCTCAGCAACACGCGGCCGTGATGGATGAACGTGATATTGTCCGCGATCTTGTCGAGGTCGCTCGTGATGTGGCTGGACAGCAGCACGGCGTGCGATTCGTCCTGCATGAAATCGTACAGCAGGTCGAGCACCTCGTCCCTCACGACCGGGTCAAGTCCGCTCGTCGCCTCGTCCAGGATCAGCAGCTCCGCGCCGTGCGAGAGCGCCGCCGCGATGGACAGCTTCATTTTCATGCCGCGCGAATAATCCTTGATGGCCTTGCGGCGGTCGATGCCGAAGCGGTCGAGATAGGTCTCGAACCGCGCCCCATCCCATGCGCGGTAGGCTCTGCCGAGCAGCGTGTCCACCTGCGCGGCGTTCATCGTGCTCAGAAAGCCGCCGTCCTCCAGCACCACGCCGATGCGCTCACGTACCGCCGCATCATCCGGCCGTCCGCCGAGCACCTCGATCTCGCCGCTGTCCGGCCGCACAAGGTCGAGAACGGTCTTGATGAGCGTCGTCTTTCCGGCTCCGTTTTCGCCGATCAGACCCATCACACAGCCGCGCGGCAGAGTCAGATTGACGCTGTCCAGCGCAAATCCTTCGTATTTTCTGGTCAGTCCTCTGATTTCGAGTGCGTTTTTCATTGATTCCCCTCCTCAAAAGCCGTCTGTGCGATCTCCATGAACTCCTCTGCGGTCACTCCGCCCTGCTTCGCCGCGCGCACCGCCTGTGCCAGATGCGCCTCCACGGCGCGGAGCTGTTCCTCGCGCAGCCGCGCGCCGCTCACCTGCGCGACAAAGCTGCCGCGTCCGGTCTGCGTGACGATCAGCCCCTCGCGTTCGAGTTCTTCATACGCGCGCTTTGTCGTGATGACGCTGATGCGCAGCTCCCTGGCGAGCAGCCGCATGGACGGCAGCGCCTGCCCTGCCGTAAGCTCGCCTGAGACGATCTTCGCCCGGAGCTGCCGCGTGATCTGTTCGTAGATCGGGGCGCTGTCCGTGTTGGAAAGAATGATATTCACGCTCTCCCTCCTCCGTTTATTGTATATACTCATTATATACAATATTCACGCTTTGTCAAGTCCCCTGCCGTCGATTATTCAACTTTCATAAACAGCGTTTTGTACAAACCTTTCTCTTTATTTTTGTTGCATATGCCTATTTCCAGCCATCAAATAAGCACGCGCTAACTCAACGAAAATTTAGTCGAAATGACGAAATATTTAACTTGCATTTGTGCAACTTTCGCGCTATACTGAACTTGTCAAAGGGAAGATCAAGGAAACGCTTCCCCATAAAATACATCCTTGCAGCTGCGGCCAGCGCAGCATATTCTAACATAGACCACCTCTCTTTTTCCTTTCTTTTTACTCTTTTTTCTTTGTGAAATCGAAACTCCCTTTTCGATTTCGCGCAGGAAAGCGAACCGCTCCCGGTTCGTTTTTTTGTTTTAAGACGGTCGAAAACTGCGTTTTCCGACAAACTAAAAGGACGCTTTCCGTTTTTCGAAAGCGTCCTTTTCTTTTAACCCTGTTTACTTCTTGATGATCAGCGCCATGAACACGAGGTCGGTGTCTCCGGTGTTGTCGAGCGCGTGACCGCTGCCGTCCGGGCAGAACGTCACATCGCCGGTCTTGACCGGGAAGGACTTCTCACCGTCGTTGTACGAGCCTTCGCCGCTCAGGATGTAATAAGTCTCGGTCTCGCCGTGGTGCTCGTGAAAGCCCAGCGTGCAGCCCGGCTCGATCGTTACCTTCGCGTACAGGCCGCACTTGCCGTCGAGCTCCGCTTCGCCGAGCAGGTGCTCGATGATCACATGACCCTTGCCGCCGGCCATCTTCTCTGCCTTGTCGATTTTATGCTCGCTTGCAGTCGTCATCATAATAAAACTCCGCCTTTCCTGTCGCCGCTGTTTTGCAGCATTCTTATCATTTCCTATTATAGCGGTTGTTTTTCAAATTGCAAGCGCGGCAGAAAAGATTTTACAAACCGTAAACCGGGAAGCTGATGCGCACCTTGAACTGATCGCCGTCCACCTCGACCTCGAACATGCCGCCGCAGGCCTCGGTGTAGCTCTTTGCGATGGCGAGACCCAGACCGCTGCCCTCGGTCGAGCGCGCAGCGTCGCCCCGCACGAAGCGCTCCGTGATTTCGTCGGCGGCGAAGTCCATCTCGTAGTTTGCGGTGTTCTTCACCTCAAAGACCGCTTTTCCGTCCCGCTCGTCGAGCGATACGAACACGCGCGTGCCCTTCATGGCATATTTGACGCAGTTTCCGATGAGGTTTTCCAGCACGCGGCTCATCTTGCGGCCGTCCGCCCGGATGGGAAGCTCCTTTTCGGGCAGCGTCACCTTGAGCGCAAGGCCGCTCGCCTGAATGGCCTTCTCCTGCTCCGCGAGCGCCTGCCGCACGAGCGTGGCCGCGTCCAGACGTTCGCAGGCCATCTGCTCCACGCCGGACTGCACCTTGGAAATATCGAACAGGTCGCTCGTGAGGTTTTTCAGCCGCAGGCTCTTCTGATGGATGATCTTCGCGTAGTCGTTCGCCTCCTCCGGCGTCAGCTCCAGCTGAAGGAGCAGGTCGGAATAGCTGAGGATGCTCGTAAGCGGCGTTTTGAGGTCGTGGCTGACGTTGGTGATCAGCTCGCTCTTCATGCGCTCGGCGCGGATCTCGTTCTGAAGCGCCGCCTGCATACCGTCACCGAGCGAACCCAGATCCTCTGCCATCTCGGCGAACACGCCCTCCGGCATATCGGTCAGCCGGGATTCCATATCGCCGCCGCGCATCCGATGCAGCGCCTCCACGATGCGCTCAAAGCCGTGAATGCGCCGCGCGAGGAAATAACCCGCCGCGAGGAACCACGCGATACCGAGCACGAATGCGAGAAACGAGCCGCCCTCCGCGCCGAATACTGTGGCAAGAAGCGCCAGAACGACCGTGTAGCCGAAAAAGAGGAGCAGGACGTTGCGCGTCTTGTAGTCGCGTGTCAGCAGGTGCATCAGCTTTCGCGTACTCTCCCGCACACCGCGCCGGCACCAGCGGACAAAGCGGACGCACCAGCACTGCCGCGCAAAGCTGCGGTTCTTAACAATCCGCACGAGCGACAGCGTAAGCTCCAGCGCGAACGCGAACGCCGCCGTCAGGAATGCGACAGACGGCATCAGCAGGAAGATCATGTCGCTCGAACCGTTCGCGATTTCCGCCGTGAGCGCGATATTCAGGCCGCCCGCAAGTCCCAGGGCGCTCCAGAACAGCAGGACGTTTACTTCGACCGGCAGACGGTCGAGCGTTGCGAGGTGCATCTCCTCGTCCTCCGGGCGGCGTCCGGTGACGAACAGAAGATACACGAACAGCAGCAGCGCCGCCGCCGTCAGCGTGAGAACGATATAAATCGTATGCGCGAACGTATTCTTCTGCGCGCTCCACATTTCCTGATACTGCGCCGCCTGCTCGGAGGTGACGCACACCCTGATGACCGTGCCGAGCGGATAAGTAGCAGACCGGACGTTGTATTCATCAGTCGGCTCATCGTCAAAGCTGTCGTCAATCGGCTCATCGTGAAATGGCATATAGTACCACGAAATATTGCTCTGCGTCGCGTCGTCCGGCCGGGCAATCAGGTAAAACGCCGCGTTCTGCGTCGCGCTGTCGCTGAGTTCGGCGTTCGAAATCACCTTTCCGTTCATGACGCCGTAGTAGCTGCCCGGAAAATCCCGGGTCTGCTGCTCAAACTCCTGTCTGGATATGCCTCCCTCCAGAGCCGCCTCCAGCGTTACCGCCGTGTTGTTCACCTGCCCGGCCATGTAGCTCGACTGAGAGAAATCCGTTTCAAACTGATAAATCATGCCGTCCCGGCCGCATCCGGCAATCGCGTTCTCTCCAATGATCACCGCCGCCGCGAAGCACCCCACAATGCCCGCGAAAGCGATGAATTTTGCTGCCGTACTGCGTAAGATCCCCTTGATGTTCATTTTCACTCGCTCCTCTCTATCTTGTATCCAACGCCCCACACTACCTTCAAATACCGCGGCTCCTTCGGGTTGATCTCGATCTTCTCGCGGATGTGCCGCACATGTACCGCAATCGCGTTATCGCTGACGATATCGTCATTCCACACCTGCCGGTAGATCTCCTCGGTGGAGAACACCCTGCCCGGATGGCGGCACAGCAGCTCCAGTATCTTGTACTCGAGCGGCGTGAGCCGCACCGCCTCGCCATCCACCATCACACTTTTACTCTCGGTATCGAGCGCCAGACCGCGTATCACGATCTGCGCGGCGGTCTTCTGCATCGCGCCGAGCTGCGTATAGCGGCGCAGCTGGCTTTTCACCCGCGCGACCAGCTCGGAAGGATTGAACGGCTTGGTCACATAATCGTCCGCGCCTGCTGTCAGACCGAGAATCTTGTCTGCGTCCTCGGATTTTGCCGAGAGCAGAATGACCGGAATGTTGCGGCTCTCGCGCAGCTTGAGCAGCGTCTTGATGCCGTCCAGCTCGGGCATCATGATGTCGAGTATGATCAGATGGACCGTGTGCGTCATAACGATGTCGAGCGCTTCCAGACCGTTGTACGCCTTCTCGATCTCATAGCCGTCCGCACGAAGGAAAATCGCGATGCTGTCCACGATCTCGCGGTCGTCGTCCACCACCAGTACCTTCAGCTTTTCCATTTCTCTCTCCCCCTTTCCATGCTTCTATCTTACCACAGGTTTCTGTTGTTTTCCGCAGGGAATTTCTTTCGATTTTATTAAGATTGAAAAACCCCCTCGAAAGAGGGGATTTTTCAGAGTGCTCTCTTTACTTATTCGCCGATGCGTTGTAAATCATCTGCGCTGCGTACTGACGCGGCAGAGCATCATTCGGCTTGGTCGCTACCGACGCAAGCAAGCCGTCTGCATCTGCGAGCTTCATCGTGTTCGACGCCCATGATGCACCGGTCAGGCCGTCCTTGATGACATCGTGACCTGCATTGACCAGCAGCATTTTCGCCGCTTCCGTCGTTGTTACCGCGGCATCCGGGTCGAACCTGTCCGCAGTCTTGCCGGAAACAATACCGTAAGCCTGACAGTATTTAATGTAACCGCTTGCCCAGGTTCCCGTTACGTCCGAGAACGTATCCGTCATTTCCTTCGCGTAATAGGATGCGTCATCCGAGCCGGTACGCAGCACAAAGATCAGCTTTGCCATTTCCGCGCGGGAAACCGTCTTATTCGGCTGAAACAAGCCGTTCTCATAGCCCTTGATGACATTTTTCTCGACCAGCGTGTCGATTACCCTACTGTCGACCTTGATGTCGCTCTGATCGGTGAACGCCGCACCGGCACACACTGTCGCGGCGCACGCCGCTGCAAGGGTCAGCGCTGCAATCCTCTTTAATTTTTTCATTGGGGTATCCTCCTTTTATTACGGATACGTTTGCGTATCCTGTATATAGTATAGTATATTACCCTCCTGCTTTTTGTCAACATTTTCCTTGCATTTTCTCCGGAGAACGACAAAAAAGACTGACACCGAAGTATCAGTCTTTTATGGAGGTACCACCCAGAATCGAACTGGGGATCAGGGAGTTGCAGTCCCACGCCTTACCGCTTGGCTATGGTACCATATGGAGCGGCTGACGAGGCTCGAACTCGCTACCTCCACCTTGGCAAGGTGGCGCTCTACCAGATGAGCTACAGCCGCATATTCGCTTTCCCGTTCGATGCACACCGCATCAGAACGATATTTATTATATCAACCTTTTCGCCTGTTGTCAACATATTTTTTCAGTTTCTCCAAAACTTTTTTCGGCAGGCCGGGGACAGGCTCTTCCCTGTCCCCGTTCCGTTATGCCGTCTTAAGGAAATACCGCATCATTGGACAAGAGCGACTTACGAGTAAATTCTGTGTACTGACAAGGCGCGGTGTTGCCTTAATAGCCGAGCGACTCGCCCACCAGGACGATCTCACATTTCTCGAACCCCTTCGGCGCACCCATATGCACCACCAGCGCACGGCAGATGCGCGCCGGGCTCTTGCAGTCGTGACATTTGCCGTCCGCCGCGCAGGGCGTTCTCGTGCCGAGACGCTGCGCGTTCTTCGGCGCGGCGACATTGCGCGCCCGCTCGACCGCACTCGCGAGATCCGGACACAGCTTGTTGATGCCGCACACGAACATACACTGCTTCGGGCCGTACAGCGTCCCTGCCACGCGGTTGCAGGTGCCGTCGATATTGACGGCCTCACCGCTCTCGCTCAGCGCATTCGCGCTCGTGAGATAAATATCCGGCGTCTGGTAATATTCGCCCTTCGTGACCCAGTGCCAGTGCACCTCCGTGCTGTCCGCGAACGCCTCCGGGAAGCCCATCTCCTGAAAGGTCATCGAGCCGCCGAGCGACACGCTCTTTCCCGCGCAGGCGGACGCAATGTAGCGCGCTGCCTCATTCGCCGTCGGGAAGTACGAGAACGCGAAGCCGCGCGAGGTGAACGCCCGCGTGAGTGCATCCACGTTCAGCAGACCGCGCTCGAAAATCGGAATCAGCTCCTCCGGCGCCGCGACCAGAGCGGACGCGCCGGTCTCCTCCAGCTCCTCCGGGCTGCGGAAGCCCCACATGACGCCCACAGCCGTCAGACCCGCGTTGCCGGCGGTCTGCATATCGGTCGAGCTGTCTCCGATATAGAGCGTGGTCTCCGGCACGCCGCCCAGCTCGTGCATCAGCTCGAGCGTGCTCGCCGGGTCCGGCTTGCGCGGAATGCCCGGCCGCTCGCCCAGCGTCAGCTGCACGAGATCACCGAAATAGTGGCGCACGAGGGCCTTTGCAGCGAAGTCGTACTTGTTCGACATGACGCCGATCGAGACGCCCTGCTCGCGCAGCTTTTTCAGCATATCGACGATGCCGTCATACGGCTGCGTGCGGTTCATCATGCGCTCGTTGTATGCCGTGCGGAAATCGTCGAGGCATTCGTCGATCATCGCTTCGGTGCGCTTTTCCTCAGGGATGCAGCGCTCCACCAGACGGCGCACGCCGTTGCCTACGCGCTGCCGCGTCAGCTCCTCGTCTACGGCCGGAAAGCCGCGCGGAACGATAGCGCAGTTGACGCTGTCGCACAGGTCGCCCAGTGTGTTGAGCAGCGTGCCGTCCAAATCAAAAATCGCAGTTTTCATCTTCATTGTCTTTGCTGTCCTCTTCCTGTCTGTGTCCGGGGATATGCGTTATCCGCGCATATAGGTTTTTGTGATGTCGCCAAGGAGCGCGGCTACGGTCGGGTTGAGCGCCTCTGCACGCACGCGCCAGCGCCAGTTCTTGCCGCCGATGGTCGCCGGGGTGTTCATGCGCGCGTCCGCGCCGAGCGACAGCAGGTCCTGGAGCGTCGTCATGGCGATATGCGCCGGGGATGCCCAGACGCACTTGATCGCGCTCCAGCCCATTGCCTCCGCGTGCGAGGTGCGCAGATAGCGGTAGGCGAACTGCTTCTCCTGCTCGGAGCAGATGTCCATGATCTGCTCGCAGACGGTCTGCGAGTCGTGGGTCGAGGTGTAGACGATGCTGTTCGGCAGGTAGTTATGCGGCAGGTGCTCGTTGTCATAGTCCGGGGTGAAGCCGAAGATGAGCACGCGCATACCCGGGAAGCCGCTCGCGCTCAGCAGCTCGCGCACCTCGTCGGTCTGCACGCCCAGATCCTCCGCGATGAGCGGAATGGGGCCGAGCGCCTTCTCGATGGCGCGGAACAGCTCCATGCCCGGGCCCTTGCGCCACTTGCCATTGATAGCGGTGTCCTCGGCCGCGTCGACCTCCCAGTAGGCCGCGAAGCCGCGGAAATGGTCGAGGCGGACGACGTCGAACAGCGCCATATTGCTCTTCATGCGCCAGATCCACCAGGCGTAGCCGGTCTTTTTGTGCGCCGCCCAGTTATAGACCGGATTGCCCCAGAGCTGGCCGGTCGCGGAATAGTAGTCGGGCGGCACGCCGGCAACGAGCTTGGGGCTGAGGTCGGGCTTCAGCTTGAACAGCTCGGGATGCGTCCAGACGTCGGACGAGTCGGCGGAAACATAGATCGGGATGTCGCCGATGATCTGGATGCCCTTCTCCTTTGCGTGCGCACGCAGGGCGTTCCACTGCTTGAAGAAGATATACTGGAGGAAAATGCGGAAGTCGATCTCGCCGCGCAGCTCCTCGGTCACTCGTGCGAGCGCCTCCGGCCTGCGGTCGCGGACGTCCTTCTCCGGCCACATATAGACCGGCGCGTGGTGATATTTCTCCTCCTTGAGCGCCATGAACAGCGCGTAATCGGGCAGCCATTCGCGGTTCTCCTCGGTGAAGTCCGCGATAGCTGCCTTCATCTCGGGCGTGACGCGCGAATACGCCTTGCGGAACAGCGGCCAGCGCGTATCGGCGAGCTGCTCGAAATCCGCCGCATCAGGCGAGGCGTTGAAGTCGCCGGAGCGCACCTCGTCCGCCGTCAGCAGACCGTACTCCACGAGCAGGTCCATGTCGATCAGATACGGGTTGCCCGCTGCCGCAGAGAAGCACTGGTACGGCGAGTCGCCGAAGCCGGTATGACCGAGCGGCAGCACCTGCCAGTAGGTCTGGTGCGCGTCCGCGAGGAAGTCGATGAATTCGCAGGCCGTCCTGCCCATCGTGCCTACGCCGTGCGGCGAGGGCAGCGAGGTCACGTGCGCGAGCACGCCGCTGGAACGTTTGAACATATTTATCTCCCCTTTGTCTCAGAAGCAATTCCGTGCGCCGCTTTTTAAGGCAATGCCGCATAGCGGAACAAAAGCGATTTCTTCGTGCGGTGTTGCCGTATATACTGTGCACCGAACTACTATCATTATAGCACAACTGCACGAGTTTCCCAACACCAAAGTGCATTTTACTCATATTTATACAGTTTTCGAACAAATTCCGCATTTTATATTGTGCTCTGCCGTCTGTCTGTGCTATAATAAAGTGTTGGAATCACTGAACCAAAATACGCTGTATAAAGGGGAATATATCACGCATGAGAATGCGCAAGAAGAAAAATCTGGACGTTCGCTTTGCCGCCTGTGCGGACGTCATGGTCTTTGAGCCGAAGGAGCTGCGCGGCAAGTGGCGTGCGCTGTTCGGAAACGACAATCCGCTGCACCTCGAGATCGGCTGCGGCAAGGGCCGCTTCGCCATCGGCATGGCAGAGCTGCACCCGGACGTAAACTTCATCGCGGTCGAGCGCGAGGAGGGTGCGCTCATCATGGCGGCCGAGCGCTGCGAGGAGCATCCGCTCCCCAATCTGCGCTTCGTCTCCTTCGACGCGGCCGAGCTGCGCGAGGTATTCGCTCCGGCCGAGGTCGACCGCATCTATCTGAACTTCTCCGATCCGTGGCCGCCCAACCGCCAGCGCAAGCGCCGTCTGACCTGGCGCGCGTATCTGGAGGTCTATGATGAGATCCTGCGGCAGCAGGGCGACCTGTGCTTCAAGACCGACAATCAGCGCTTTTTCGAGTGGAGCCTTCAGGAGATCTGCCAGTTCGGCTGGCTGCTCCAGAATATCTCACTCGACCTGCACAATTCGGACTTCGAGGGCAACGTCATGACCGAATACGAGGAGAAATTTTCCTCGGAGGGTGCGCGCATTTACCGCGTCGAGGCGCGCCGCCGTCTGCCGGAATTCCTCAGGAAATAAACACAAAAAGAACCTGTGCAAGCCGTTTTTTCGGTGCACAGGTTTTTTTTACTTATTCCACAGCTGCGGCAGCAGCTTCTCGAACTGCACGCCGAAATTCGGGTCAGTCCCCTGCTGCGCGGTGTAGGCGATGGTGTCGCGCACGAACTCACCGGCCTTGACGCAGGCATCGCGCAGCTTTGCGCCGCTCAGCAGCGCGCCGAGCATGACCGCGGCGAACACGTCGCCCGTTCCCGGATAATAGCAGTCGATGCGCTCATGCAGGCTGATCGTCAGCTCACCGTCTTCCAGACAGCCCGAGCCGACCCGTCCCGGCTCGTAGTCCAGACCGGTCAACACGACCGACGCGCCGTACTCCTCATAGAGCGCGCGCATCCACTCCTCCGCCTCGCGCTCGGACTGCGGCGCGGACGCCGGGTCGCGGCCGAGCAGGATCGCCGCCTCGGTGGTATTCGGGGTGATGAGGTCCGCGATCGCGCAGAGCTCGCGCATCCGCGTGCACATTTCGGGCGTATAGCTGCTGTACACCTCGCCGTTGTCGCCCATGACCGGGTCGATGAGCGTCAGGCCGCCCTCCGCCTTGAGGCGCTCGGCCGCCTCGCGCACGCTGTCGATCTGAGAGGCCGAGCCGAGAAAGCCGGCATACACCGCCTCGAACCGCAGACCGAGCCGGTCGTACTGGTCGATGGTCGGGTGCATCTCCCCGGTCAGGTCGCTCTTGACCCAGCCCGGTATCGCCATGTGCGTGGAAAAGACCGCCGTCGGCAGCGGGACGCACTGATGGCCGAACGCCGACAGCACCGATATGATCGGCACGAGCGACGAGCGCCCGAAGCCGGATAGATCATGCAGCGCAAGTACCTTTTTCTGCATTCAAAAACACATCCATTCTGTCCATGTAACATCCACTATACAGAGTTTTTCGCCCTCTGTCAACAGAAAACCGCCGGATACAGCTGCATCCGGCGGTTTGTGCATATTCATTCTGGTTTTCAGCTCTCGATGGAGGAGTTGGACGAGGCGATGCCGTGACGGATCGGACGCCACTCGACCTTGCCGACGAGCGCCGCGACCGAGATCGGAACGTAGGTCAGCATGAAGAGCGGGAACGTGAAGGTATAGAGGATCTTCTTGTGCACCGGGCCTGCGATGCGCTTCCATTCTGCCGCCATCGTGACCGCGCCGAACAGGAACAGGCTTGCCGTGATGCCGCGCAGGGTCAGCCAGAAAATGCGGCCCAGAACGCGCATCGCGCGGTATGTAATGAACGCCGGCTGCGTCAGGCTCACCGCGCATACGATGATCGACAGCGCGAGCACCGCGATGGTGAACAGGTTGCAGGGCGCGACCGTCATCAGCATGTCGTAGCAGGACATACCATCGCGGCCGCCGCGCGTGCAGCCGCGCAGCAGAGAGCCAGTATACTTCGCGTCGACCTGATAGAAGCCCTTGCTCCAGCGCAGACGCTGGTCCCAGGACTGCTTGAACTTCTCCGGCTGCTCGTCGTAGATGACTGCCTTGCCGCAGTAGCCGATACGGCGGCCGCGCGTAGCGCAGGCGATGGAGAATTCGATGTCCTCGGTCAGCAGATGGTACGGCCAGCCGGCATCCTCGCGAACAGCCTGCGCCGAGACCAGAAAACCGGTGCCCGAGACCGCGCAGTTCACGCCGAGCTGCGTGCGCGGACGGTTGAGGAAGCGCGACTCACGCAGGAACCACAGCGCATAGCCTGCGCTGATCCAGTTCGCACAGAAATTCTGCGAGTTGCGATAGCTCGTCAGCGCGGTGTACTCACCGGTGTCGAACATCTTGTTCATCTCGCGGACGAAGTCCCTGTCTACGATGTTGTCCGCGTCGAACACGAAAAAGCCGTCGTAGGCCGTCTCGCCCTTGTCCTCGAAGATATGGCGGAACAGGTACTCGAGCGCGTAGCCCTTGCCGACCTGCACCTTGTTAAAGCGCTCGTAGACATAAGCGCCCGCCTTCCGCGAGATCTGGGCAGTATTGTCCGTACAGTTATCCGCGATGACGTATATATCGAGCAGCTCTGACGGATAGTTCTGCTCCTTTAATGTGCGGATGAGGTTTGCGATGACCGCCGACTCGTTTCGAGCCGCAACGACCGCCGCATAGCGATGCAGCTTCGCGTTCTCTCTGCCGCCCCTACCCTTGCCGATGAGACCGACGAACAGGTAGACGATCTGATACGCATATGCTGCGGTGAAGAAAACAAACAGCGCAAACTGCATATTCTCCAAAAATCGTAACATGGCAGGCCACGTCTCCTTCTCTCTGAATATAAACCCTCTGGTTTTTCCCTCGTATTATCATAGCACTATTGCCGTATTATGCAACATATTTTTGTACGAATCAAACATTTTTCACTCTTCGCACAAAAACGCCGCCAAAATACTGTTTATTTTTATCAGAGTTTTCATTCGCGTATTTCATTACATTGTTTACCTTTTGCCTAACTTTTCTTTGTTTTCCCTGGAATCTTCTTGAATAATTGAAGTTTTCGTGCACTGTTCATTTTGTTTGCATAAACCCGGTCATTTCCCTGCCGAAACGCACGGATTTCCGTCGCGTGCGCCGGGGCGGAAACACGCTTCTCCATTCCTCTCTTCCCCTCGCTTTTTTGTCTGCCCTGTGCTATAATGTACCCAGAGAAGCATGCTATACAGATAAATATAAAGGAGAACAATATGCTCAAGCGACGTATACTTTCGGTTTTACTTGTGCTCGCCATGCTCGTGCCGTTTGCCGGCGCGGCGCAGACCGCACAGGACAATATGCGCGGCGTCTGGGTCGCAAGCGTAGCGAACATCGACTATCCGTCCTCTGCCGGCATGACCGCGCAGGCGCTCGCCGCCGAGGCGGACACCATGCTCGACAACATCGCGGCGATGGGCCTGAACACGGTCTTTCTTCAGGTGCGTCCCTCGGCGGATGCGCTCTACCGGTCCGGCCTTTTCCCCCAGAGCCGCTACGTCAGCGGCACCTGCGGCGCTTCGCCCGACGGGGACTTCGATGTGCTCGCGTACTGGGTCGAGGGCGCGCACGAGCGCGGTCTTCAGCTGCACGCCTGGATCAATCCCTACCGCATCACGCGAAACGGCAGGGAGGAGCTTGACGCCCTGCCCGAGAGCAGCCCGGCGCGTCAGCATCCTGAATGGGTGGTTGAATACGACGGCAACTACTACTTCAACCCCGGTCTCCCGGCGGTGCAGCAGCTCGTCATGGACGGCGCGGCCGAGATCGTCCGCAATTATGATGTGGACGGCATCCATCTCGACGACTACTTCTATCCCGGCACGGATTTCAATGATGCAGAGACCTTCGCACGCTACGGCGCGGACTTCAGCAGTATTGACAACTGGCGCCGCGACAACGTGAACACGCTCATCGCTTCGCTCGATGAGACGCTGCACACACTCGACCCCGAGCTCTCCTTCGGCGTCAGCCCGGCCGGTATCTGGGCGAACAAGTCCGAGAACCCCCGCGGCAGCAACACCCACGGCCAGTCCTCCTACAGCGAGCTGTACTGCGACTCGCTCGAATGGATCCGCCGCGGCACGGTCGATTACATCTGTCCGCAGCTTTACTGGGCGATCGGCTACAAGGCCGCCGACTTCGAAACGCTCGTGCACTGGTGGCAGAAGGCGGTCTCGACGAGCGACGTTGCGCTCTATATCGGTCTCGGCGCGTACCGCTCGGCTGAAGCGCAGGAGGGCGATGTCTGGTACGGTACGGCCGAGCTCGAGCGTCAGCTCGCGCTGCTCGACGACAGCATCGACATTCAGGGCGAGGTCTATTTCAGCTATGCCTCGCTCGAGCGCGTGGCCGGCTGCCCGGCCATGCTGACCGCGCACTACAAGGCAAAGGATGCCGGGCATCCCGCGCCCCCGGGCACGAACGAGCCGGACGGCTGCACCCGGCAGCAGGTCACGCTGCTGAACATGCTCTCGACGCTCATCGCAAGTCTTTTCGCCTGATTTTTCGGAGGTGTTTCCCATGGTCGAGCTTCTTTCCCGTGAATATGAGATCAGCTACAGCCACATCGACAACCGCGGCGTCGCAAAGCCGTCCTTTCTCTGGAGCATGATGCAGGACGCCGCCACCGTGCACGCGGAGGCTCTCGGCCTCGGCCCGGCGGCGCTCGGCGTGGTCTGGGTGCTCTCGCGCATCAAGGCCACACTCACGCGGCCGCTGCTGCCGTATGAGCGCGTGCGCTGCGAGACCTGGTGTCCCGGCTTCAAGGGGCCGAGCTGGTACCGCTGCTTCGCATTCTACATCGACGACGTACAGGTGGGCGAGGCGCAGTCCATGTGGGTCACGCTCGAGCCGTCGACCCACCGCATTCTGCGTCCGACCGCGCTCCCGGCCGCGCAGGGCTGCCTGTCGTGCACGAGCGGCGAGCTGTTCGCCCCGCTGCCCAAGCTGTCGTGCGACAACGTGCGGCTGCATCATATCCACCCCGTCCAGTATTCCGACCTCGACATCAACAACCATGTCAACAATGTGCGTGTCGTCGAGCTGATCTCGGATGCGCTTGACCTTCAGAAGCAGCCGGGCTTCGTGTCCTCGCTTCAGGTCAATTACACCGCCGAGACCGCCTTCGGCGAGCAGGTGTCGCTGCTCTGCGGCACCGTGGACGACGCGCGCTATATCCGCGGCGAAGCAGAGGGCCGGCCTCACTTCGAGGCGCTCGCCTCGCTCTCTCCCCTGCCGCAAAAGGAGGAAGCCTAAATGACAGAGATCATCGAACAGGCTGTGCGCGACATCCTCACGGCGTGCACGCCCCGGAAAGTCATTCTCTATGCGGAAAAGCGCACCATGGCGACCGACAAGCTCAAGGCGTTCAGCCTTTGCGTCATCCTTTCCGATGATGCGGACGCCCGCGCGGTGCGCACCCACCTGCATCTGGCGATCACGGTCGATGTGCCGGTCAGCTTGAGCGTTTACACGATCGGTGAATGGGACGATCTGATTTCGGACAAGACCTCGTATGCCGCATGGATCGCCCGGAAAGGCAGGGTAATCTATGACCAGACGGCGTAAGGGCGGCTCAGACAGTCATTTTTACTACAAATGGCTCGACAAGGCGCTGTGCGACCTGCAATGCGCACGCCTGCTGCTGACCTACGGAGGCGACGCCTACAATATCGCCTTCCACTGTCAGCAGGCCATCGAAAAAGCGCTCAAAGGCTACCTGCTCTACCGCACCGGCAAGCACTTCGACGGTCACAACCTGACCTACCTGTGCCGTCAGGCCATTCGACTCGACCCGGACGGATTCTCGGAGTACCTCGATGAGAGCGCGGCGCTCAACGATCTGTACATCGAAACGCGCTACCCCACCGACCTGCCATTTGAGATCAACGAGGTCGAGATCCGGCGCTATCTCGACATGGCCGAGCGTATGTTCGCGGCGATCCGCCGCCAGCTCTACGCCGCCGGCCGTCCCCATCCCATCGAGGGCGAGGAACCATAAACATAAAAAGCACCCCCGGCGCGCAGCAGCGCATAAGACAGGTTTATAGCGTTTAGAGAGAACAGCGTGGCGGAAGTCACGCTGTTCTGCTTTTTGCTGCATGAGTGAACAGTTCGGCAATGATGCTCTCCGGCAGGAAACCAACGCAGCCGAGACGCGCATTTTTGTATTTTGAGATAGTCCCAAGCCCTTAGAGAAGAGCACTTGAAATGATTTAGTCATTGTGGAACCGTTTTTGTTATGCTACAATAAATTTACAGAGGTGAGTATCATGCCCCTTATCATCGTTCGAAACGACATTACAAAAATGAGCGTAGACGCCATCGTCAACGCGGCGAAGGAATCCCTGCTGGGTGGAGGCGGCGTGGACGGCTGCATCCACCGCGCGGCCGGGCCGGAGCTTCTACAAGAGTGCCGGACGCTGGGCGGCTGCCGGACCGGCGACGCCAGGATCACCGGCGCATACCGTCTGCCGTGCAAATATGTGATCCACACCGTCGGCCCCGTGTGGAACGGAGGCAGGTGCGGCGAGCGGGAACAGCTCGTCTCCTGCTACCGGACGAGTCTTGCGCTGGCAAAGGAGCACGGCTGCGAGACGGTCGCCTTCCCGCTGATCTCCTCCGGCATCTTCGGCTACCCCAAGGATCAGGCGCTCCGCGTGGCGGTGGACACCATCAGCGAATTTCTCGCGGAAAACGACATGACGGTGTACATCGTCATTTTCGACCGCGCGGCGTATGCGACCGGCAATAAGCTGTTCGCAGACATCGCCGCCTACATCGACGACCACTATGTGGATGCCCACATCGACTCCCGCCGGGAGCGGATGCGCCGGATAGGCGTCGTTGAAAGCCGGATGCTGACCGCCTACGAGGACGCGCCCATGGCGACCTCCGGGCTGGACGAGGCGCTTGCGCATCTGGATGCCGGATTTTCGGAGACACTGTTGAAGCTTATCGACCGCAGCGGCAAAAAGGACGCAGAGGTCTACAAGAAGGCTAATGTGGATCGCAAGCTGTTCTCGAAAATCCGCAATAATCCGGACTATAAGCCCTCCAAGCCCACGGCGGTGGCCTTCGCCATCGCGCTGGAACTGAGCCTGCCGGAGACCCGCGACCTCATCGCCCGCGCGGGCTACGCTCTCAGCGCCAGCAGCAAGTTCGACGTCATTATTGAGTATTTCATCAGTCAGAAGAAGAACGACATCTTCGAGATCAACGAGGCGCTGTTCGCCTTTGACCAGAGCTTGCTGGGAGCGTGAGGAATGAAAATTATACTCAGCCGAAAAGGTTTTGACTCTGCGAATGGCGGCATAGTCAGTCCTATCTTTGAAGATGGCACGATGATTTCCTTTCCCATTCCCAGTGGGGATACCGATACCTATGATTCGCTCTACTACAATGGGATTCCATACTCCAAGATTTTACATGATTTGAGGTATAAGGGTGGGAACCACTGCCATGTCGACCCAGATTTGGATTTGAGTCGGCGTGCAAAGGAAATTGACGGCTGGTTTCCAGCGTTCGGTCAGCGGGATGCTGCGGCTTCTTACCTAAAGAATCTGGGTGTTGCGCCGGGAGATATTTTCCTGTTTTTTGGAAATTTCCACTTTGTTGAGTACAAAAACGGGGAATACAAGTATTCGCGGGAGTGCGGTGATTTTTACCGTGAAAAAGATATTCAGGTGATTTGGGGCTACCTACAGGTGGGGGAAATCCTTTCTGCGCCCGAAAAGCAAAAAGAAGCGTGGTGGCACCCCCATTCAACCGATGAGCGGACAAGCGGCACAGCGAATGTTATATTCAAGGCATCTGAGAGGCTTTCTCTGGATATCACCAAGCCCGGAGCGGGATTGCTGCCTTTTGACAAAAAGCGTGTGCTGACGCTGGAGGGCGCAACAAAAGCAACTTAGGCGATGAATGAAGTGTACGATACGCAGCACATATACGGAAAGAGAAAGAACGGCGCAAAGGATCCAATAAAGGGATTATACTACGCGGGCATTTGGCAGGAACTTGGACTGATGGAATCGGATGCCTGCACGGAGTGGGCAAAAAGTATACTTTTATAACGAGGAGCGTAACACCATGACTTTTATCTGCTACCCCAAATGCACCACCTGCCAGAAGGCGCAGAAGT